>Ga0187815_10000184_pt1 | contig 31930 bp, 34 predicted proteins | sample NC_S_5_FD_132962 | JGI IMG/M metagenome (GOLD analysis project Ga0187815, IMG submission 132962) | Wetland sediment microbial communities from Neuse River Estuary, North Carolina, USA - ASW-S_5 | ecosystem: Environmental > Aquatic > Freshwater > Wetlands > Sediment | place: USA: North Carolina... | reverse complement strand
TCTATATGGGCGGTGGTCCCTCGCTGATGTACGCCGCCGACGCGATCGCCGCGTTCGAGCAGTTCGAAAAGGAACTGAGCGCCGTTGCCTGAGATTGCGCGTTGCGCAGCAAGGCAAAAGAAGACGCCGGGCTGAGCCCGGCGCTTCCTCACATCATGTCGATTACCAGCGATCGCCGCCGACGCCGACGCCCACGCTGACGCCGGGCGTACGGATACCGACGCCCGCGCGCGGGCCGTCATCCCAGTCCCGATCGCGATAGACGCGGCGCTCGTAATAGCGCTCGCGCGGCGCATAGTAATTGTAGGAATCGCGCACGACCACGCGGGCACCGCCGCGGGTGCGATAGCAATTGCCGTACTCATCGCAAACGAGCCGTACCTGCTGCACCAGATCCGGATTGGCATATTCGCTCGAGACGTAGATGTCCGATGCCCTGGCGCTGCCGACGGACAGCGCGGCGGCTCCAGCCAGCAGTGCGATTGCGAGTGTCTTCATGTCCTCCTCCAGAGAAACAGAAAAAACTGCCCAGCACGGCAAGCGCTGCGGATCGCTTTGGTTCCGGCCGGCGCGCAAATGCGCTGCAAAGCTTTTTCGGGAATCGGCAGACCTTTGCGGAACTAAATCGGCTCGTAGGTTTCGGAAGCGCAGTTGTCTTCGTCCTCGACGCGGCGGCGATCTGTGATCGCATTGGCGCTGATGGTGAGGCGATAGGTCTGGGTGCCGAGCGGCTTGCCGATCACCGAATTGAGGTCGGCTCTCACGCAGGCGCTCCAGCTCTGGCCCATCGGCTCGCGGCGGGGAGCGGAGACGCGCACATGCGTCGGCTGCGAGGCTGACGTGAAGACCTGCTCCAGGTTCTCGCGCATCAGCTGCTTGACGTCCGGCGGCGGCTCCGGCGCGACCGGATCGGGCGCTTTGGCGCGCATGAATTCGGGCAGCGGTGCCCGCATGTCGCCAAAGCCGCAGGCGGACAGCGCTATCGCCGTCCCCGCCAACAACCCAACCCGTGCAATGATCCGCTGCATCCGCTGCCTTCGTCCCCACGCGGAAGCAGCATTTAGACGATCTGCCGTCAATTTGCGCAACCGCGGGGCGTGATTGTCGATCAACAATTGCTGATGGCGCTATCAAGCAGCTGTCGTTCGGGGTAATGGAATCCTGACGAAGCAGGGCGCAAGACATGCGGCTGACCAGGATCTTCACGGTAGTGCTGGCGATCAGCGCGCTCTCGGCGTTGCAGGCTGAGGCGCTGGCGCAGGCCCGGCGGCCAAATCCCCAAGAGAAGAAGGAAGAGAAGAAGCCGCAGGTCGACGAGAAGGCCTACAAGGCCGCGCTCGAGCGCATCCCCGAGCCCAAGGAGAAATACGATCCCTGGAGCGGCGCACGCCCGACGGAACCCGCAAGGAAGTCAAAGTGATTGCCATTCAACGGAAGATCGGGACTGCGGCAAATTAGCGCCGGGCCGCGCGTGTGTGATCGTGGCGCATGATTGAACCTCCCGAATCAGCGACATGACCAAGAAACAGCCTGCAGTGCCGGGAGGTTCGCCGATGTCTTGTCGCATGTCTTGCCGCTCGCTCGTCCGAGCAATCACTTCTGCCGCAGTTCTTCTGACCTCAGTGCCGGCTTTTGCCGAGAACCGCATGGCGCTGGTGATCGGACAGTCCGCCTACAAATCGGTGCCGGCGCTGCCCAATCCCGGCAACGATGCCAAGGCGATGACACAGCTTCTGACCGACTCCGGCTTTGAAGTGTCGTCGGCTTCCGACCTGACGCAAAACGAGATGCGCAGCGCGATCTCCGACTTCGCCGGCAAGGTGGCGGCGAAGGGGCCCGATACGGTCGCGCTGGTGTTCTATGCCGGTCACGGCATCCAGGTCGACGGCGAGAATTTCCTGATCCCGACCGACATCGATCCCAAGCGCGAAGCCGACATCCCGATGCAGGCGGTGCGCCTCAACGACGTGCTGAACACGCTGACATCGGTGCCGAGCCGGATGCGCTTCCTGCTGCTCGACGCCTGCCGCAACAACCCGTTCGCCGAGCTCAAAAGCAGCACCGGCAGCGGCCTTGCCATTGTCGATGCCAAGGTCGGCGCGCCCGGCACCTTCCTGTCGTTCTCGACCTCGCCCGGTGCGGTCGCCGAGGACGGCAATGGCGCCAACAGCCCCTACACGACGGCGCTGCTCGAGGCGGCCAGGCAGGCGAACATCCCGATCGAGGAAACCTTCAAACGCGTCCGCGTCGCCGTGAACAAGGCGACCGACGGCCGGCAGACGCCGTGGGATTCCTCGTCGCTGACGGAGGATTTCAAGTTCATCGGCGCTGCTGCGCCGGGTCCGAAACTCGCCGCCACCAAGAAGACGGCGGAGGAATGGAAGCGTGACCTCAGGGGCAAGCCTGTCGAGGCCGCCAACGAGATCGTCGTCGCCGACGGCAGCGATGAATCCTACGAGGCCTTCGCCGATCTCTATCAGGGTACGCTGCGCGGCCTGCAGGCGCGCGACTGGCTGAGCCGCCATCGCCGCATGGTGGCCTGGAACAAGGCCGTGCTGATCAATACCGCCGCCGGCTACAGCGCCTTCCTTGCGCAATATCCCGACAGCGATCTTTCCATCACCGCGCGGCGGATGATCGAGCGGCTGCGCTATCGCCCCGAATTCGTGGCCGCGGTCGCAACGCCGGTGCAAAACGCCTCGCTCACCTGTCCGTGCGGTCCGCAGCCCGCGCCGCAGCTGCAGCCCACCCAGAAGAAGGTCGACGTCACCCCGCCCAAGCGCGCGGGCAAGTCCAAGAAACCGGTCCGCGAGAGCGAGGAGGTAGTGATCGTTCGCCGTCCGCCGCCGCCCGTGGTGTATGGCCCGCCGGTCTCAATCGGAATCGGCGTCGGGATCGGCGGTGGCGGCTACCGCGGTGGCGGCTACGGTAGCGGCGGCTATGGCGGCGGTAGCCCCTATGGCCGCAGGGGCTACTAGCAGAACGCCATGCCGACGCGCCGCTCGTTGCGCCACACCGGGCGGCAGCGGCGCGTGAAGCCATCGCGCTCGATCAGCAGCGTGAACGTCGCCGGCAGGTCGACGCGCTGGGCGAAATCGACAGCCGCGCCGGTCGACGACATGTTGCGCACGGTGCAGGGAATGTTGCCGCCCTCGACGGTGACAATTCCGCCCTTCAGCACCTTGAAGCGCTGTGCCTCGCGTTTCTCGATCATCGTCACAAATCCGAAAAACAGCTCTCGAACCGTGCCGATGATAGCTGCGCCCGTTTACCGCCGATTGAATCCGATCTCCGGCAGGCCGGCTCGCACGTTCAACTTTCGTTAACGATGATGGTCGGCGAGGCGGCCTCGGGCCGGGATCAGAGCATCGCGAACGCGCTCGAGACCATCGCCACCGGCTTGTTGTCGGCGGCGCTGGTCAGCGTGACGCGGCCGAAGCTCATGGTGCGGCCAAGGCGGACGATGCGGGCATCTGCCATGACGTCGCTTGCCGCCGCCGCGCGCATGAAATGGGTGGTCTGGTCCACCGTGGTCATCTGGCGGTAGCCGCGGTTGGCGGCGAAATTGGCGATCACCATCGCGGTGTCGGCGAAGGCCATCAGCGCCTGGCCGGAAACGACGCCGCCGTTGCGGCAGATTCGCTCCGAGAAGGGCATGCGCAGGACCGCGCCGGGCTGCCAGTCAGCCTGGCCTGCCGGCGGCTCGCAGAAGAATTCCTCGACGGAAAGGTTGAGATCCAGCACCCAGGGCGCAAACACCTCGCCCAGGATGCGCCGCGCCTCGCCGAGGCCGAATTCCGCTGTTTGTTGCTGCATGTTTCCTCGCCTGATTGTGAAGGGCATTGTAAGGGCAGGCGGGGGGAAGGGAACAGCGTAACTGCTTGAAAAGGCCGGCCGCCAGGCCGTATCTTGGGGGCACGAAAACGTGAGGGACCTCCGATGAGGATTATTGGCGCTGCGCTGCTAGGTGCGGCGGTGGGGCTGGCCGGGCCGGCGGCCGCGCAGATGCAGACACCCAACATCAACCTGATGCCCGAATTCCAGTCCAAGACGCCGGAGGAGAAGGAAGCCGACGCGCTCAAGGACAAGGCCTACAAGGAATCGCTGAAGAAGATTCCGGACGCCAAGGGCTCCAACGACCCCTGGGGCAATGTGCGCAGCAACGAGGCGCCGAAGACCGCGAGCCCGGCCAAGCCGAAGACCAAGACCGGCAGCACCGCGAACTGACTCGGAAAGCGCGTTTCCGGTCCTATATTCCGCCTGTCGCATCCTGTTTGTCGGAGTTCTCGACATGGCGTTTCGCCCGCGCGATCTCGCAAGCCGCATGGCGGACCGCCGCCGCCGTGGCGAGGACGGCTTCGTGCGCGAGACCTTTACGCTGCCGCGCGAGGCGGCTCGCTCAAGGGCGCGCGATTTTCTCAAGCGCTATCCGAAGGAAGCCTATATGAGCTCGGTCGAGCGCTGGCGCGAGCTGCCGGACGGCGCGATCGAGTTCACCATGCGGCGGCTTGCCAGCGCGGACTAAGAAGGGACTGCCTCTCAGGGCCGCGGCAAGAGCTGTGGGGGCCGCTCATTCGACGTCCGGCGGCCGCGGGCTCTTGTCGTCGGACGCGTGCTGCGGAGCATCGGTCTGCGCCTTCAGATCAGCCGCTTTCTGCACCAGCACGGCCGCGAGTTCCGGGTTGGATGTTGCCTTGGCAAATTTGAGAAGCGATGCCGCCTGACGCGTGAGGTATAGTCGACCCACCAAGATGTTCCCCGCATTGCAGTAAGTCTGCGAGGGGATTATTCCCGAAACCGCGTTTTCGTTCCCCGGAAAATGCCGCATCGCACCGAAGTATGGGGACCGGAGAGTTCCATCGACGGCGACGCTGAGGAACGGCGTGTTCAGCGGGCAGGCGAGGGCGAGCGCAGTTGCGAAGCCTATCGGCTCAACCGTCAATAAACGGCCAGTCGGGATCGAAGATCAGCTCCACGCCGACCGCGATGATGCCTGCGGCGAGTCCGATCTCGAGCAGGAGGAAGGCCATTAGCCCCGTCAGTCCGACAATGGCATTTCGCCGGCCGTTCAACATGTACAGCTCCATTCGGTGCGCTCGGTAGCACGGTGGAGCTGGCCGGTGTTCTTTTTCCCGGCTTTAACGCTAATTCCCTGTCTTAACGCTAACGTGGAACCCGCGAAAGGCGCGGCTATTTCTCGCCCAGCAGCTTGCCGGTCTGGCGATCGATGAAATGCGCCAGCGTGCAGGCCGGGCAGTCGACCGGCTTGTAGGCGCCCTTGGACTTGTCGTCGGTGACCTCGTCCAGCCAGTGCTGCACGTTCATGCCGGTCCGCGGGCATTTGAAGATGATATGGCGGCCCATACCGGCCCATTTTCGCAGCCGGCGCGGTTGCGGGAAACTAAGGATGATTACGTAGGTAGCCCGGCTGGTTGCCCTCGCTCGCGCCGTTGCGCGCCGAACCGCTCAGCGTTCGGACCGCATATAGGGACTGCGTTCGCTGATCGCCTTCAGCTCAGGGTCGGCTTGCAGTTCCTGGACCACCTGCATCCTCGGTGCACTATGTTTGGGCGGGTTGCCCCAAAAGCTCCACATGGCGAGCCCGGTGACAACGATGCCGCCAACGACGATCAAGAGATCCTGCTTCATTCCATCCTCCGTCCGCTTCGGAAGAAGCAGGAAGAATGCCGGAATGGTTTGACGGAATGATGGTCTGTCACGCACCCGTGACGATATCCCGGCCCGGGTCGCCAAATTGTGAGAAACGGAAATATCCGAGCGGTTGCAGGCGGTTCGTTGCGGTTGTATCGTCTTCTTATAATCGCAAATTGTGCTTGACGTTTACGTAAATCGGAAGTAAATTGTCTGCATCCTGGGCCCGCAGGAGGGGCGTGTCGCGATTGTCACGAAACGTTGGGCCTGGGATGCGATGGACGCTGCGCGTCAGGCGGGTTTTGCTCGCCGGGTAGCGGCGGCGGAGGAGGTGCAGGTGATGGCGAAACCCTTCATCTCGATCCCCTGCTATTGGCGCTGTTGAAAAAGATTCCGGAGACTGAAAAAGGATGGCCGGCAGCGCAGCGGGTCCGATGGTTCAAGACCTTTGCAATGAACGTGTCGCAAATCTACGATGGGGACGATAACGACCCCGTCGAAATGAAAATCGGCTTGGAGAAGAAAGAGGCCGCCAACTGAGGCGGCCTTACTCGCCCTTTTTCGGGGTAGGTTCCTTTGTCAGTTCCTCAGCCTGCAATTTCAGAAGCATTTCTTGCTTGGCGGGATCATTGGCTTCCGCTAGGCGCTTCTTAAACAGAGCTAGGTTCTCTTGGTGTATGAACTTGTCCATAGCGTCCTCCTTCAAGGGGCCGCCGGCGTCGAGAGCAGGACGCTACTCCTTTACTCAAATTAAGCCACTCACGTTTTCAAACTAGGCCACCAGCGTCGGAAACAGGCCAGCGCCGCGCCGCAAAAAAGAACATATTGCGAACATAGAACAAATGTGGTACGGATACTCCACAACCAAAAGTTCTCGATTCTCAGCTGTTTGTCCCGCCCGAATCCCGTCATAAGGAGCCCCATATGTCCGTTGCCGCCCTGCGTATTGTCGAAGGTTCTTCCATGGATAAGTCGAAGGCTCTCTCTGCCGCGCTCTCCCAGATCGAACGCCAGTTCGGCAAGGGCTCGGTGATGAAGCTCGGCAAGAACGACCGCTCGATGGATATCGAGACGGTCTCCACCGGCTCGCTCGGGCTCGACATCGCGCTCGGCGTCGGCGGCCTGCCGAAGGGACGGGTCGTCGAGATTTACGGGCCGGAATCCTCCGGCAAGACCACGCTGGCGCTGCATTGCGTCGCCGAGGCTCAGAAGAAGGGCGGCATCTGCGCCTTCATCGACGCCGAGCACGCGCTCGATCCCGTCTATGCCCGCAAGCTTGGCGTCAATATCGACGAGCTCCTGATCTCGCAGCCCGACACCGGCGAGCAGGCGCTGGAAATCTGCGACACGCTGGTGCGCTCCGGCGCGGTCGACGTGTTGGTGGTGGACTCGGTTGCGGCGCTGGTGCCGAAGGCCGAGCTCGAGGGCGAGATGGGCGATGCGCTGCCCGGTTTGCAGGCTCGCCTGATGAGCCAGGCGCTCCGCAAGCTGACCGCCTCGATCAACAAGTCCCACACTATGGTGATCTTCATCAACCAGATCCGCATGAAGATCGGCGTGATGTACGGCTCGCCCGAAACCACCACCGGCGGCAATGCGCTGAAATTTTACGCCTCCGTGCGCCTCGACATCCGCCGCATCGGCGCCATCAAGGAGCGCGACGAGGTGGTCGGCAACACCACCCGCGTGAAAGTGGTGAAGAACAAGCTGGCGCCGCCCTTCAAGCAGGTCGAGTTCGACATCATGTATGGCGAGGGCGTCTCCAAGATGGGCGAGATCCTCGACCTCGGTGTCAAGGCCGGCGTCGTGGAAAAGTCCGGCGCCTGGTTCTCCTATGACAGCCAGCGCCTCGGCCAGGGCCGCGAGAACGCGAAGGGATTTCTGAAGGCCAATCCCGATATCTCCACCAAGATCGAGACCGCGATCCGCCAGAACTCCGGCCTGATCGCCGAGCAGATCCTGGCCGGCGAGCGCGAGGCCGATGACGGCGAAGACGCCGCGGAGGAGTGATCCCGATTTGATTTCACGGCAGGCGGGTGCCGAGGACGTTGAGTTGCCGACGTCTCCGGCGCCCGTTTTGTTTTTGTTTTGCGTGTGGTGGGGGAAATGATGAAGCCGTTGGTTTTATCCAGCTCGCCGCCTCCGGAGTTCACGCGGAGCGGTTTCGCCGACCTCGCGGTCTGGCTATCTTTTTTCCGTTTCAGCTGGGGTCCGCCGCCAGCGCAGGATGAACTCGCAGCCCATCTCGGCCGCCGGACTCCGAGCCGCGACGGCATCGACGTCATGCATTGGTCGGAATGGGGCAGCCGCTGGAGCCACAGTGAACACCGCAAGCACCGTGACCTGAGCTTGGCCGATTTCTGTCAGCACTACGAGACCGTCGAATTGTGGTTCGATGTTCGTCCAGAGGCTCAACTGAACCTGATCTGGCTGCTCGATTATTTCTGCGCCTATCCTGAAATCGTCGCCAAATTGAAGCTCCGTCTCGTCGATCTGGACATGATAGGGATTGGTCCGGGCGGAATTGGCGACTGGAGGCCACCGATCGTTGATGTCACCGAAAAGGAATTGGCGACGGCGCAGGCTGCGTGGCAGGCATATCGGTCGCCGACGCCGGAAGCATGCGTTGATTTGCTCCAGCGGGACTTGAGCGCGTTGCCGCTGCTCAAGCCGGTCCTGCTCGACCTGCTTGCAGAGCTGCCCTCGGCATCATCCGGTCTCGGCGCAAGCGAGATGCGGATGCTGGAGATGATTGGGAGAGGATATTCGCATAACTATGATGTCTTCCATCGTTCCGAGCTCCGTCAGACGCGCGTTTTTAGTGAATTCGAGTTGGGCTACTTGCTTGACGGACTCGCTTTCGGCCCGCGACCTGCGATCACGGGCCTCGACGACGAACTGCGCACGATGCGGCAAGACAACTTGCGGGACCGGGGGAGGGCCTACAAGCGCAGCCATCTTTCGCTCACCGATTTCGGCAAGGCCGTCGTCGCCCACAAGGAGGATTTTTCCCGCCACAACCCGATCGATCGCTGGTGGGGCGGCACGCATTTGACCAACGACAACCTCTGGCGCTGGTCACCGGCGCTGCTGAAGCCGTAAGCGGCGGGCGGGGAGCACCATGTCGCGTTTGATCTTGACCTTCGAAGACGCTGCCGCGGGCTCTTTGAAGAGAGCCGGGATTGCCGATTGCGTGGTCCCGTTTGGCTGGCGGTTCGTCTGGGGAGCGTTGCCAGCGCCGGGCAAACTGGAGGATCAAGCGCGGTTCGATGGTCTTGGGTTGATCGAATTTTGCGCGCGCTTCGACACGGTCGAACTGTGGGCCGATGCGGAGCCGAACGCACAACTGCAACTGGTCTGGTTGCTCGACTATTTGCGTCCGCATTCAGATGTCGTGGCGAGGCTAGCTCTGGTGCAGACGAACACCAGTATCGGCAGTCTTGGGCCGCGGGAATGGGGCAGGGAGCGATCCGTCCCGATCCACACCGATCATCTTGAAATCGCGAGCGCCGCATGGTCCGCCTGGCGCGCGCCGACGCCAGCCGCATGGTTCGATCTGCTGGCGCAGGATTTGGGGGCGCTTGTGCAACTGCGGAGTGCGGTTATGGCAATGCTTGAAGAACTGCCGATGCGCACCACGGGCCTCGGCGCGACGGAAACGCGAATGCTGGAGTTATTGGCCGCAGGCCATGCGCACCCGTACGACCTGTTTCCCGGACACGAGAAGGCAAATGAGCGCCGAACCTTCGGCTACTGGGAAGTGGGCGAATTGCTCGACGGCCTGGCTCATTGTCCCAAGCCGGCCATATCGGGGCTCGCCGAAGGTCCGTTCGACGACGCGTTGCACGACGCTAAGGACCGACATGATTGTTACAGGCAAAGCCAGCTCTCGCTCACCGAACTCGGCGAGGCGATCCTCGCGCAGTCAGACGATTTCAGCCGGCACAACCCCATCCAACGCTGGTGGGGCGGCACTGAGCTGACCAACAACCGCCTCTGGCGTTGGGACCCGACCAACCGGTGGCTGGTCGCTCCCTGACTTTACTCCGCCGCCTCCGCGTAATCCGCCACCGGCGGACACGAACACACGAGATTCCGATCGCCATAGACATTGTCGACGCGTCCGACCGGGCTCCAGTACTTGTCCGTCCGCGAGCTGCCCGCGGGAAAACATCCCTCGGCGCGGCTGTAGGCGCGATTCCAGGCATCGTCAGCGATGTCGTGCACGGTATGCGGCGCGTGGCGCAGCGGCGAGGCCTCGATTTTCCAGCGGCCGGACTCGATCTCGGCGATCTCCAGCCGGATCGCGATCATGGCGTCGCAGAAGCGGTCGATCTCGGCCTTCGATTCCGACTCGGTCGGCTCGATCATCAGCGTGCCCGGCACCGGGAAGCTCATGGTCGGCGCATGGAAGCCGAAATCGATCAGGCGTTTTGCGATGTCGTCGACGGTGACGCCGCTCGTCGTCTTCAGCGGACGCGGATCGACGATACATTCATGCGCGACACGGCCACGCGCGTTGCGATAGAGCACAGGGAAATGCGGCTGCAGCCGCGCCGCGATGTAGTTGGCGTTGAGGATCGCAATTTCCGTGGCGCGCTTGAGACCTTCGCCGCCCATCATCAGGATGTAGATGTAGGAGATCGTCAAAATAGACGCCGAGCCGAACGGCGCGGCCGACACCGGCCCCACCGGATGCGCTGTCGCGCCATTGGTTGCGGGATGGCCGGGGAGATACGGCGCAAGGTGCTTCTTCACACCAATCGGGCCCATGCCGGGGCCGCCGCCGCCATGCGGGATGCAGAAGGTCTTGTGCAGGTTGAGGTGGCTGACATCGGCGCCGTAATCGCCTGGCCGCGACAGCCCCACCTGCGCATTCAGATTGGCGCCGTCCAGATACACCTGGCCGCCATGGGCATGCACGGTGTCGCAGATCTCGCGGATGTGCTCCTCGAACACGCCGTGCGTCGAGGGATAGGTGATCATGACGGCCGCGAGGTTCTTCGAGTGCTGCGCAGCCTTGGCGCAGAGGTCGTTGACGTCGACATTGCCGCCCGCATCGCAGGCAACCACCACCACGTCCATGCCGACCATCGCGGCGGACGCCGGATTGGTGCCGTGCGCGGAAGAGGGGATCAGGCAGATCTTGCGATGGCCTTCGCCGCGGGCGAGATGATAGGCGCGGATCGCGAGCAGCCCGGCATATTCGCCCTGCGCGCCCGAATTCGGTTGCAGCGACACCGCGTCATAGCCGGTGATGTCGGCGAGCCACCTTTCCAGCCGGGCGAACAGCGCGTGATAGCCCTTGGCCTGATCGGCCGGCGCAAAGGGGTGCAGGCTGCCGAACGCCGGCCAGGTCAGCGGGATCATCTCCGTGGTCGCGTTCAGCTTCATGGTGCAGGAGCCGAGCGGGATCATTGCACGGTCGAGCGCGAGGTCGCGGTCGCTGAGCTTGCGCATGTAGCGCAGCAGTTCAGTCTCGGAGCGATGCGCGTGAAAGACCGGATGGGTCAGGAAAGCGGTGGTGCGCCGCAGCTGCTCCGGCAGCGCGTCGCTCACATCCCTGACCTCGGCGTAAACGAGCTTGCCGCCGAAGGCACGCCAGACCGCCTCGATGATTTCGGGCGTCGTGGTTTCGTCCACGGCAATGCCGAGCGTGCCGTTGCCGATGCGCAGGTTGATCTTTTCAGCGAGCGCGCGCGCGACGATCTCGCTTTGCCTGCCGCCGGCATCGACCGTGAGCGTGTCGAAGAACACCTCGCCCTTGGGTGCAAAGCCGAGCTTGCGCAAGCCCGCCGCCAGCACCGCGGCGCGGCGGTGCACGTTGCGGGCGATATGCCGCAGCCCTTCGGGCCCGTGATAGACGGCATACATCGAGGCGATCACGGCGAGCAGCACCTGTGCGGTGCAGATGTTGGAAGTCGCCTTTTCACGGCGGATGTGCTGCTCGCGGGTCTGCAGCGCCAGCCGGTAGGCGGGTGCACCACGCGAGTCCACGGAAAGGCCGACGATGCGGCCGGGCAGCGAGCGTTTCAGCGCATCGCGCACTGCCATATAGGCCGCGTGCGGCCCGCCATAGCCCATCGGCACGCCAAAACGCTGCGCCGATCCGACGGCGATGTCGGCGCCGAGCTCGCCGGGCGAAGCCAGCAGCGTCAGCGCCAGCGGGTCGGCGGCGACGATGGCCAGCGCGCCCTTGCCGTGCAGCCTCGCGATGTCGGCGCGCAGATCGCGCACCACGCCCGACGTGCCCGGATATTGCAGCAGGCCGCCGAATACGTCCGCCTTCTCCAGATCCGTCGCGGGATCGCCGACGATCAGATTCCACCCCAGCGGCTCGGCGCGCGTGCGCAGCACCGCGAGCGTCTGCGGATGCACCTCGGCATCGACAAAGAACGATTTTGCCTTGGCTTGCGCGGCGCGCTCGGCCAGCGCCATCGCTTCCGCTGCGGCGGTTGCTTCATCCAGCAGCGAGGCATTGGCGACGTCGAGCCCGGTGAGGTCGCAGATCATGGTCTGGAAATTGAACAGCGCTTCCAGCCGGCCCTGGCTGATCTCGGGCTGATAGGGCGTGTAGGCGGTGTACCAGGCCGGATTCTCCAGGATGTTGCGCTGGATCACCGCGGGCAGAATCGTTCCGGAATAGCCTTGCCCGATCAGCGAGGTGAACACCTGGTTCTGGCTCGCGAGCTCGTTCATGTGGGCAAGCGCCTCGGTCTCATCGAGCGCGCGGCCGAGATCGAGCGGCGCTTTCTGCCGGATCGACGAAGGCAGCGTCTCGTCCATCAGGGCGCCGATGGTCTTTGCCCCCACCGTCTCCAACATCGCGTCGATGTCGCGCGGGGAGGGGCCGATGTGGCGGCGCACGAAGGTGGCGGCGGCTTCGTTGGCGTGTTTGAGCGGCGCGTTCATGGAGGTGTTCCTTCGAAACTAGCCATTCGTCATGGCCAGGACGAGGCCGGGCATGACGGGGAAAGAATGTCGGACCAGGTTCATCTCTCAGGCCGTGTGCTTGGCGTAGGCGGCTTCGTCCATCAGTCCGCCGAGCTCGCTCTTGTTGGCAATCCTCACCTTGAAGAACCACGCCTTGCCCGCCGCGTCGGAATTGACCAGCGCGGGCTCGGCGGCGAGCGCCTCGTTGACCTCGATCACTTCGCCCGAAATCGGCGCATAGACGTCGGAGGCAGCCTTGACGGATTCGACGACGGCGGCGGCCTCCGCCTTCGCCAGGCTCCGGCCTACCTTCGGCAACTCGATGAAGACGACGTCACCGAGCTGCGATTGCGCGTAATCGGTGATGCCGATGGTGGCGACGTCGCCCTCGATGCGGAGCCATTCGTGGTCGGACGTGTACAGCGTCGTCATGAAACTTCCTCAGCGTTTGTAGGTATTGGGAACGAAGGGCGTAGCCGAAACCTTCAGCGGCAGTCGCTGACCGCGCACTTCGGCGAATACGGTGGTGCCATCAGCGGCAAGCGGGGAGGGCACATAGCCCATCGCGACCGGTGCATTGAGGCTCGGCCCGAAGCCGCCGGAGGTGACCTTGCCGATCACCTCGCTGGAGGCGCCATCTGCGAACAGCAGCGCACCTTCCCGCACGGGGGCGCGGCCCTCCGGCTTCAGGCCGACGCGGCGGCGCGAGGCGCCGTTGTCGAATTGCGCAAGAATTTTTGCCGCACCGGGAAAGCCGCCGGCGCGCGCGCCGCCACTCCGGCGGCTTTTCTGCACCGACCATTCGAGCGCTGCTTCGACCGGCGTGGTCGTGGTGTCGATGTCGTGGCCGTAGAGGCAAAGCCCGGCTTCGAGCCGCAGGCTGTCGCGTGCGCCAAGGCCGATCGGCAGCACGTCGGGATTTTCCAGGAGCTGGCCGGCAAAGGCTTCGGCGTCGGCGGACGGTATCGAAATCTCAAAGCCGTCCTCGCCGGTATAGCCGGAGCGCGACACGAAACAGTTGAACATGCCGATGCGGCGCGGACCTGCGTCCATGAACTTCGTGGCCGATACGTCCGCGCCGAGTTTCGCAAGTGCGCTCTCGGCCTTCGGGCCCTGAAGGGCAATCAGTGCGCGGTCGGCGAGCACATCGATGGTGCAGCTATCGGAGAGATGCGCGCGCAGATGCGCCTCGTCTGCTTCCTTGCAGGCGGCGTTCACCACCAGGAACAGATGGTCGCCGAAATTCGCGACCATCAAATCGTCGAGCACGCCGCCGTCCTGATTGGTGAACTGCGCATAGCGCTGCCGCCCAGCTGCAACCGCCACGATATCCTGCGGCACCAGCCGCTCCAGCGCGAGAGCTGCGTCCTCGACGCGCCCGGATTTCGGACGCAGCGCGATCTGGCCCATATGGGAGACGTCGAACAGGCCGGCGGCCGAACGGGTATGCAGATGTTCCTTCAGGACACCGGCGGCGTACTGCACCGGCATGTCATAACCGGCGAACGGCACCATCCTGGCCCCGCGCGCAAGGTGCAGCGCGTGCAATGGCGTGTGTTTCAGTGTGGTTTCGGTCTCGCGCGCAAGCATCACAGGGCCCTCTCGGTTCCCGGGGAAGTCCCGAAAACCCACAGAAAGCCCCATCTGTCGCTGTGCCTGAGAGTATTATCCCGTCGGCGGACGCTCCCGACCTTGCGGTCCTCAGCGCCTCTTTCCAGATGTCGTCAGATCACGAGGGTCCGTTTGCCTGAGAGTTTCCGGGGCGGTTGCTCCTTCGGCGCCGGCATCAAAGCCGATCTCTCCCGACGTGTCTGTACTCGAACAGGTGGGGAGGAAACACGCTCCGGGCAAGCCTGTCAACGCGGCATGGGCGCTATCAACGGAGTTTGTGTGCTGCGGCAACCTCCTGATCCGGCTGCACAGTTTCTGGACACCGGCACAGGCCTTGTCTAAAAGCGTTTGCCCGGTAGATGAAGGCGTTTTGGCCGGACCGGACCCCCAAGCCCCGATTGGATGAACATGAGCGGCGTCAACGAGATCAGGTCGACTTTTCTGAATTACTTCAAGGCTAACGGTCATGAGATTGTAGCCTCGTCCCCGCTCGTGCCGCGTAACGATCCGACCTTGATGTTCACCAATGCGGGCATGGTGCAGTTCAAGAACGTCTTCACCGGCGTCGAGAAGCGGGCTTATCAGCGCGCCACCACGTCGCAGAAATGCGTGCGCGCCGGCGGCAAGCACAATGACCTCGACAATGTCGGCTACACCGCACGGCACCTCACCTTCTTCGAGATGCTCGGCAACTTCTCGTTCGGCGATTACTTCAAGGAGCGCGCGATCGAGCTTGCCTGGAACCTGATCACGAAGGATTTCGGGCTGAAGAAGGACAAGCTGCTCGTCACCGTCTACTACGACGACGATGAGGCGGCCGGCCACTGGAAGAAGATCGCGGGCCTGCCGGAGGATCGCATCATCCGAATTGCGACCTCGGACAATTTCTGGGCCATGGGCGACACCGGACCCTGCGGGCCGTGTTCGGAAATCTTCATCGACCGTGGCGAGCACATCTGGGGCGGCCCTCCGGGTAGCCCCGAGGAAGACGGCGATCGTTTCCTCGAATTCTGGAATCTCGTCTTCATGCAGTTCGAGCAGGTGACGAAGGACGAGCGCGTGCCGCTGCCGCGCCCCTCGATCGACACCGGCATGGGGCTGGAGCGCATGGCCAGCATCCTGCAGGGCGTCGACAGCGTGTTCGAGACTGATCTTTTCCGTCACCTGATCGATGCGACCGCCTCGGCGCTGGGGTCGGGACCGGGCAAGCAGACCGTAGCGTCGTTCCGCGTCATCGCCGACCATCTGCGCTCCTCCGCCTTCCTGATCGCCGACGGCGTGCTGCCCTCGAACGAAGGCCGTGGCTATGTGCTGCGCCGGATCATGCGCCGCGCCATGCGCCATGCGCAGCTGCTTGGCGCGCGCGAGCCCTTGATGCATCGGCTGGTCTGGGCGCTGGTGCGTGAGATGGGGCAGGCCTATCCGGACCTCGTGCGCGCCGAAAAGCTGATCGAGGAGACGCTGCGGCTGGAAGAAACCCGCTTCCGCAAGACGCTGGCGCGGGGCCTTGCCATCCTCGACGAGAAGAGTGCCGGCCTGAAGAAGGGCGACATGTTCGACGGCGACACCGCATTCACGCTGTACGACACCTATGGCTTCCCGCTGGATCTCACACAGGATGCGCTGAAGTCGCGCGGCATCAGCGTCGATCAGGCTGCCTTCACTGACGCGATGGACCGCCAGCGCGAGAAGGCACGCGCGTCCTGGGCGGGCTCGGGCGAAGCCGCCGATGAGGCGGTCTGGTTCCCGCTGCGCGAAAAGCTGGGGGCGACTGAATTCCTCGGCTACGAGACCGAAAGCGCCGAGGGCGTCGTCTCGGCGCTGGTGAAGGGCGGCAAGGAAACCGACAGCCTCAAGGCCGGCGAAACCGGCTCGCTCGTGCTGAACCAGACGCCGTTCTATGCGGAATCCGGCGGCCAGGTCGGCGACACCGGCGTGCTGACCGGCGAGGGTGGCATCAAGTTCCGCGTGTCAGACACGCAGAAGAAGGCCGGCGATCTCTTTATCCACACCGGCACGCTGGAGCAGGGCACTCTGAAGGTCGGTACCGCCTTGCAGCTCGAGGTCGATCATGCGCGCCGCTCGTCGATCCGCGCCCATCACTCGGCGACGCATCTCTTGCACGAGGCGCTGCGCCAGGTGCTCGGTGATCACATCGCGCAGCGCGGCTCGCTGGTTGCGCCGGATCGGCTGCGATTCGACTTCGTGCATCCCAAGCCCATCACGGCGGATGAGCTCGCCCGCGTCGAGGACATCGCCAACGACGTCGTGCTCGAGAATGACGAGGTCACCACCCGCATCATGGCGGTGGATGATGCCCGCGAGGCCGGCGCGCGTGCGCTGTTCGGCGAGAAATATGGTGACGAGGTGCGCGTGGTCTCGATGGGCAAGGGCCCGCGCGAGCAAGGCCAGAACGCGCTCGGCTGGTCGGTCGAGCTGTGCGGCGGCACCCACGTGCGCCGCACCGGCGACATCGGACTGATATCGGTGATCAGCGAAGGCGCGGTTGCTTCCGGCGTGCGCCGCATCGAGGCGCTGACCGGCCGTCACGCGCGCGCGCACGCCAACGACATTATTGTGCTGGCCAAGTCCGCAGCCTCCGAGCTGCGCACCTCGATCGAGGACGTGCCGGCGCGCATCACTTCGCTCCTGGAAGAGCGCAAGAAGCTGGAGCGCGATCTCTCCGACGCCCGCAAGAAGCTCGCAATGGGCGGCGGCGCGTCCGCCGGCAATGGCGCGGCGGGCGGCGTGCGCGAGGTCGGTAACGTCAAGCTGCTGGCGCGCGCGGTCGAGGGCGTCGAGACCAAGGATCTGAAGAGCCTGGTCGACGATGGCAAGAAGCAGATCGGCTCGGGCGTCGTCGCCATCGTCGGGGTCACCGAGGACGGCAAGGCCGGCATCGTGGTCGGCGTCACCGCCGATCTCACCTCGCGTTTCAACGCGGTCGACCTCGTGCGCAAGGGCTCTGAGGTCTTGGGCGGCAAGGGCGGCGGCGGGCGGCCCGACATGGCGCAGGCCGGCGGGCCCGACGGCGCCAAGGCCAATGCCGCACTCTCAGCGATCGAAGAGGCCATGGCCGGCGCGTGAGGCGTTGCGGGGGGGCGCAGGCGACGGAGCCCGCCGACCGCTAAAGAAAAAAGGCGGCCAAAAGGCCGCCTTTTACAATTCAGCAGTTGTGCGAAAGCCTCACTTCATCGCCTTCGCAAGATTGTCGGAAACCTTGTCGAGGAAGCCGGTGGTCGACAGCCAGCGCTGGTCGGCGCCGACGAGGAGCGCAAGGTCCTTGGTCATGTAGCCGGCTTCGACCGTGTCGACGCAGACCTTCTCCAGCGTGTTGGCGAACTTCGCCAGCTCCGCATTGTTGTCGAGCTTGGCGCGGTGGGCGAGACCACGCGTCCAGGCGAAGATCGAGGCGATCGAGTTGGTCGAGGTCTCCTTGCCCTTCTGGTGCTCGCGATAGTGGCGGGTCACCGTGCCGTGGGCGGCTTCGGCTTCCACCGTCTTGCCGTCGGGGGTGAGCAGCACCGAGGTCATCAGGCCGAGCGAGCCGTAGCCCTGCGCCACCGTGTCGGACTGCACGTCGCCGTCATAGTTCTTGCAGGCCCAGACATAGCCGCCGGACCACTTCAGCGCCGAGGCCACCATGTCGTCGATCAGGCGATGCTCGTAGGTCAGGCCCTTGGCGTCGAACTCCTTCTTGAACTCGCGGTCGAAGATGTCCTGGAAGATATCCTTGAAGCGGCCGTCATAGACCTTCAGAATCGTGTTCTTGGTCGAGAGATAGACCGGATAGCCGCGCATCAGGCCGTAGTTGAAGGAGGCGCGGGCGAAGTCGATGATGGAATCGTCGAGATTGTACATCTGCATCGCGACGCCGGAGCCGGGCGTCTTGAAGACTTCGCGCTCGATGACCTTGCCGTCTTCGCCGACGAACTTCATCGACAGCGTGCCCTTGCCGGGGAATTTGATGTCGGTGGCGCGATACTGGTCGCCATAGGCGTGGCGGCCGATGATGATCGGCTTGGTCCAGCCGGGAACCAGGCGCGGCACGTTCTTGCAGATGATCGGCTCGCGGAAGATCACGCCGCCGAGGATGTTGCGGATGGTGCCGTTCGGCGACTTCCACATCTCCTTCAGGCCGAATTCCTTCACCCGGGCTTCATCCGGGGTGATGGTGGCGCATTTGACGCCGACGCCGACCTTCTTGATGGCGTTGGCGGCGTCGATCGTGACCTGGTCGTTGGTCTTGTCGCGGTATTCCATCCCGAGGTCGAAATAGAGCAGCTCAACGTCAAGGAAGGGGTGGATCAACTTGTCCTTGATGTACTGCCAGATGATCCGAGTCATCTCGTCGCCGTCGAGCTCGACGACGGGGTTGGACACCTTGATTTTTGCCATGTCGAAAGAAGCCTTTTGGGAACAGCGCGTTTTAAGGCGGGGTGGGCGGGATTATGGCGGGGGCTATAGCACTGCCTGTGTCCGGGCGGAAGCGATGAGGGTATGCACTTTAAGCTCATCCGTTGGCTGAGAATGCTGTCGGGCAGCGCGACCGCTGCAGGGCCGCTCGGCGGGGGAATCGGGCCTGCCGCATCCCTTGCCTCCGAGCTTCCAAAGCTGCCGCTAACGTGATTATTCCACTTGAGAATTTCGGCCGGACAGGCAAACGAGGGCCGGTGACGATGGGGCAGGGAGTTCAGAGCCTGATTCCGAATCTTCGGAAATTGAATCAGAAAGTGAAGTGATGTCCGGAACGGACAGGACAAAATCAGCTCCCGACCTTACGGGCCCCGTCGTGATCCTGGTCGAGCCGCAGCTCGGCGAGAACATCGGCATGGCGGCGCGCGCCATGGGCAATTTTGCGCTGACCCGGCTGCGCCTCGTCAACCCGCGCGACGGCTGGCCGAACATTGCCGCGCAACGGGCCGCCGCCGGGGCCGACCACATCCTGGAGAAGGTCGAGCTGTTCGCCACCGTGCAGGCCGCGGTCGCGGACCTCGACCTGCTGTTTGCCACCACCGCGCGCGCCCACGACCAGGCCAAGCCAGTGGTGGCGCCGGAAGCCGCGGCGCAGGAGATCGTCGGCCACACCGCCGCCGGCGGCGGGGCCGGCATCCTGTTCGGCCGTGAGCGTTCGGGCCTGACCAACGAGGAGGTGGCGCTCGCCAACCGGATCGTGACCTTTCCCGTCAATCCGGGCTTTGCCTCGCTCAACCTCGCTCAGGCCGTGCTGCTGATCGGCTACGAGTGGTTCAAGCTCGCAACGTCAGGCGCGCTGCCGTTCGCCATGCCGGAGCGATCGGAGCGGGCCTCCCACCACCAGATCGATACCTTTTTCGAAAACCTCGTGCGCGAGCTCGACACGGTCGAATTTTTGCGCCCGCGCGAGAAGCGCGACACCATGCTGGTGAACCTGCGCAACATCTTCACCCGCATGGAACCGACCAAGCAGGACATGCACACCCTGCACGGCGTAGTCATGGCGATCGCCGAAGGGCGCAAGGGCCCTGCCAAGGGCGGCGTGCTCGACGGCGAGCAGGCGACGCGGCTGCGCGCGCTGCTCGCCGAGCAGGGCCAGCATGGTGGCGTCGCGCCCGACAGCAGCAGCACCGTGAAGGGGCTCGCCCGGCTGTTGCGGCGAAACCCGACCGATGCCGAGCGCATCCTGTGGCAGGCCCTCACGAAGGACCGCCGCTTCGCCGGCCAGTTCAAGCGGCAGACTCCCGTCGGCCGCCAGATCCCGGATTTCGTTTCCTTCGTGCACCGACTTGCCATCGAGCTGGTCAACCCCGGCGAGTCCGAGGCGATCGTCGCGGATCGCGCGGCGCGAATGGCCTGGCTCGAGCAACGCGGTTACCGGGTCGTCAGCATGACGACGGCCGATGTCGAGAACGACCTCGACAAGGAATTGGTGCGGTTACAGGCCTGTCTCACGGCCTCCTGATTGCCCATCTTGCGGGCGGGCATGGCATGCTCCTTGCCTGCGGATGGTCATCGCAACTCGGGAGACTGCAATGAAAAGATCCGATCTCACGGAAAAGCTGCTCGACATCAAGCGCGAGAAGGGCTGGAGCTGGAAATACATCTGCGAAAAGATCGGCGGCTATTCCGAGGTGCTGATCGTCGGCGCCATCCTCGGCCAGATGAAATTGACAAAACCGCAGGCGGCGAATGCCGGCGAGTTATTCGGGCTCTCGAAGTCCGAGGTCGCGATGCTCAACGAGGTGCCGATGCGTGGGCAGGGCACGCCGATGCCGCCGACCGATCCGGTGATCTACCGCTTCTACGAGCTCGTCATGATCAACGGGCCGGCGTGGAAGGCGCTGATCGAGGAAGAATTCGGCGACGGCATCATGTCGGCGATCGATTTCGACATGGTGATGGAACGCCTGCCCAATCCCAAGGGCGATCGCGTCAAGATCACGATGTCCGGCAAGTTCCTGCCGTACAAATACTACGGCGCCAGCGGCAATGTGCCGGAGTATGGATTTAAGGAAGGTTGATCTGCTTCAGCGTCGAAATGACGGGGAGAGGCCTCAGCCTCCGGCCGCTCCCTTCGCAAATCCCTCGCGCACTTCCTTGACCGGCGCCATCTCGCGGACGTAGGTGAAGGCCCCCTGGTCCTTCATCTCGCGCGCGCATTTCAAGAATGCCGCCAGCGCGACGCGGGCCATGGCGCCGCCGACGCTGATGCGCTTGACGCCGGCTGCGGATAGTTGCGGGACGGTCAGCGTCGGATCGGCAAAGCCCATCACCAAATTGAACGGTTTCTTGATCGCCGAGACGACTGTCTTGATGGTGGCAAGGTCATAGAGACCGGGGGCATAGAGCACGTCGGCGCCTGCCGCCTCGAACGCCTGCAGCCGCTTGATGGTGTCGTCCAGGTCCTTGCGGCCGTAGAGCATGTTTTCCGCCCGCGCCGTCAGCGTGAACGGGAAGGGCAGCGAGCGGGCGACTTCAACCGCGGCCTGCACGCGCTCGACGGCCAGATTGAAGTCATAGATGGGATTGCCCGCATCGCCGGTCGCATCCTCGATCGAGCCGCCGACCGCGCCGGCTTCGGCGGCAAGGCGAATCGCCTGCGAAGCCGCCTTTGGCTCATGCGCGCCGCAATTTTCCAGGTCCGCATTGACGGGCAGGTCAGTCGCATCCGCAATCGCCCGGCAATTCTCGAGGATGGAAGCAAGGCTTACCGTCGCGCTGCCCAGAGAATTGGCAACGCCGAGGCTGGTCGTCGCCAGCGCCTCGAAGCCCATTGCGGCGAGCAACCGCGCAGTTCCGGCATCCCAGGGGTTCGGGATGATGAAGGCATCGGGCCTCTCATGCAGGGCACGGAAGATCTTCGCCTTTTCCAGTTGCGTGCGCATCGCTCTCTCCATTGGCTGTCGGCCAAGCCATAGCGCCGGTTTACCCATCAGCCAAATTTGTTATTCTTTGCTATTTCATCAGCTTTATGCATGGGAGATACGAGGTGGACAGCGACGCGCTCAACACGTTCCTGACCGTGCATCGCAAGGGCGGCGTCTCGAATGCGGCACGCGAGCTGCATCGCTCGCAGCCGGCGATCTCGCGGCGGATTGCGCTCCTGGAGCAGGAACTCGGCGTGCCCCTGTTCGAACGCGTGGCGGGCCGCACCACGCTCAGCGATGCCGGCAGGGTGATGGTGCCCTACGCCGAGCGCGCGGTCGCCGCCGCTCAGGATGCGGAGAATGCGATCCGGGCGCTGACGCGGCAGATCGCGGGGCCGGTCTCGCTCGCCGTCGTCGGCACGCTGGCGGGCGGGCGGCTGTCGGAAATCCTCAAACGCTTCGCGCGCCAGCACCCCGACGTCGACCTCACGCTACGCACGGCGACCAGTGCGGAGGTGAGCGATTTGATCCGGCGGGGCGAAGCCACCATCGGCCTGCGCTACGATATGAACCGGCTGCGCGATCTCGATTGCCAGCGTCTTGCCAGCGAGCAGCTGCAGGTGGTCTGCGCGCTCGACCATCCGCTGGCGGGCAAGCGCGTCGCGCGGCTCGCCGATTTGCGCGGCGAGCGCTGGATCGCGTTCCCGGAAATTCCCGGCCGCCGCGAAATCTCGGCCTCGCATGTCTTTGCGCTGTTCCTGACCCACGGCCTCGGCGAGATCGCCTGGACGCCGGTGGACAGCCTCACCGCGCAGAAGCGGCTGGTCGAAGCCGGCCTTGGCATTGCGCTGTTGTCCCAGACCCATGCGGCGGACGAGTTGCGCTTCGGATCGATCTCGACCATTCGGGTCGGCGATCTCTCGGCAAGCCAGGACATCGTGGCGGTGACGCGCCGCGGCGGCTTTCTGAGCGCGGCATCGCAGCGGCTGCTCGACATCATCCGTGCCGGCTACGCCAAAACGAATGCGGCCGGCCACCAGGCGGGCCGGCCGAAACGCGCAAGCAGGCGCAGGAAATAGGCGGCGCGGCCTTACTGCCCGGCCTTCACCTGGGCGACGGCCACTGCCATCAGTTCGCTCATCTTGGCGCTGACGTCGGCTTCGCTGACCGCGACGCCCTTCTTGGCGAAGTCGCCCGTCACCTTGCGGAGCACGTCGCCTTCACCGGCCTCCTCGAAGTCGGCGGCGACCACTTCCTTGGCGTAGGCGGAAGCTGCATCGCCGGTCATGCCGAGCTTCTCGGCGGCCCAAAGGCCGAGCAGCCGGTTGCGGCGCGCCTCGGCCTTGAATTTCAGCTCCTCGTCGAGGGCAAACTTCTTCTCAAAACCCTCTTCGCGCTTGTCGAATGTCGTCATGTCGGAGTTCCAATCCCCTGCCAGTCTGCACGAGGGGCGGCCGCGTTGCGACGACCCTCTCGGCTGCCTACATAGGTAGCGGATTCGGGCGGAACAACGGGCCTTTAAGCCGCAGGCAAAACGGCGGAATCGGCCCCGAAACCGCCACGGTATAACTCCGGCCCGAGGGGCCGGATCGATTGTGCTGGATAGGCCAATCGGTTAGGTTGCCGACAGGCCTGGTTCCTGTTCTGTTTCCTTTATGGGTACAGGATTCCGGCCTTCACGGCAGCTCCGTCGTGGGTCGTTTGTCCTTGTCATCCGGAGCACACCAAATCCATGGATTTCAACAAAACACGGTACGTTCCAATGAGTCGCCGGCGACGCATTTATGAAGGCAAGGCCAAGGTGCTTTACGAGGGCCCTGAGCCGGGCACCCTGATCCAGCATTTCAAGGACGATGCGACCGCTTTCAACGCCAAGAAGCATCAGGTGATCGAGGGCAAGGGCGTCCTCAACAACCGGATCTCGGAGTACCTGTTTCAGCACCTCAACGATATCGGGGTGCCGACCCACTTCATCCGCCGTCTCAACATGCGCGAGCAACTGATTCGCGAGGTTGAGATCGTGCCGCTGGAGGTGGTGGTCCGGAACGTGGCGGCGGGCTCGCTGTCGCAGCGCCTGGGCATCGAGGAAGGTACCCAGCTGCCGCGCTCGATCATCGAGTTCTATTACAAGAACGACCAGCTCAACGACCCCATGGTGTCGGAAGAGCACATCACGGCCTTCGGCTGGGCGACGCCGCAGGAAATCGACGACATCATGGCGCTCGCCATCCGCGTCAACGACTTCCTGACCGGGCTCTTCCTCGGCATCGGCATCCGCCTCGTCGACTTCAAGATGGAGTGCGGGCGGCTGTTCGAGAACGAGATGATGCGAATCATCGTCGCCGACGAGATATCCCCGGATTCGTGCCGGCTGTGGGACGTCAAATCCAACGAGAAGCTCGACAAGGACCGTTTCCGCAGGGATCTCGGTGGCCTGCTCGAGGCCTACACCGAAGTGGCTAAGCGGCTCGGCATCCTCATGGAGAACGAGCGGCCGGCCGGCACCGGCCCGGTGCTGGTGAAGAGCTAAGGGGAATTTGACCCGTGAAGGCACGCGTTACCGTTACGTTGAAGACCGGCATTCTCGATCCGCAAGGGAAAGCCATTGAAGGTGCGCTGAAATCGCTCGGTGTCGAAGGCGTCGCCAGTGTGCGACAGGGCAAGGTGTTCGACATCGAGATGGCCGGCGCCGACCGCGCCCAGGCGGAGGCTGCGCTGAAGGACGCCGCCGACAAGCTCTTGGCGAACACCGTAATCGAGAACTATCGGGTCGAGCTGCTGTAGATGAAATCCGCCGTCCTCGTCTTCCCCGGAATCAATCGCGAGCGCGACATGGCGCGGGCGCTGAAGCTGGCCTCGGGCAAGGAGGCGGCGATGATCTGGCATGCCGAGACCGCGCTGCCCAAAGGCACCGATCTCGTCGTGGTCCCCGGCGGCTTCTCCTATGGCGACTATCTGCGCTGCGGCGCCATTGCGGCGCGCGCGCCCGTGATGGATGCGGTGCGTGACTTCGCAGCCAAGGGCGGCCTCGTGCTCGGCGTCTGCAACGGTTTTCAGATCCTCTGCGAGGCGGGCCTGTTGCCGGGGGTCTTGATGCGCAATTCGCGGCTGAAGTTCATCTGCCACGACGCGCATCTGCGCGTGGAGCGCTCCGATACGCCGTTCACCCGCGGCTACAATGCGGGCCAGGTGATCCGCGTGCCGGTCGCCCATGGCGAGGGCAATTACACCGCGGACGAGGAGACGCTGAAGCGGATCGAAGGCGAGGGGCGGGTGCTCTATCGCTACTGCTCGCCGGAGGGCTTGGTGAACGGGGCCTCCAACATCAACGGGGCCGCGAATTCCATCGCCGGCATCGTCAACGAGCGCGGCAATGTGCTCGGCATGATGCCGCATCCGGAAAACCACGTCGAAGACATCATGGGCTGCACCGACGGCCGCGGCCTGTTCGCCGGCCTTGTTGCGCACCTGGACCGCGCAGCGTGATTACTTATGGCGTTTTCAAGCGACTGGTTCGCGTGAAGAAAGCGCGTCAGAACAAGATTTTCGCGCGGCTGCTGGCGGGCGTTGCAGCGCTTTCCATGGCCACCGCCGCAAGCGCGCAAACCTATCCCAACCGTCCCATCACCATGATCGTGCCGTTCGCCGCCGGCGGCACGTCCGACGTGATCGCGCGCACGGTGGCCGAGCAGATGACGTCGGCGCTCGGCCAGCCCGTGGTCATCGAGAATGTCGGCGGCGCCGGCGGCTCGATTGCGCTCGCGCGTCTCGCTCGCGCGGAAGCTGACGGCTATACCATCGCGATCGGCAATGCCGGCACCAATGCCGCCACCTACACCATCTATCCCAAGCTGACCTTCACGCCGGACTCCTTCGCGCCGATTGCCGTGGTGGCCAAGACCTTCGGCATCATCGCGCTGCGCAAGGATTTCCCGGCCAAGAGCCTGCAGGAGTTCACCGCCTACGCGAAGGGCAATCCCGGCAAGGTCAATCTCGGACACGCCGGCGTCGGCTCGTCGAATTTCCTGATCTGCAAGGCGTTTGCGCACGCCGCCGGCATCGACGTGACGCTGGTCGGCTATCGCGGCGCGGCCCCGGCGCTGACGGATGCGATCGGCGGCCAGATCGACGGCGTCTGCGATGCGGCGGCCTCCGTCGCGCAGCCGATCAACGAGAAGCTGGTGAAGGGACTGGTCGTCGGCGCCAATGTGCGTCTCGCCTCGCTTTCGGAATTGCCGACCTCGGCGGAAGCAGGCCTGCCCGAATTCGAGGCGCAGGGCTGGAACGGCCTGTTCGCACCCAAGGGCACGCCGGCCGATATCATTGCGAAGCTGAATGCGGCCGCGAAAACGGCAGTGGAGAGCGAACCGGTCAAGAAGCGCTTTGCCGATCTTTCGACCGTCGCGCCCGAAGCCAATGAGCATTCTTCCGATGTGCTGCAGCAACTCGTGACGCGCGACGTCGAGAAGTTCAGGAAGCTGCTGGCGGATCAGAAAGATCAGAAGTAGCTGCTCATCTGCCGCGCAGCCGCCGCATGACGCGCCCGAGCGCGTCGCCGGGAACGGTCATCGCGGCCACGCCGGCCATCACGAGCACAAGCCCGAGCGCGAGGTTTTGCGGCACGCTTTCGCCGAGCAGCAGCACCGACAGCCCGACACCGATGGGAATGCGCAAATAGCCTTGCGCGTTGGTGGTGATGGTGCCGAGCCGCTGCAGGCACATGTAGAACAGCATCAACCCGAGCGCTGAGGAGAAGATGCCCATCGCGACGGCGGCGGCGATCGCTTGCGCCGTCGGCCGCAAGGTCCAGGGCTGCTCGATCGCCAGCGACAACGGCAGCAGCACGCAGCCGCCGAACAATAGCGAGCCTGCCGCGACGACCACCGGATCGTATTCCGACAGCCGCAGCCCGAATATGGTGGCGCAGGCAAAGGAGATGGTGGCGAGCAGGATCGCCATCTCCGCGACGATGTCACCGGACAAGCCGCTGAGCGCATCGAGGCCGATGATGGCGCCTGTGCCGGCAAGCCCGAGGATCGCGCCGGCCAGTTTGAGCAGCGTCGCCGGCTCGTGGCGCGTGATGGCCCAGGTGATCAGGAAGGCGAAGATCGGCGTGGTCGACGCCAGCACCACCGTGGTCGAGGCCGGCACATATTGCTGCGCCCAGGTGATCAGCAGGAACGGGATGGTCGAGTTGATGGTCTGCTGCTGGGCGAACAGCTTCCAGGCCTTCGCATCGGTCGGCAGGCGTAGTCCGCGCAAGCGCAGCACCGCGATCAGGAAAGCGGCCGCGATGAGCGAACGCGCGGAGATGAAGGTGATCGGCGGGATCGAGCCGAGGCCGATCTTGGTCAGCGGGTAGGTCGAGCTCCAGCAGCACGCCAACGCCAGCAACAGCGCATAGTCGCGCCAATGGTGCTGCCGTGGGTGAGGCGGGGAGGACGCCGGCTGCGGTGCAGGCGCCGCCTCGATCTCGCTGAGTGCTGTGCTCTTCGGCAACTTGCTTTTTCCGGCGCTTCCCCTGGGTTTATGGCCATATCCTCAAGCGAAGCAGGTGGAACGCGTTTTGGGGAAGCTCGTCCACGAAAATGGGCCTTCAATTGCGATTTGGCGCTCTTAAATCCGATCCATCGGCTAGACGCAAACCTCCAACAGCGGCAGCCAGCCGCAAAGCTCTGGACAGCGGGAAAATGCCGCCTAAAAGGCCTTTTCCAGCCCCTCCGGACTTCCTATTACGGGCCTCATGCAGACCAACGAACCCAAAATCACCCCCGAGCTCGTCGCCAGCCATGGGCTCAAGCCCGACGAATATGAGCGCATTCTGAGGCTGATCGGGCGGGTCCCGACCTTCACCGAGCTCGGCATCTTCTCGGCAATGTGGAACGAGCACTGCTCGTACAAGTCCTCGCGCATCCATCTGCGCGGGCTGCCCACCAAGGCGCCGTGGGTGATCCAGGGGCCCGGCGAGAATGCCGGCGTCATCGACATCGGCGACGGCCAGGCCGTGGTCTTCAAGATGGAGAGCCATAACCACCCGAGTTACATCGAGCCCTATCAGGGCGCGACCACCGGCGTCGGCGGCATCCTGCGCGACGTCTTCACCATGGGGGCGCGACCGATCGCCTGCCTCAATGCGCTCAGCTTTGGCGCGCCGGAGCATCCGAAGACGCGGCATCTGGTGTCGGGCGTCGTCGCCGGCGTCGGCGGCTACGGCAATTCCTTCGGCGTGCCGACGGTGGGCGGGCAGGTGCGTTTCCACACCCGTTATGACGGCAACATCCTCGTCAATGCGATGGCGGTGGGCCTCGCCGACGCCGACAAGATCTTCTATGCGGCGGCCTCTGGCGTGAACATGCCGATCGTCTATTTGGGCTCAAAAACCGGGCGCGACGGCATTCACGGCGCCTCGATGGCGTCCGCCGAATTCGACGACGATTCCGAGGAAAAGCGCCCCACCGTGCAGGTCGGCGATCCCTTCGCCGAGAAGCTCCTGCTCGAGGCGTGCCTGGAGATCATGGAAGCCGATTGCGTGATCGCGATCCAGGACATGGGCGCGGCCGGGCTGACCTGCTCGGCGGTCGAGATGGGCGCCAAGGGCGATCTCGGCGTCGATCTCATGCTGGATTCCGTGCCGACGCGCGAAACCGGCATGAGCGCGTACGAGATGATGCTCTCGGAGAGCCAGGAGCGCATGCTCATGGTGCTCAAGCCCGAGAAGGAAAAAGAGGCCGAGGCGATCTTCAGGAAGTGGGGTCTCGACTTTGCTGTGGTCGGCTACACCACGCCGAGCAAGCGCTTCGTGGTGAAGCATGGCGGCGACGTCATGGCCGACCTGCCGATCAAGGAGCTCGGCGACGAGGCACCGGTCTATGACCGTCCACATGTAGCCTCGCCCGCGCTGCCGGTGGTGCATGCGCGCGACGTGGAGCCGCCGGTGGGCATTGCGGCGGCGCTGGAAAAGCTGATCGGCATGCCGGAGCTATGCTCCAAGCGCTGGGTGTGGGAGCAGTACGACCACGTCATTCTCGGCAATACCGCGCAGCGGCCCGGGGGCGATGCCGCCGTGGTGCGCGTGCAGGACGGGCCGAAGGGCCTCGCGCTCACCGTCGACGTGACGCCGCGTTATTGCGAGGCCGATCCGTTCGAGGGCGGCAAGCAGGCGGTCGCGGAGGCCTGGCGCAATATCACCGCGGTCGGCGGCAAGCCGCTCGCCATCACCGATAATCTCAATTTCGGTAATCCCGAGCGGCCCGAGATCATGGGCCAGTTCGTCGGCTGCCTGAAGGGCATCGGCGAAGCCTGCCGTGCGCTCGACTTCCCGGTCGTCTCCGGCAACGTCTCGCTCTACAACGAGACCAATGGCCGGGCGATCCTGCCGACGCCGTCGATCGGGGGCGTCGGCGTACTCGACGATTTCACCAAGTCGGCGACGCTCGCCTTCAAGGCGGCGGGCGAGGCGATCCTGCTGATCGGCGAAACGCACGGCTGGCTCGGGCAATCCGTCTATTTGCGTGACATCTGCGGCCGCGAGGAGGGCGCTCCGCCCCCGGTCGATCTCGCCGCCGAGAAGCGCAATGGCGACGTCGTGCGCGGCATGATCCACGCTGGCACGGCGACCGCGGTGCACGACGTCTCCGACGGCGGGCTCTTGGTTGCGCTCGCCGAAATGGCGATGACGAGCGGCATCGGCGCGCAGCTACTCGCCGCGCCGTCCTCGATCGTGCCGCATGCGTACTGGTTCGGCGAGGACCAGGCGCGCTACATCGTCACCGTGCCGACGGCGGAAGCCGGCCTCGTGCTCGCCAAGATGGAGGGTGCGGGCGTGCCCTGCGCGCGGATCGGCATCACAGGCGGTGATGCGATTGCAGTTGCGGGTGAGCCGGCGGTGGCGATCGAGACGCTTCGCACCGCGTTCGAAAGCTGGCTGCCGAACTATATGGGCGGGAGGGGCTAGTACTTCGTTCCGGGATGGTCCGAAGGACCAGACCTCAGATGCGCAATTGCGCATCGGTAAACCTCGAGATTCTCAGGGGCGCAAGGGCGCCCCAGGGTTCGATGCTTCGCATCGCCCCGGAATGACTCTCACTCACAATACCTTGGTTGCCCCCGGAATCTGCCGCAGCGCGCGCGTGACGCCCCAGCTGAACAGCACCGTCAGCACGAAGCCGACCGTCGCCTTGACGATCGCCGGCAGGTCGTAGTCGAACAACCAGTACTGCAGCCACAGCGCGATCGGGTAGTGCACGAGGAACATGCCGTAGGCGTCCGCCTGCATCGGATCGAGCAGCTTGGCTGAGCCCGATTGCCTGAACCGCTGAAAGAACGCCAGGATCAGAAACATGATGGCCACGCTGAAGACGGTGAAGCAGACGGCATAGAGCGCCAGATACCAGTCCGGCAACGGCGAGGGATTTCCCAATATTTCGCGCTTGATGAAGATCAGCACCCAGAGCAGGCAATACGGGACGACCGCGAGCACCATCCAATCCCAGCTGACCTTCGCCATCCGGCCGTCTGCCGCGAGCAGGCCGCGATCTATATTCGCAACGCCGATGCCGGCGCCGAAGAAGAAGTAGCTCGCATAGAGCATCACTCGGCCGTGCTGCACCGAGAAGGGCCCGAACTCGAACCAACTGCTTGATCCGTAGTGAACCAGCCCGGGAACGTAGAATGCGGCGGTGACCGCAAGCATGACCGCGAAGAACTCGGCGGGCCGACGGCGGCCGCGCAGCGAGAGGCGATTGATCGGATCGAGCAGGTTGGGTTTCAGCCGGTACAGCAGGCAAGCTATCAGATCGAAGGTGAGCAGGACCCAGAGGAACCAGATCGGGCCACTCGGCCAAGGCCCGACAGTGATGGTCTTCCAGTAATACTCCGAGAAACCGACTTCGGGATTGTGCCGCAGGGAAATGGCGTAGTAGGCAATCGGAATGACCGTGAACGCGCAGATCACGAATGGCAGGCCAAGCCGAAGCAGGCGATCCGCCAGATAGTTCGCCGGTCCCTTGCGGGCGATGCCCGACCACGCAAACAGGCCCGACAGGAAGAAGAACATCGCCATGAAGAAGCTGTCGGTGGCCAGCACGATCATGTCGAAGCCGAAGAAATACTTCGGGTCGGTGTGGCCGAAATACGTATAGGGAATCACGGCGTGATGCAGCAGCACTACCAGCGTCAGGAAGGTGCGGGCGCGATCGAGCGCCCGGTTGCGCGATTTGACCTTCGGTTCGGCGTGGGCGTCAGCCACGGTAGGTGCAATGGTGGTCATGAGTGCCCCGGCAGGCTGATGGTTGTTCAAATCTCGCAGCGGGAGCCGAATTGAGCAAGGCCCCATCTGCGCCGGAACGGACGGGAACGAGGGACGTTTCCGGCAGTTGGGCCAGCGTGGGCAAAGCTGGAGGTGCTGCCGATGACGATCCTGAAATGGGCGCTGATCTTCCTGGTGGTGTCGATCATTGCGGGTCTCCTCGGCTTCACCGGCATCTCCGCGGCGTCGGCCGACATCGCGCGCGTCCTGTTTTACATTTTTGTCGCGATTTTCCTGGTGCTTTTGATACTCGGGCTTACGATTTTCAGGGCGTAGAGAGTCCAACCAGCGTCATTCCGGGGCGATGCGCATCATCGAACTCTGGGGCGTCCTTCCCCTGAGAATCTCGAGGTTCCGGGTTCATGCTTCGCATGCCCCGGAATGACGCAGCGTCCTACGCCACTTCCTCGATCTTAACCTTGTCCGGATAGAACGCCAGGTGCCCGGCAATCTCCGCCATCGCGGGGAACGGGTTCTCGTAGGTCCAGATCGAATTCTCCAGCGTCGTGCCGTTGGCCTTGATGCTGAAATAGTTCGCATCCCCCTTGTACGGGCAGTGCGTCGTCCGCTCGGTGCGCTCCAGCAGCGCCATGTTGGCGTCGGCGCGCGGCACATACTGTACGGCGGGATAGCGCGCCTCCTTCAGGGTCAGCGCCTGGTTGGAGTCGGCGATGACCACACCGCCGGCGGAGACGCGGACCCGCTTCGGGTTGGGGGTGATCGTGATCGGATGGTCAGGACCCGGGATTTTCATGGGTTTTGTGCCTTTTTGATCAGCCCGTCGTGATCGGTGCGGGACAATTGGGCAGATTCCAAACCTTGGATGGCCGCAATATAGTGCTGGAACGCGTGACCTAGAAGGCCGGCCGCGCTAGGTTCGGCCATCACGGCCCCGCGATCCGGCCCTGATTCGAGCTAAAGGAGGTCTGCTGGAATGCCTATGGACGCCCGCGATATCGAATCGATGATCAAGGCAGCGATTCCCGACGCCGAGGTGACGATCCGGGATCTCGCCGGCGATGGCGACCATTATGCGGCAACCGTGATCTCGGAATCGTTCCGCGGCAAATCGCGTGTGCAG
>Ga0187815_10000182_pt1 | contig 32033 bp, 31 predicted proteins | sample NC_S_5_FD_132962 | JGI IMG/M metagenome (GOLD analysis project Ga0187815, IMG submission 132962) | Wetland sediment microbial communities from Neuse River Estuary, North Carolina, USA - ASW-S_5 | ecosystem: Environmental > Aquatic > Freshwater > Wetlands > Sediment | place: USA: North Carolina... | reverse complement strand
GTACAGCCGCTCCAGGTAGCGGTCGGCCTTGTCCACGTCGCGGGTGATGATGCGGTTGCAGCCGCAGTAGAAGCACGGGCTGCTGCAGAACGGCACATGCACGTACAGCGACAGCGAGCGCGGTATCGGCTCCTCGTTGGACGCCTGGATCGCCGCGCGCAGCGCGTGCTCGTCGAAATCGCCGTGGAACTGCGGCGCCGTGGGGTAGCTGGTGTAGCGCGGCCCGGCCACGTCGTAGCGCGCGATCAGCGCGGGATCGAATTCGGGGATCTGCAGGGCATGGTTCATGGGTGCAGTGTGCGCAAGGGCTTGCGCGGAAGCTTTGACGCACGTCAAAACCGCCTGCCGGCAGCGCCTGCCCGCACGGGCCGCACACTGCACCCGGCCACGCAGCGCGGTGTACCAAGGCGATCGCCACAACGGCCTCCGCGGCCGCTGTGTCGAAATGCCGCGGCCGCGCTTCGTCCTCCGAAGATCGATCGACGACGACGCGCGCCACGCGTCCATCGCACTCAAGCTTCGCGCGGAACGACCGATACACACGTGACAGCAACGCGCGCACTACATGGAGTGATACATGCTGGTCCTCGTCGGATCATTGGTGGTGATCGGCTGCGTGCTGGGCGGCTACGTGCTGTCGCACGGGCACCTGCTGGCACTGTGGCAACCCTACGAACTGCTGATCATCTTCGGCGGCTCGACCGGCGCCTTCCTCACCGCCAACTCCAGCAAGGTGGTAAAGGCGGCACTGCACGAAGTGGTGGCCCTGTTCAAGGGACATGCCTACCGCCAGCAGGATTTCCTGGACCTGCTCTCGCTGCTGTATGACATCTTCAGCGTCATGCGCAAGGAAGGCCTGCTCGGCATGGAGGCGCATATCGAGGATCCGCAGTCGAGCCCGCTGTTCTCCGCCTATCCGCGCCTGCTCGGCGAAAGGCACCTGGTGGATTTCATCACCGACTGCCTGCGCCTGATCGTGGGCGGGAACATGGAGCCGATCGAGCTGGAGGCGCTGCTCGACGCTGAGGTGGAAACCCACCACATGGAGGCGGAAGTGCCGGCGCTGGCGGTGGCGAAGATGGCCGACGCGCTGCCGGGCTTCGGCATCGTGGCGGCCGTGCTCGGCATCGTCACCACCATGTCGAACCTCTCGGGCGACACCTCGCAGATCGGCGAGCACATCGCCGGCGCGCTGGTCGGCACCTTCCTCGGCATTCTCCTGTGCTACGGCTTCATCGGCCCGCTGGCCGCGGCGATGGAGGCACGCGTGCGCGAAGACAGCAAGGCCTTCGAATGCGTGAAGGTGGGCCTGATGGCCAACCTGCGCGGCTACAACCCCAAGGTCTCCGTGGAGTTCGCCCGCAAGGTGCTCTCCGCGCATGCACGCCCGAATTTCCAGGACCTGGAGGAGCACCTCGGCAAGGTACATGCCGGAGCCGGCGCATGAGCGAAACCGCCCCGCCGATCATCGTCAAGCGGGTGAGGAAGCGCCGCCACGGCCACCACGGCGGCGCCTGGAAGGTGGCCTATGCAGACTTCGTCACCGCGATGATGGCGTTCTTCCTGGTGATGTGGATCATCGGCGTGGGCACGCGCGAGCAGAAGGCGGCGATCTCCGAATACTTCCGCAACCCCAGCGCCACGCCGGGCAATGCTACGGTGGCGCCGCCCGGCAGGATGGGGCCCGGCGGCGCCAGCGACTCCATGATCAAGCTGGGCGGGGCGATGGACCTTTCGCACGGCCCCGGCAAGGATCACCACAACGGCCCGGTCGGCACTCCCTCGAAGGCGGAGGTCGAGCGCCGCGCGCACGCGCTCGACCGGGCGCGTCTGCAAGAACTGAAAGCCGAACTGAACGCTGCCATCCAGAACAGCCAGGCGCTGGCGCCGTTCAAGGACCAGCTGCTGCTGGACATCACGCCCGAGGGCCTGCGCATCCAGATCGTGGACAAGCTCAACCGTCCGATGTTCGACCTGGGCAGCGCGCGGCTGAAGGATTACACGCGAGTCATCCTGGGCGAGCTGGCCAAGTTCATCAACCGCGTGCCCAACCGCATCAGCATCACCGGCCACACCGACGATGCGCCCTACGGCAACGACAGCGGCTACAGCAACTGGGAGCTGTCCACCGACCGCGCCAATGCCGCGCGCCGCGCACTGATCGCCGGCGGCCTGCTGGACGACAAGGTGGCCCGCGTCGTGGGGCTGGCCGCCTCGGTACCGCTGGACAAGGCCAACCCCGGCAATCCGGTCAACCGGCGCATCAGCATCATCGTGATGACCAAGGAAGCCGAGGCGTCGGCGCTTTCCCGCGACCTGGTGGACAACCTCCCCATGCCGGGCCGGAACGATCCGGCACCGGCAACGCCAAAGCCCGCCGCGCCGGCAAGCGGCGCGCGAGCCATGCCCGCCAGCCAGCCGACCGCAGCCGTCGCCACGCTGCCGGTACCGCCGACGCTGCGCGCCGTGGGAAGCCGGCAACACGCCGATTGAGCGGAGCCGGCAGGGGCCGCTGCCGCCGCGTTGATCCGGGGAGCGTCGGCCCCATATCCCGTGCAGCGCCACCCCCTTCGGCCACGAGGCCATGCCATGAGCGACACGCTGCATCTCGTCTGCCCGCACTGCCAGGCCGTGAACCGCGTTCCGGCCGAGCGCCTGAGCGCAGCGCCCACCTGTGGCCGCTGCCACCAGCCGCTGTTCACCGGCCATCCGCTGGCCGTCGACGAGGCCGGCTTCCAGAAGCACCTCGCGCGCAACGACATTCCCGTGCTGGTGGACTTCTGGGCGACCTGGTGCGGCCCGTGCCAGATGATGGCGCCGCACTTCGCGCAGGCCGCCGCCCAGCTCGAACCACGCGTACGCCTGCTCAAGGTCGACACCGATGCCGAACAGGCGCTGGGCGCCCGCCATGCCATCCGCAGCATCCCCACCCTGGCGCTGTTCAAGGGCGGCCGCGAGCTGGCGCGCCAGTCCGGTGCGATGCAGGCCGCGGGCATCGTGCAGTGGGTGCGCTCGCAGGGCGCATGACGCGCTGCAACTACCCTTGAGCGGACGCGGTGGCCTGCACGCGCAGCGGGAGAGATGGGTACCATGGCCAGCTCCCGGCCAACTCGCAGCCCATGACTCTCCAGGCACGGCAACTTGAAAAAGGCGCTCCCGTCGGCGGCCGTTCCCTGCTCGAGGACGTGAGCCTGCCGGCTGCGGCGGTCTTCGACGCGGCCTTGGCCAACAACATCGCCTGGATGCAGCGCTTCGCCGACGGCCACGGCGCGCAGCTCGCGCCGCACGGCAAGACCACGATGACGCCCGCGCTGTTCCGCCGCCAGCTCGATGCCGGCGCCTGGGGCATCACGCTGGCCACCGCCGTCCAGTGCGCTGCGGCCTTCGGGCACGGCGTCACGCGCCTGCTGATGGCGAACCAGCTCGTCGGCGCAGCCAACATGGCGATCGTCGCCGGCCTGATCGGGCGCGGCGCGGATTACTGCTGCCTGGTCGACAGCGCGGCCAACGTCGAGGCGCTGAACCGGTTTTTCGGGGAACGCGGCCTGACCCTGCAGGTGCTGGTCGAACTCGGCGTGCCCGGCGGCCGTTGCGGCGTGCGCGACGAATCCGCACTGGCGGCGCTCGTTGATGCCATCGCGGCCGCACCGGCCATCGCGCTCTGCGGCATCGAAGGCTATGAGGGGTTGATCGGTGGCGAGCATGCCCTCGACCGCGTCCGCACCTATGCCAAGCAGCTCGTCGCCACCTTGCGCAGGCTCATGGATTCAGGTGCGTTTGCCGGCCGCAAACCGATCGTCACCGCCGCGGGTTCGCAGTGGTTCGACCTGATCGCCGAGGCATTCGACCAGTCGGATCTGCGCGAACAATGCATGGCCATCCTGCGGCCCGGCTGCTACGTCGTCCACGATCACCGCTCGTATCGCGATGCGATGGCCGAAGTGAAAGCGCGCCATCCGGAACTCGAGGGCGGCCTGCAACCGGCCCTGGCCGTGTTTGCGCACGTGCAATCGCTGCCCGAGCCCGGCCTGGCGGTCATCGCGATGGGCAAGCGCGACATTTCCTGCGACCCCGACCTGCCGATCCCGCTGCAACGGCACCGCCCCGACGAACCTGCGCATCCGCTGCGGCATTGCACGGTGCGCAAGGTGATGGACCAGCACACGATGCTGGCGATCCCCGCCGACGCCGACCTTCGCGTCGGCGACATCGTTTCATTCGGCGCGTCCCATCCCTGCCTGACGTTCGACAAGTGGCGCCAGGTCCTGCGCGTCGACGACGAACTGCGCGTGCTGGAAGCGATGCCGACGTTCTTCTAGGGCTCCGCCGCGGAGTCGCTGTCGCCCATCCGGTTCCTCACTGCCCAACCAGCGGCATCAGCCACGGATGGCCGGGCCGCGAGCGGCCGTCCAGGCGGTTGGCGTTGCCTGGGCAGCCGTTCCCTTCGCTCACCGCCGTCAGGCGTTCGTTGCGCGACTGGATGTCGGTGCGATAGCAGCTGCCCAGCGAGTCGGTGAAGCGCACCTGTTCGCTGCCCGCCTCGTCGTGCGCGAAGCTCGTGCGGTCGAGGGGGTCGGGAATGGTCTTGCCGTCGGCGCGGTCGCGGGTGGCGAGGTTTTCGTCCAGCACGGCGTGGTACACCGCACCTTGGGCATCCGTCCGCCGGGTCTCGATGCGGTGGCCCTGCTTCATCGCCACCAGGGCGGTGAAGTCCTGCCCCTTGGTCACCATGATCTTGCGCGAGGAGAGAAAGAGCGGGTCGCGCTGCTGCACCGTGTAGCCGTCCAGAGGCTTGCCGTCCAGTGTGCGTTCCACCGCCAGCGACATCGTGCCGGTCTGGTCGATGGTCTCGTCGTAGCGCTTGTCTCCCGGCCGCGCGAAGTGCTGGTGGTTGTGGAAGCCGCCGGTGTAGTGCACGGTGGTGTCGAGGCTGCCGCGCGCGGTGTGCAGGCGGCCGGCGATCACATAGGTCTGCGTCTGGTCGGTATCGATCGTGCCCACGATGCGGCCGGCGGCATCGGCATGCAGGGTGTCGCGCACCACGAGCCCCGCCGGCTGCTGCGCGGCCAGCGTGTCCTGGGTGAGCTCGCCGCTCAGCTGGCTGGCGCGCGGATCCTGGTAGACCAGGAGGTTCGCCGCGACGTTGAAGAAATGATCGGTGCCCGGCACGCGCACGGCTACGGTGTGCGGCTTGCCGTCGTCGAACAGGCCGGCGAACGGCGTCAGGTCCACCCGTGCCGGGATGAAATCCGTCGTCTGGATCGCCGGCGTCGGCAGCCACAGGTGCGGCGCCACGCCGCCGGTGAAGATCCACGGATAGACCGGCGCCAGCCCGGCCGGCTTGCCGTCCACCAGCACCTCCACGCCGCGGAAGCTGCCGCCGTCGCAGGCTTCGAACGACTCCAGCGAGTAGTCGCGCGTCTTTTCCAGGTAGGCCTGGTCGACACAGGTGTACCAGCGCTCGTCGTGGGCCTGGCTCTGCGCGACGACGTCGAGGTAGGCGCGCTCGACGTTGCGCGGGAAGGTGATCTGGCGCGACAGGCTGTCGTCCGGATGCTCCAGCGGCGTCTGCTCGCCGCGCGGGTCGCTGCCGAGCGGGTAGACGCGGTCGGCCGCCGCCGCAGCCGACTGCCCGGCGCCCGCCGGGTAGAACGCCAGGCGCACGTCCACGTAGATCGGCTGGTTGGTGGTGGGGCTCACCCAGTTGTTGAGGATCATCTGCCCCGCCTGCGCCTGCCGGAACAGCGCGGCGTAGTCGCTGAGGTCGCGCTCCACGTGCCAGTGCTGGGCAACGTCCGGCTCCGGTTCGATGGTGGTGCCGAAGTAGAGGCTTACGCCGCCGAGCCAGAGCGCCACGGTGCGGTCGAACTGGCGCCCGGCCGGCACCGAGAAATCCGCCTCCAGCACCACCTTGCTCCAGCCGCCCGCGCAGCCCTTGGGCGGAGCGAAGCTGAAGCGATGCGGACGCGCGGCCATCGACGAACCATCGCCCTTGTCGTCGAACGCCTCGTGATCGAACAGCGTCACCGTGCACGGCTTGCCAGCCGACCGCGACACCGGCGGCTCGGCCGTGGCCACCACGCGCGAACCGATCTCGAACCGCGCCGCGGTGGCGGCCTGCAGCGCCGTCGCCGGAACCGCGCACACCGCCAGCAATGCAGCGGCACCCGGCAGCCAGGGCCGCATCCTTCCCGTTTTCTCTGTCACGACCGTCGATGCTCCCGAGCAAGGCTGACGCATGGCGCATCGTGGCGATTGCCTCCGGAGCCGTGGCCGCCGGTGGGCAGATCATCCGATGCGGGAAAACCCGTATCCTGCCGGCCTCGCCGCCAACTTCCAAGCGCCGCTTCGCAGGGCGCGCAGGCGCGCTTTGGCCTGATGCTTTGATGGGTGCGGGCTAGACTGCCCCCACCTCCCGCACGGGCAGTCCCCATGATCCCCCACTTCAGCGACCTCTCCGCCAACGAACGCACCTACCTGGCCTGGATCCGCACGGCGGTATCGCTGATGGGTTTCGGCTTCCTGATCGAGCGTTTCGACGTGTTCCTCGTCTACACGACGCGGGGCGCGGTATTGAACAACGGCCTGCACCTGCGCGCCTCCGAGTGGTTGGGCCTGGGCATGATCCTGCTGGGTGCCGTGCTCATCCTGCTCGCCACCCGCACCTACTACCGCAATGGCCGACTGATCCAGTCCGACACCAATGCCGCCTATCACGGCACCATGGTCGAACGCATGCTGACCGCGCTGCTGGTCGCGCTGGCGCTGTTCCTGGTGCTGTACGTGGGCTACCAGCTCACCAGCCTGCACTGACGGCTGGCGGACTCCCAACAAGGCACCGGCATCGCCGGGTGCGCGGAGCCGGATGGCGTCGATGCCGCCCGCGCCGCCAAGGCAACCCATCGGCCCCGCAATTTGTGATGCACGCCACACTTGAGCGCCATTCCCTGGCCCGGGAGATGCTCCCTCTACAGCGAGCTTCCACTTGGGAACCTTGGAATCGCCGTCATGCACCAGTTCATCGAATGCATCATCGCTGGAGGGCCGGAGCATGGCGCAATCCGGCGCCAACTGTGGGATACCCGATATGCCCTGCCGTCCGTGCAGTCCCAGCAGGATGGACAGATCTGCACGGTTGCCGCATGCCGGACGGCGGGCAGGTCGGGCCGCTGCTTTCTGCTGCTCCATCCGCTGGCCAGCGGCAGGGAGTTCATCGACATGCTGGCGCTGCTGAATGAGCACGCCACGTCAACTTGCGCCACGACTGCCAACTGAACCGCCACATTGCGTCAGTGTGGCTCTTCCACCTGACGCAACCTGACACCCTTTCCACGCAGCGCTACAGTAACCGGCGGCCTCGACATTTACGCCGGCAACGCCTGATCAGGAAGGGGAATCGCCATGCGACGTGCGATAACGGTTGCAGCAGCCTTGTCGTTCTTTGCCGGCGCAAGCTGCGCCGCAACCCGAGACCTCGCACCCATCGTGCTGCCGCCGGCCGCGGCGCCCGGAAAAGCGGTGCAGCCTTTCGTCCAGGTGGACGCACCGGTGGTCGCGCTGATCCACGTGCGCGTGATCGACGGCACCGGCGCAGCTGCACGCGCGAACCAGACCATCCTGATCGAGCACGGCAAGATCGCCGCCGTGGGCGCCGACGGCATGCCGGTTCCCGCCGACGCCAGGCGCATCGACCTTTCCGGCCGCACCGTGTTCCCGGGCCTGGTCGGCATGCACGACCATCTCTTCTACATCGCGCGACCCAACCTCGACGCCCGGTTGCACAGCGATCCGCCGCTGATCGTGCCGGAAATGGCGTTCTCCGCACCCCGGCTCTATCTCGCCAACGGCGTCACCACTCTGCGCACCACCGGCAGCGTCGAGCCGTATACCGATCTCAACCTCAAGCGCGCGATCGACGCGGGCACCCTGCCCGGCCCGCACATGGACGTCACCGGGCCATACCTGGAAGGCGCGAACTCGCCCTTCATCCAGATGCATCCGATCCGCGACCCCGAGGACGCGAAGGAAACCGTGGCGTTCTGGGCCAGGCAGGGCGCCACCTCGTTCAAGGCCTACATGAACCTCACCCGCGCCGAACTGAAGGCCGCGGTAGACGAGGCGCATAGCCTGGGGCTGAAGATCACCGGCCACCTGTGCGCGGTCACCTACCGCGAAGCCGCCGAGGCCGGCATCGACGATCTCGAACACGGCTTCTTCGTCAACACCGAGCACGATCCCGGCAAGGCGCCGGACAAGTGCACCGCCTCCGACGGCATGGCCACGCTGTACGCGATGGATCCGCAGGGCAGCGACGCCGGCAGCCTGATCCACGACCTGGTCGCGCACCACGTGGCCATCACCTCGACACTGCCGGTGTTCGAACAGGACGTGCCGCATCACGCACCGCTGTGGCCGCGCGCGATGGCCGCGCTCAGCCCGCAGGCCAGGCACGACTACATGCTGCTGCGCACCTACATCGACGCGCTGCCGCCGGAGCGGGCCAGGAAGAGCACGATCAAGCACGGCATGGCGATGGAACGCGAATTCGTGGCCGCGGGCGGCCTGCTGCTGGCCGGCCCCGACCCCACCGGCGACGGCGGCGTCGTGCCCGGCTTCGGCGACCTGCGCGAAGTGGAGCTGCTGGTGGAGGAAGGCTTCACGCCCGAGCAGGCGATCCACATCGCCAGCTACAACGGCGCGCTCTACCTCGGCCTGCAGGACCGCATCGGCTCGATCGCCACGGGCAAGGACGCCGACCTGGTCGTGGTGAAAGGCGATCCCGCGCAACACATCGACGACATCGAGAACGTCGAAACCGTGTTCAAGGACGGTGTCGGCTACGACACGCAGGCATTGCTGAAATCGGTGCAAGGACGCTACGGCGAATATTGACGGCAGCCACTCGCCTGCGCCGGGCCAGCCCGCGTTTCCTAAGGAACCTCGCGATGGCCGTCACCGGCAGCTCGCCCTGCTCGATTCTTCCGTGTCGCTGATGGCCCGGTTGCACCGATGGTTCAGCACGACCGGACGCAGAAGCGCATGCGCGAGGTCCTCCGTCCCGGCTTCAGTTCCGCAGGCTCACCGTCTGGCTTTTCCAGATCGCATCCTGGTAGCGGTAGAACGGGCTCAGCGAGGAGGGCTTGTCGGCCTGCCGGATGGTGGCCAGCGTCGCCATGTCCAGGATCTCGAAGCGGTGGACGAAGCGCCCGTTCACCCTGGCCTCGCGCGCTGCGAGCATCAGGCGACCACCAGGCACCCATCCGGCGAATTCGACGTAGCCGAGCTGCGGATCGTCGTCCGCCGGCGGCAGCACGTCGATTGCCCAATGCTTGCCGACCACGTGGAACAGCCACAGCTCGCGCCAGCTGGTCATCGGCTGCACGGCCAGCGCCAGCGCGGTGCCGTCCGCATTGGCGCGCGCCGAACTCGTCCAGACCGTGCCGTAGGTGCAGCGTTGCGCCAACGGCGTCTTCGCGCCGTGCTTGCGATCCACCAGCTCGATGCAGGTCTCGCCGGGGCCGCCCGCCGCGGTGACGATGTGCAGGCCGTTGCCCGCCACCACCTGCGGCTCGGCTGCCCAGCGCGATGCGCCTACGCGTATCGCCGCATCGTCGTAGTCGTCGTGGTCGCTTTCGGCAAGCGCGTGGGCGTCGACGGCGGCCAGTTCGTCGATCGCACGCGACGCGGCCTGCTGCGCCGGTTCATGGCTTCGCGTGTGCTCGAAGGCGATCGCCGACCACACCGACGCCTCGCGCATGTGCAGGCGGTTCTGCACGTAGCGAGGCAGGCCATCGCGCGGCGCGCGGTCGAGCAGGTCGGCGCGCCACGCATCGAACGCGGCGCGCTGGACCGGCGGCAGGCCCGAATCGACGCAGGCCGGGTCGGTCAAGGCCAGCACGGCGGTCGCCTTCTGCATCGCGGTGGCGCCCAGCGCCATGACGCGGCGGAACGCATCGCCGTCATAGCACAGCCTCATGTGGCCGTTGCGATCGACGCTGCGGATCGCCACGCCGTAGTCGGCAGCCACTTCCAGCTCCCCGGACAAGCTCTGCTCCTGGGACTTGGTGCGATTCGTCGAGGCGCGCTCGGCCAGGCGCCCAGCCATCACGCCGAGCGCGTCGAACGGCTCGGCATCGATGGCCTTGCCCGGCGCAGCCTTCAGGTACGCCGCGGTATACGCGATCCCCAGCGATTCGCTGCCCGGCATGTCGCGCAGGAACCGCACGACCGCCAGCAGCTCAGGGGCGTCGTCCGGGCGCATCGAGACGATGCGCACCCGGCTGGCGCGTACGTAGCCGGCACGCTCGATGCGATGGTCGTAGACCTCCAGATAGTCCAGCGTGCGGCCGCGCACCTCCAGGGTCTCGCCCTGCCACAGCACCGCCTGCGGGGCCGCCGAATGGCGCGCCTGCGCCCGCAGCGTGGCGCCGTCCTGGCTGACGATCGCCAGCGGGTTCGCGGGCTGTGGCGCAGGCCCGGCGTGGGCGAGGCCCGTGCCCAGCAGCAGGGCAATCCACATCGGCGCTTTCATGGCGCGCTACCGGCGGCAGTGGTCGGCGCCGCACCGTGCCGCGCGCCGTCGATCAAGGCCTGGCCGATGAATCCACCCGTAGCCGGCGGCGGTGCGATGATCACCGAAATCTTGTCCGACAGCTTGTCGGCCAGGGTCTTCTGGATCAGCAACGGGTGCTGGTCGATCAGCGCTCCGTCGCGCGCGAGCTGTTCGCTGCTGACCTTGCCAAGCTCCTCCTGCCGGTAGGCCTCGGCATCGGCGAGCTTGCGGCGTGAGTCGGCCTCGCCGGCGGCCTCGATGCGCCGCGCCTCGGCAGAGCCCTTGGCGTTGCGGATCAGCGCGGCGCTCTGCGCTTCCGCCTCCAGCTCGCTCTGCTCGATCTGCTTGCGCTTGAACGGCAGCACGTGCTTCATCGCCTCTTCCTGCCCCTTCGCCGCGATGATCTGCTCGTCGGCGGCCGCCTCGGCCGCGGTATCGCGCCGTGCCTTGTCCGCTTCGGCCTGCAGTTTGGACTCCTGCACCTGCTTCTCCTTCAGCTGCAGCGTGTACTGCATCTGCTGGGTCTCGAGCTCGGTGGCCAGCACCTTGTTCATGCCCTCGCGGTAATCCGGCGGCAGATCGACGTTGCCCATCATCACGTTGCGCAGGACGATGCCGTCGGCCGCCAGCATCGGCTTGAGCTCGCCCTCGATCACCGTCTGGATCTCCTGGCGCTTGGTCGAGAAGATCTCGCGCACGGTGTAGCGCGTGAACACCTTGTAGATCACGCCCTGGACCAGCGGCTCGACCAGGTCGCGGCCGACATCGTCGGGCAGGACCTTCGAGACCTTGGGCAGGCTCTTCGCATCGATTGCATAGCGGATCGCCAGTTCCACGCCGATCGACAGGCCTTCCGATGACTGGAATGGCGCCGGCCCATCGGCCTTCGCGCTGCGGGTGGGACGGTAGATCTGGTCCTGCAGCGGAAACGTGCGCAGGCTGTGGATGCCGGGAATCACCAGGCACACACCTTCGCCAACTTCGGTAGCCGACCCGGTCAACTCGTTCGTTCGGATCCCGACCTGCTGCGGCCCGACGGTTTCGACGGGCGGATGCCGGTACAGCTCGTAGCCGCCCAGCGCGACGATCGCCAACACCAACACCTTGCGGCTGAGCACGCCCGCCGCTGCTTTCCTGAGCCTGTTCGATATGTCCATCATGATGCTGCCCCCTTGCTGCATCGCTTCGGTTGGTGGGCTCCGTCCCATTGACGGTCGCGGAGCATCGCCTCCCTCGCCCCAGAACGATGGCCGTCTGCGGGCGGGTGGCGGGGGTCAGTAGAACGGGCCATGGGGTGGCTGGCAGGCCGAAGATGCGGCGCGCCGCGGATCAGTTGTGGCAGGCGGCGGGCAGGCCAAAACGAGAGCGACGCAATGCGACGCCACCCCACTTTCCAGTCGGCTCATGGGTGGGGTTTGACCACGTCTGACGCGGTCCGCCTGGGCCGCGCGTCCGTACCGGGTCAACCCGACGCAAACGCGTCCGCTACCGCCGGGTGGGTCGGCGCGAACACCACACGGTTACCGCCCTGCCTCTTGGCCGCGTACAGCGCGTGGTCGACCCGCTGCAGCACGGTGTCGAAGTTGTCCGCTTCGTCGATCATCGTGGCGCCGAACGAGGCGGTGACCTGGTGCACCGGCGCCACAGACAGGCGCGCGATCGCCATCTGCAGGCGCTCCGCCACCAGGTGCAAGCCGGCCGCATCGATGTCCGGCACGATCACCAGGAATTCATCGCCGCCCCAGCGCGAGATGCATTCGTCCGAGCGCAGCAGTGCCTTGCAGCGCTCGGCAAGCGCCTGCAGCACCCGGTCGCCGACCGGGTGGCCGTGCGTATCGTTGATCGCCTTGAAGCGGTCCACGTCCAGCATGATCACGCCGACGGCATGGGCGCCATTGAACAGATCCCTGAGCAGGCGCTCGCCCAGGCGGCGATTGTGGATGCCGGTGAGCGGATCGCGATGCAGCATCACCTCCATGTGCGCGTGCTCGGACGCCAGCCGCCTGATCGCATCGGTCAGCCCGCGCTGCACCGGCAGCAGCACCACCACCAGGATGCTTACCGGCCCGTATGCCATCAGCAGGTCGATGCCGCGCGGTGTCCACATCTCGCGCGGGTGAAGCAGCAGGTAGGCCAGCACCGGCAGTGCGATCAGCAACCAGCAAAGCAGGGCCAGCAGAAAGGCCGGGCGTCCGGGGATGAAGATCATCACCATCACCAGCAGCACCACGAACAACGACGACACCGGCGGCAGCACGACGATCAGCTGGACACCCGGCGTCGATGCCGCCTGCAGGGTGTAGAACCATGCCGGTGCGATCAGCGCCAGCACCGCAACGGCCAGCGCCACCCACACGATGCCGCGCAGCCACCATGGGCGCCGCCACAAGGCGATGATCAGGCCGCCGAAAATCGCACTGCCGACCGGCGGCACGATCAGGTCCATCGGCCGGTGGACCGGACCGAACCAGTGGATCAGCGTGGCGCAGATGCCCGCGAACAGCGCCAGCGACAACATGATGAGCACGGCGACGCGGACATAGCTGTCATCGGCTTCTCGCATGGGCACCGTCGTGCAGGAAGAGGTTGATACGGCAGTGTAACTTCCGATGGGCCACGCCGCTTTCCAGGCGCGGGCTGGAATGGATTCGGGTCAACTACCCCGCTCCGGCCATGCGCGCGCCATGCCAAGTAGCTCCCGGCGCCCGGCACGGCTCTCCCACCGCGCAAGCCTTGGCGCCGCCGCAATGAACCTGGTCTCGTTTCCGGCAGGCAGACCCCAGTTCATCGGCCCGGCCACCCGGATCTTCCCGCTGTCGATTCCCTGCCCCCCTCGATCGTCGGGAAGACAGGCGGACACATCGATCCGCGCAGGAGCCCAGGACACGAGAAAGCTGATCGTTCCCGCGTTCATCAACCTCGACGGCGTCATGCAAGCGCCCGGCGGCCCGAGGGAAGACACCAGGAGCCTGGGCGGCAGAATCGTTGCACCGGCCAGGCCAGTCCCCGGTATCGGCCTGGCCGATGCCCCATGCGTTCTTGAGAAAGCGCGCTTCGCCCTGATGCTTGGGGGGCCCCAGACCCTCTCCCGCAGGTGGCCATGTTCGACAAAATCAGGAATTGGCGCGTACGACGCGTGGTCGCCCGGCGCCCGATCGACGAGCCGCTGTGGCAGGACGCGCTGCGGCGCTGTGCCCCGGCGCGCCGCCTGGGCGCTTCCGACCAGGCCACGCTGCGCGTGCTGGCTACGCTGTTCCTTGAGAGCAAGTCGCTGGAGCCCACCCAGGGGCTGGAGCTGGACGCTGCCGACCGCGTGCTGCTGGCGACCCACGCCTGCATCCCCATTCTGAAGCTGGGTCTCGACTGGTACGACGGCTGGCACAGCGTCATCGTCTATCCGGACGCGTTCATTCCGCGCCGCACGCACACCGACGCGGCAGGCGTGGTTCACCAGACCCGCACCGTGATGGCTGGCGAGGCGTGGGGGCGCGGGCCGGTGATCCTGTCCTGGGCGGATGTGCTGCAGGCCGGAAGGAAGCCGGGGCACAACGTGATCATCCACGAGATGGCGCACAAACTGGACATGCTCAACGGAGACGCCAACGGCTTTCCGCCCCTGCACCGGCGCATGGATCGCCGGGTGTGGACACAGGTCTTCTCCAGCGCATGGGACCGCCTGCGCGAGGACCACCGCCAAGGACTTCCCCTGCCGCTCGACCCGTACGGCCTCGAAAGCCCGGCCGAGTTCTTCGCGGTGGCCAGCGAGCAGTTCTTCGAGGCGCCGGCTGCCTTGCGCGAGCATTTGCCGGAGGTCTATCGGCAGCTCGAACAGTTCTACCGGCAGCACCCGTATTGAAGGTGCCGGGTTCGGGCGCGGGCGTCAGAGGGTGAAAAAGGCAGCGTGGCGTCAAGGCGGCTTGCAGGACATGCAAGCCTCGGACTGGTTGGCTACATCGCCTTTTGCTCCCGGCCTGCCTGGCCTGCTGGGGCGCAAGACGGCGCGCGAAATCAATTCCCGCCAGAGCAACACCGCCAGAGCCGGCCTCAAGCCGGCCGGGTCGATATCGACAGGGCCTGCCTGGCCACAGCGACCGTCTCGGCCAGGTCGGCATCGGCGTCCAGCACGATGGCGCGCTCGTCCGCGGCTGGCTCTTCCAGCGTCGCCAGCTGGCTGTCGAGCAAGCTGGCCGGCATGAAGTGCGTGCGCTCACGCAGACGGCGCGTGAGCTCGTCGCGCGGCACGCGCAGATAGAGCAGACGCAACGCGGTATCCGCCTGGCGCAGAACATCGCGGTAGGCGCGGCGCAAGGCGGAGCAGGCAACCACCACGCCCTTTCCGCGATGCATCGAGATCGCCGCGGCGATCGCTGCAAGCCATGGCTGGCGATCGGCATCGTCCAGCGGGATGCCGGCACTCATCCTGGCGATGTTCGCAGCGGGATGCAGCGCGTCGCCTTCCACGAAGTCCACGCCGCATGCACGCGCCAGTGCGGCACCGACATGGCTCTTGCCGCTGCCGGAAACGCCCATCACGACGACCGTCTGCAGTACAGGGATCGTCTGCGCCTGCAAGGCTCAGCCCCGGAAGAACAGATACACCGCGCTGTACGGCACGCGCACTTCCCTGCCCGCGTGCCCCGCATCGCAACCCGTGGCCGGCGCAACGCCGCCCTCGGTGCGCTCGCGCACGATGTATTGCACGGTGGCCATTTCGCCCTTGCCCACATGCGATTTGGCACGCAGCACCAGCCAGGGAACCGCGCCGGCGTCGGGCGAAGGCGATACGTTCAAGGGCTGGCCCACCACCGTGCTGCCGTCGTTCGCCCGCCAGCTCGGTCCGGCGAAGTGCCTGGCGATCGCCTTCCCCTTGGCGTCCGCCAAGGTGGCGTCCGGCGCCTTAAGCACCCACGCAAAGCTGCCGCCGGAAGCCTGGCAGGTGTAGATCTGCACGCCCTTGCCGAACGCCTCGATGGCGGCGGGCTTCGGCGCCCCCTGGGCATGCGCGGTGCCCGCAAGCACCGCGGCCACCAAGGCACAGCAGTTCAGTGATTTCCGCATGGCATGTCTCCCGAGGCCCCATCTGAATCCGGCGTCACGTCTGCAGGACGCCGTGCAAAGCCGAAGCATGCACGCACGTCCATTGAAACGCCAACCTGGGGTTTCCTACATCGCCGGCGCAGGCGTTCCGTCGGACCATGTGCCGACCGGGATCATGAACTCGTCGATCGGTTCTGGTAGGCCGTGGAATTGCGGGTTCAGCATCACCGGAGAACCAGGTAGGTCGGCACCCCAATTCGTGCCCAGCGGCGTGTAGAACATCAGGTGAGGCACCCAGTGCCCCGCCGCGTCATTCAAATAGCCCTGCTTCGACATCATGTAGCACATCGCACCCGGCTCCAGCGGCGGAAACGCCTTGCTCGCCAGCGCGGCCTTGATGTCGTCCATGATCTGCTCCCTGGACCGTCCGGCTAGCGCCAGCGCCGTCCTCTTGAAGGTCATCGGCAAGATCGACCTTGCCGCCTGCGGATTGAGGCACATCGGCCCGCGCAATTGGGGATTCCAGAATTCCGGGAAATCGAACTGCGCCGTCCAGGACCGGTCGACCAGGCACACGAAGCCGTTCCTACCCTTCACCGCCGTGACGTAGCCATGGGGCCCGAGCACCAGGACCGTGGCCTTTCCCGAAATGGCCTTAGGCGCCGCGCTGCGCGCCAACGCGATTTCCGCATTGCGGTCCGCCATCAGGTATTGCGACAGCGGCGCCATGCTCGGATACACATGCGGCGGTTTCTGGGCTGGCGAACTGTGGGCGGCGGCCATCGCCGCAGCCAGAAGTACGCCCAGTGTTGCGCCGATCTTCCAGCGTCCGGTACCTTGCTTCATCGCAGTTCTCCCCGTCTAATCGCGCAGGCATGGTGGGTTGGGATCCGACTCGATCCGGCTCGAACCCGATGGCGCCAAAGTCACTGGCATCAGCGGGGATCCTCCACCGCGACGAACGGGGTGGTGGGAAATCGACATGCCGGGTTTCCAGGGGCGCCGAGCCGAGAACATTGAACACCGCCACGCACGGGCGCCCGGGTCCATCGTCTACGCCATCACGTCATCAACCGCCGCTATTTCCTGGCGATTCGGAAAACGAGGACGCTTCAACTTGAACTGCACATATAGAGCACCGCCGGTACCGGCAGCACCCCAGGGCGCTCCATGCCTCCACTGAAGAACCCGCTGCGACAGGCAGGCCCGGCCTTGCGGCCCCTGAGATAGCGGAGACGTGGCTGCAGTCCAGACCGCGGGTGCTTGTGCAGAGCCGCCACCAGCTTTCGATAGCGTCCGTAGACTTCGTCCAGCTCGCACGCGAACCGTGCATGCGGTTGTCTGCGTGCGTCAGGCGCAAATGATTCAACAACGCGAACACCGAGTACTTTTGGCGACGCAGATGCCGGCCGATCGGTTCTGAACGTTACGACGCGGCCTTCAACGCTGCCGATCGCTTCGTCGGCGTCAGAGCGATCAGCGGTACGCCAATCGCGATCAGGATGGCGGACATGCCAAACAACTCCGGGCGACCACCGACGTCGGTGGCTGCTTGAACCAGCATGACGCCGGCGTGCGCGAAGCTCGACCACGCCGTGAACCAGATCAGGCTTCGATGCTCCGATGGATTTCGTGCCGCGATCAGCAAGAAAACCCCGAGCGTGACGTAGAGGCTGAGGAACATCGGCACGATTTCATCGGCGTGTTGCGAAGGCGATAAAGACATCACCAGCGGAAAGATACCCGCCAGAAAAAGCAGCCCGCTTACGATCATCACGACTTTCAGCAGCAATCCCCGAGACATAGTGCCCTCCTGCGAGTTCAGTGGTGCGCGGTAAGACAACACGCCAAGTGTGGAAAGCCTGCCTGGGGAGGCCTAGTCACAACCCAAGTGAGTGTGTCGTTCTGACCACCAGCGCCCGGATGGCGCATTTACTCCGTAGCCGTTGCTATGAAGCAGTTGATGATGACGCACAGGATAGCCAGGCGGGAGCACGGCTACGCGTGCCGGATGGCATCGTGACGAATGGCATTCCGCATCGATGGCGATCGCCGTTCCGCAGCACACGATGCCGCCCCCCCGTTTGTCGATTACTTGGACGTGTTCGTGCTGCCGGTGCATGCGCACTGCAGGTCAGCCGCAGCACTTCCTCGCGAGTCATGCCATGCGCCCGATGCTGGAATGCCGCGGCGCTTCAGTCCCAGCGGTTCGCATTCTTCGGGAATCCCGGGCGTTGCACGCGCACGACGCAGAATCGCTGTCCCGTCGGGGCCTGCATTACCACCCAGCGCGGCAGGCGGCCGACGACCGTGGCGCCCAATTTTTCCAGGCGGGCCACTTCGGCCGGAATGTCGTCGGTTTCGATATCGATGTGCACCCTGCTCTCGTGATCGACGCGCTGAATCTCCACGATGGGCTCGTCGGGTGGCGTCTCCAGCATGCGGTAGTTGCCGCGCGTGCCTGGGTGATCGGGGTCTACCGCGCGGCCCAGGGCCTTGGCCCAGAAGTCTGCGGCTTGATCGAGCTCGGATGTGTTGCAGTCGATCAGCAGTGCGCAAAGCCGGGAATGATGCATGACTCCTGCCTCCTGGATATCGAGTGCGTGCGGCGCCTGAGGTCGGGTCAAGCGCTGCCTCGTAGTGGCTGCGGCTTGGAAATCGCCAGGCCCATCGAGCCGCACCGTGGATGGACCGCAAGCAGAACAACCGCGTGTAGCTCCCGTCGCCGTCGTCCCGCAGCGCGTCCCGTTACCTGCTGGCCTTGAGCGGCACCCGACGCGAGCGATGTTGTCCGGTACATGGTAACGATGAGGTGATGCCGCCCGTGCACAGACGAACCATACCGAATCAGGCCGACGGCCGCCTCGGTGGCGAAGCCACGAATCCATTGGGCGCGGAGGTAGGGGTACTTGATCTAGGCCTTGAGCCTAAAGCGTTGCTGGATTTCATTTGAGAAGCCATCGCCTTCAGGGCAAACCTAAGTCCGGCCAGCCGAAGGCCTTGGCTACTGTGATTATCCCCGCAGCATAATTTCGCGGTAAGGTCTGCCCGACGCACATGACTCAGGGGGAGTGATGGCAAAGCGCAAGGAAGGCGGCATCGAGCTGCTCGCCTCGATGCCGTGGCCCGTCGGTTTCGTGCTGGGCATCGTCGCTTATGTAGCGGTTCGCTACGGCATAGGCTGGTACATGTCGACGGTGAACAATCCCGTCGAGCAGGCCATGGGCAGACAACTTTCGGCTGGGGTGTATGCCCCGTTTGCATGGATCGTACTGATCCTGTGCTGGATGGGTGCGCTCGCCTCCTTCGTGGGCAGCCGCCGACGCAGGCATCTACTGGAAAGGCAGACCGGACTCGACAGCCTGCGCGCCATGAGCTGGCGTGAATTCGAAATGCTGGTAGGCGAAGCGTTCCGGCGTCAGGGCTACGCAATCCTGGAAACCGGACTCGGTGGTGCTGATGGTGGCATCGATCTGATCCTGCGCAAGGACGGCAAGATCACGCTCGTGCAGTGCAAGCAATGGAAGACCCAGCGTGTCGACGTCAAGATCGTGCGGGAGATGTTTGGCCTGCTGGCACATCATGGCGCCGCTGCGGTGAAGATCGTCGCGGTGGGCGACTACACCGCGGACGCGCAGCGGTTTGCGCATGGCAAACCGATCGAGTTGATTCATGGCGAGGCGTTGCTTGCGATGGTGCGCGAGGATCAGGCACTGATGCCTGCCAAAGCGACGAAGGCAACGATCAGCCCCGTCGTCGCGACCACGACAGACCCGGCACCGTCATCGAATCCAATCTGTCCGAAGTGCGGAGCCGATATGGTTCAACGGTCGAACCGGCAAACCAAAGATCACTTTTGGGGTTGCTCGAAGTATCCAGCCTGCCGTGGCACCAGAACGGCTTGATCGGGGAGAAATGGTGCCAGGGGCAATTTGGCCATCCTTTTAACCAGCCCGAAATTGTCCCTGATACCTTCTGCTGAAACCTTTTCTGCTCTTCGCTATTGGGAAAAGAGATGCCGGACCTTCCCGTGCGCTGCTCCATGGTTTCGGTGGTGGTGGTCCGGGGTGCCGGCGAGGACGCCCGCACCCTGCTCCTGCACCGCGCCGGAGAGCACCTGCGCGGGCTGTGGACCTACGTGGCCGGGCACATTGAGCCGGGCGAAAAAGCGTGGCAGGCCGCCCTGCGCGAACTGCGCGAGGAGAGCGGCCTGCACGCCGCCGCCCTGTATTCGGTGGACCGCTGCGAAACCTTCTACGACGTGCGCGACGAGTGCCTTGCCATCGTGCCGGCCTTCGTCGCCTTCGTGGATGCCGGCGCCGAGGTCCGCCTGAACCACGAACACGACGACCACGCATGGGTGCCCTTCGCTGAAGCGATCGCGCGGCTGCCGTTCGGTGGGCAACGCGACGTATTTGCCGACGTCCAGCGCGAGTTCGTACTGCGGCCACCGCCGGATGCCCTGTGCATGCCCTGCTGAGGGTGAAACCGTGGTTGCTCCAATGCACCGCCGCAAAACGCCGGTCTATGCGCTGCCCCAGCCCCGCTCCCAACCATTCGCCGCAACGGCTGCGCTGCCCCCCGTTTTGCCCAAGCCGAGTTGTGCCCGCGCCGGGGCTCGTTCACAGTGGGCAGCCATTCCGATGCGTTCGGAGTGACGGGGGCGCGGCGCGGGCTGCACCCTCGCCGGATTCGACAGCAACACGCTCCGGCTGCGGGGCGCATCGGGGAGAACCATGAAGACTCGTCGCGATTTTCTCACCCAGGCGCCGCTTGGCCTGCTGGGTGCCGTGGTGGCCGGCAGTGCGCTGGCGCAGACCGGGCAGAACCCCGCCCCGGCCACGCCGCCGCCCGGTTCGCCGGGCGCGTTCGACACCGCGCCGCCGGTGGGGCCGAAGCTCAGCACGGCCACCTTCGTCGAGGCGGAGAAGTTGGCGCAGGTGACGATGACCGAAGCGCAGCGCCAGATGACGGTGGCCAACTGGCCAACCTCCATGGCCGCGCTGCTGGAGCGCCGCACCGGCCCGCGCAAGGTGGCGCTGGAAGAAGGGCTGGCTCCCGCCACCACCTGGTTTCCCGCGATGGGCCGCACCCACGTCGGCCCCACGCATGACCGCTTCGTGCCGTCCAAGGTGGCGGCCGTGCCGCTGCCGGCGCAGGACGAGGACATCGCCTTCGCCTCCGTCGCCCAGCTCGGCGCGTGGGTTCGCGCGCGCAAGCTCAGCTCCACCCGCCTGACGAAGATCTACCTCGAACGCCTGAAGCGCTTCGACGCGCAGCTGCGCTGCGTCATCACCCTCTGCGAAGACCACGCGCTGGCGCAGGCCACGCAGGCCGACAAGGAGATCGCCACCGGCCACTACCGCGGCCCGCTGCACGGCATCCCGTGGGGCGCGAAGGATCTGCTCGACACCGCCGGCATCGCCACCACCTACGGCGCCGAGCCGTTCCGCCACCGCGTGCCGAAAGATGATGGCGCGGTCACCCGCAAGCTCAACGAGGCCGGCGCGGTACTGGTGGCCAAGCTCAGCCTGGGCGCGCTGGCGCTCAACGACATCTGGTTCGGCGGCCAGACCATGAACCCGTGGCTGCTCAAGGAAGGCGCCTCCGGCTCCAGCGCCGGCCCGGCCTCGGCCACGGCGGCCGGCCTGGTGGCGTTCGCCATCGGCAGCGAAACCCAGGGCAGCATCATCAGCCCGTGCATGCGCTGCGGCACCACCGGCCTGCGCCCCACCTACGGCCGCGTGCCGCGCACCGGCGCCATGACGCTGTGCTGGACGATGGACAAGCTCGGCCCCATCGCCCGCTCGGTGGAAGACACCCTGCTGGTGCTCGACGCCATCCGCGGCACCGATCCGGGCGACAGCGCCAGCGTGGCGGCGCACCTGGACTACGACGCGGCCGAATCCATCAAGGGCCTCAAGGTCGGCTACTTCCCCGGCTGGATGAAAGAGGCACCGGCCACCGACCTCGACCGCGCCGCGCTAGCCCAGCTGCGCGCGCTCGGCCTGGTGCCGACCGAAGTGTCCCTGCCCGACTGGCCGTACGACGACCTCAACCTGCTGCTGTTCGCCGAGTCCGCCGCCGCCTTCGAGGAGCTCACGCTCTCCGGCGCCGCCGACCGGATGCGCGTGCAGACCCCGGACGGCTGGCCCAACCTGTTCCGCGAATCGCGCTTCCTCTCCGCCGTGGACTTCGTGCAGGCCAACCGCCTGCGCCGCAAGGTGGCGAAGGAAATGGAGCGCGTGATGGGCGAGGTGGACCTTCTGCTGGTGCCCTCGCTGCGCGACGAGATGATGGTGATCTCCAACATGACCGGCCAACCCTCCCTCACCCTGCGCACCGGCTTCGTGGAAGTGAGCCAGGTGCGCAGCGACTGGGCGCCCGACCCGAAACACCCGCTGCCGAAGCTCGCCAAGCCGCACCGCGTGCCCTATGGCGTCACCCTGATCGGCCGCCTGTTCGAGGAAGGCACGCTGGGCCGCGTCGGCCGCGCGCTGGAGGCGAAGGTGGCGGTGGCCGGGGAGCGACCACCGGGGTTCTGATCGGCGTGGACTGATTCGGCCGGTGGGACTGAGAGCGTGCCGGGGTGGCCCGGCACGTTTGCTTGTGACGCCGCGTATGCCACCGCTGGCCTACTCCACTGACGGTTTCAACTTCCAACCGACAAAAGGAAGTAACCGTAGTTGTCGGCGTTCTTGATGGCCCGCCCATCGGGAATGAGCGACTTCGACTCGTCTCGTCCATATTCGTGATCGTTGGTGCCGATCACCTTGTGGCTCAATTCGTGGTAGATGGTCTGCACCAGCTCCAAATGGTCGATCGTCGCGCTCATCACCGTCTGGTACCCGAGATACAGCCTCATACCCGATCCCGTGTGGAAAAGCGGCGTTGACGAGCTTACTGGGCCGGTTCGATTTCCATCGCGCGTATCTGTCGGGTAGACCCACGCGGCCACACCTTCCATTTCCGAAAGATCCGGCGCCTTCTCCAGGAAAGACGGCGCCTGGGCAATATTGTCCGGGTTGTATTGAACGCGTATCACCTTGCCTACGGCATTCACGAACGTCACCGTCCGCCCGGTATCGCGGATCACCTTGTCAAGCCGACCGACATTTGCCCAAACCTCGCCATTGTCGGCATCGCCAAACCACTCAACCATCGCCTTGCGGGTTTGCGGCCGCGTAATGTACTGGGCGAGTTCGGACCATTGTTCGACCACTTCGCACGCTGATCGAATGGCTGCTTCGAACGGCCGATAGTTAGGAAAACCTTCAAGCTTGATCTTGAACATCATCCCTCTCCCAACGCAGGTCTGTCGAAACCTGGATCCGCTCCCTCCAGCCCCCGGTCGATCAGGAAGCAACAACACCTATCGCCGGCCGCAGCACCGGAGTAGCGCCGCAGCACAACGACCGCGCCGCGCGCCAGCGCCTCAGTCGAGGCGTACCCAGTTCAGGAAGAGGCCATGCTCGCGGTCCTCGGTCCGGTGACCCTCGCGTTCTTCGATCACCTTGCCCCATACGGTATGGGTGCCGTCGGCCCGTTGGCTGTCGACCCGCAGATGATCTCCCAGCGGGACAGGGAAACGGGTCGCAAGCACCAAGGTGTCCTCATTGTTCGCGACCACCAGCGCGGGCTTGCAGGTCGTGTTGGCCGTCACCCAGCCCGTGTTGACGTGGATCTGCACTTCCTGCGGCGGAAGGTTGCTGCGATTGTCCAGCCGCCAGCTGTCGGCTTTTTCCAGCAGCGAACTCAGATGCGGATCGCTCCAGTCGACCTCGCCGACCGCAACGCTTGAGCGTAACTTGTTGTGGCTCATGGCTCCCCCTCGTTGGACGGAACGCGAAAGCACGTGTGCACGATCTTGGACAGACCGGTGGCGGTACGCGGCAAGCCGTACCGCAGCAATAGCCGTACAGGCGCGGCTATCGGGGTCAACATACCAGAACTGCTGCCGACCGGCGGCACCTTGCTGCCCGGGCTTGTGCCGCGCCGCGCCGCAGCATTCCACCCACCCGAAAGCCGGGTAGGAGGGGCGGGTTCGCTTCCCCCGGACGGTCAGCCACGCGGAGCCCTGCGCGCCTGAAACCACGTCGTGGAAAGTGCGCCCCGCCTTGCGCTTCTTCCTGGAGAAAACGCACTCCGCCCTGATGCTCCTGGCCACACGACTCCCTCCTGCCGCTCGACTCCTACGCCCTCGAGAGTCCAGCCGGGTTCCTTGCGGTGGCCAGCGAGCTGTTTTTTTAGGACCTGGCCGCCTTGTGTGAGCACTTGCCGGAGGTCTACCGGCAGCATCCGTATTGAGAGAGCGGCCGCGCGACGACGCCTCAGGAGCCTGCGTGGGGCGCCTTCTTCAGCAGTTCGAGCAAGTCGTGGGTATCGGGCGTTGTCCTCGCCTTGTGCGCCGACAGGATCAGGGCGTCCCAGTCGCGCCGTATGCCTTTCGCGGTAAGCCGGGATACGTGCAGGCGGGTGCGCAGGCGCGGCGGCACGGCCCAGGTGGGAACGATGCCGATGCCCATGCCGGCACGCACAAATTCCAGGATCGGGTCGGTCCACTGGATCTGTTCCAGCGAGGCGGCTACGCGGCCCGCGCGCGCAAGAAAGTCGGCCGCGCGGCCTGGACGCTGACCGGGCGATTTGTGCAGGTAGACCACCTCGCCGGCCAGGTCCTCCGGCTCGATGGCTGAGCTGGCGGCGAGGCGATGCCCGCTGGGCACGATCGCCGCCAGCTCGTCGGCGAAAAGCGGGATGCGCCGGAAGCGTCCTGCCTCCGACACGGAATGCGCGACGCCAACGTCGATGCGCCCCTGCAGCAGGGCCTGTTCCACATCGTGGGTCGCTTCGCTGACGAACAACAGCCGCGTCTGCGGATGCTTGCGGCCGAACGCGGCCATGATCCCCGGCAGCCAGTGCAAGGCGGTGTAGCACTGGGCGCCAAGGCGCAGCACGCGCTCGCCGCGCGCCATCGCCTTCAGCTTCGTCTCGAGGCTGCGGGTCTTGTCGAGAACCTCCCGCGCCGTCTCCAGCGCGAGGTCGCCGGCGGCTGTCGGCACCATCCTGCGGCCGACCCGCGAGAACAGCGCCACGCCCAGTTCCTTTTCCAGCGACGTGAGCCGCTGGCTGAGCGCCGGCTGCGACAGATGCAGTTCGTCCATCGCCGCGGTCAGTCCACCGTGGTGGGCGATCGCGCTGACGAGCCGCAGGTGCTTCAGTTCCATGGTGGCATTGGCATTGGGAAATTGGATCAAAACTATCACGACATTCCATTTGTTCGATAGGAACCCGGCCGCTAGAGTGCCCCGGCCCTCCCCATGAAGGACCGATCCATGAAGCCAAGCCTGATTGCCGTCGCCGCCCTCTTTGTGCTGTGCGCACAGGCGCCCGGCACCGTTGCGGCGCACGATGCCGTCGCAACGCACGACGCCGCTGCCGCTCCCGCGATCGAGCACAGCGCGCTGGAGTTCGAGGAGGCCTGGTACACGGGCGATGCGCCACGCATGGCCGCGGTGCTGCACCTGAGCTTCACGATGCGCCACGTGGGCACCGACGCATCCACCAGGCGCAGCATCCTGGACCAGAACGTGGACGCGAAGGAGCTGGTCGAACTCACCCGGCAAGGCCACGGGGAGGTGCCCGCCGCCATGCAGCGGCACGACGTCACCGTGCAGGACGTCTACGCCAACGCCGCGACCGCCAAAATCGCCACCTGGTATGGCGTCGACTACCTGCAGCTGGCCCGCTGGAACGGGCGCTGGCTGGTCATGGGCGTCGTCTGGGGCAAGACACCGGGAGTGCGCAGGCCGCCTAACCCGCCGCACCACAGCTGATGCATGGCCGCGCCGAAAGCGCGCTGCCGGCACAACGCCTCTCCATACCTTGGAAAGCCGCCACGGCGCAACACATCCAACCCGTCAGCAAAGGAAATTCATGTCCAACGCAGTCGAACCGCAGTTCCTCAACTCCGGCAAGGTTCTGAAAGGAGACTTCCCGTTTTCAGAAGCCGTCAAGGTCGGGAACACGCTCTACCTGTCGGGCCAAGTCGGCATCGTGCCGGAAACGCAGCAAATCGCGTCCGGCGGCATCGAATCCGAATCGCACCAGGTCATGAAGAACATCGAGACCGTTCTTGAAGCGAACGGCTACACGATGGACAACCTGATCAAGTGCACGGTGTTCCTCACGGACCTGGCGGAATGGCCGGCCTTCAATGCGGTCTACAAGGGCTATCTCACGGAAGGCAAGCTCCCGGCACGAAGCGCCCTGGGCGTGAACGGGCTGGCCTTGGGTGCGCGTGTCGAAGTCGAGTGCATCGCATCCAAATAAGCCACACGTGCAACCGGCGCCCAGGCGACTATCGCGAGGGCGCGGCCCCGCTCACTCCATCCGCAACATCACCACGCCGTGCGAGGGCACCTCGGCGGTGAAGCTGCCGCGGGCGCTGGGCAGGTCCTTGTGCGCCCACAGGTCGCGCAGTTTCAGGCGCAGCGAGGCAGGCAGGTTCAGCTCCTGCCAGGTCACCGTTACCGGGTGGCTGGCGGCGCTGCGGTTGAGCAGCACCACGGCGCGGCCGCCGCCCTTGAGCGGGCGGGCCCACACTTCGTAGTCGCCCTGCTTGGCCACGCGGTCGGCCTCGATGCCCAGCGGGTCCTGGTCCACCGCGATCACCTCGCGGTTGGTGAGGATGGCGCGGGTCTCGGGGCTCATGGTGGACAGGTCGTTGCCGGCGATCAGCGGCGCGGCCAGGATCGCCCACAGGCTGAAGTGCGATTTGTACTCCTCCTGCGTCATCTTGCCGTTGCCCACCTCCAGCATGTCCGGGTCGTTCCAGTGGCCGGGGCCGGCGTAGCTGGAGAGGCCCGCCTGCAGGTCGAGGATGTCCAGCACGCTGTGCTCGTAGCCGTGGCGGCCCTGCCAGTGGTCGTAGATGTCGTCAGTGGTGCGCCACAGGTTGCCGATGGTCTTGCCCCACAGCCAGGGCTTGTGCAGGCCCCACTCGCAGATGCTGAAAACGATCGGCCGGCCGGTGGCGCGCAGCGCGTCGCTCATGGTCTCGTAGCTGGACTGCGCGTCCTGGGTGTAGGTGGAGCACCAGTCGTACTTGAGGTAGTCCACGCCCCAGGAGGCGTAGGTGCGGGCGTCCTGGTATTCGTGGCCGTAGCTGCCGGGTCGCTTGCCGCAGGTGAGCTTGCCGGCGTCGGAGTAGATGCCGAACTTCAGCCCCTTGGCGTGGATGTAGTCGCCCAGCGCCTTCATGCCGGAGGGGAAGCGCTTGGGGTCGGGCCGGATGTTGCCCTCGGCGTCGCGCGTGCCCTGCCAGCAGTCGTCGATGATCACGTACTGGTAGCCGGCATCGCGCATGCCGGAGCTGACCATCGCGTCGGCCGTCTTGCGCACCAGGTCCTCATTGATGGAACAGCCGAAGCGGTTCCAGGTGTTCCAGCCCATCGGCGGGGTCAGCGCCAAGCCGTTCCCGGTCCGCGGCGGGCGCGGGGGCGCAGAGTCGGCCCGCAGGGCCCCGCAGGCCAGCAGGCCCGTTGTCAGCAACATCGCGAAGAACACACGCAACCGGTTCACCGGCAATCCCTCCTGAAAGAAGTGCAAAGGCCGCCTGTCCGCGACAGGGGCCTTCCGGAAATCAATCCTCGATGCGCAGCATCACCACGCCATGCGCGGGCACCTCGGCGGCGACGCTTCCATGCGCGCGGGGCAGGTTCTGGTGCCGCCACAGGTCGCGCACGCGCAATACGGTGGCCTGCGGGTAGCCGAGCATCTCCCAGCTCGCCTCGATGTGCTGCGGCTGCGCGCCGCGGTTGAACAGCACCACCGCGCGGCCGCCGCCTTCGAGCGGTTTGGACCAGACTTCGCGGTCGCCGTCCTTGAGCACGCGCCGGCCCTGCACGCCGAGCGGGTCCTGGTCCACCGCGATCACTTCGCGGTTGGTGAGGATGGCGCGGGTTTGCGCGCTCATGTGGGCCAGGTCGTTGCCGGCGATCAGCGGCGCGGCCATCTCGGCCCACAGGCTGAACTGCGATTTGTACTCCTCGAAGCTCATGCCGCCGTTGCCCACTTCCAGCATGTCCGGGTCGTTCCAGTGGCCGGGGCCGGCATAGGAGGCCAGCCCGGCCTGCATGTCCACGATATTGGTCATGCCGTTGTAGTGGCCCGCGCGGCTCTCCCAGCCGTCGTAGACGTCGCCGGTGGTGCGCCACAGGTTGCCGATGTCCTTGCCCCACAGCCAGGGCTTGTTGGTGCCCCAGTCGCAGATGCTGAACACGATGGGCCGGCCGGTGGCGCGCAGCGCGTCGCTCATCACCGCGTAGGAAGACTCACCGTCCTGGGTGTAGGTGGAGCACCAGTCGTACTTCAGGTAGTCCACGCCCCAGGCGGCGTACTGGCGCGCATCCTGGTACTCGTGGCCGCGGCTGCCCGGGCGCTTGGCGCAGGTCAGCGAGCCGGCGTCGGAATAGATGCCGAACTTCAGGCCGCGCGCATGGATGTAGTCGGCCAGCGCCTTGATGCCGGACGGGAAGCGCGCGGGGTCCGGCTGGATGTTGCCGTCGGCGTCGCGCTGGCCCTGCCAGCAGTCGTCGATCACCACGTACTGGTAGCCGGCCTGCTTCATGCCCGAGCTGACCATGGCGTCGGCCGCCGCACGGATGACTTTTTCGTCGATGTGGCAGCCGAAGTGGTTCCAGGAGTTCCAGCCCATCGGCGGCGTCAGCGCCAGGCCGTTGGGTTGGCGCGGCGGCTCGGGCGGCGCCGCTCCGGCAAGCACCGGCACCGTTGCACCCGCCAGCCACGACAACAGCACGAATCCCGCCAGAACTAGCCTTCGCATCGATCGTCCCCCCACAAGTGTCGGTTGCCGGCCGGCATGCGCCGGACGCCCGCGGCGCATGCCCGGGCAGCGCACTGTGATATTATATTACAAATAAAATGGCAAGCCGCGTTGCGGCAAAGCGCGTCGGGATTGGCGCCGGGTCTTGGGTGCGCGGGGGGTTCACCCCACCCCGGCCCTCCCCTACTGCACGAAGGGGAGGAAGGCGGGGTCAGCCCACGCGGCAAGTTTCAGAGCGGTTTCGGTCACCTGCCGGCGCCCGAGCCAACTTTCTTTGCTGGCCTGCGCCGCCGCAGGAGCGGCGGCGAACGACGCAGCTGGCCCGCAGGGCGGAGGGCGGAGCCTGTCCCGGACTTGATCCGGGAACGCCCGGAGTCAAGCGAGGCGGCCCAAATTCATTCCCTCCGTCCCTCAGGTTTCTGCCATTGCACTCTGACCCGGGTGGCCCGCCTGGGCCAGATGCGTGCGTGCCTGCTCCACCACTGCTTGCCGCAGATGTGTCAGCGCCGCCGACGGTGTGCCGGGGGCGGCATGCAGGCACAGATCCACGTTCGGCAGCGGCGGCAGGCCGTGGCGCTCATCCAGGCGCATCAGCTGAGGTGGGAGGTCGGCGCCCGTGCGCACCGTGATGCCCAGGCCCGCGGCCACGCCGGCCCATAGGCTATGCAGACTGGCGGTGATGAAAGCCGGCCGCCAGGCGATGCCGGCCCGATCCAGTGCGGCCGTACCTGCCTGGCGGAAGAAACACGGCGGCTGGTAGAGCGCCAGGTCCAGCACCGCAGCGGAGTGCACCACCTCGTCCGTGCCTGCCGGTCCGATCCAGGCCATCGGCAGCGACGCAAGACGCTCGGCGTCCGCGCGCCCGCCCTGGTTCATGGCAAGCACCAGATCGAGCTCGCCGCGGTCGAGCCGTTCGAGCAGCTGCCCGTTGCGCTCGACCAGAACATCCACCCGCACCGCCGGGTAGTGCTTCCTGAACTGGCCCAGCGCCGCCGGCAACCACGACTCGGCGAAATCGCCCGGCAGGCCGAAGCGCACCACACCGTCGACCGCCGCACCGCGCACCGCGTGAACGGCTTCGTCGTTGAGTTCCAGGATGCGGCGCGCATAGGCGTGCACCCGGTCGCCCGCCTCGGTCAACACCACTCCACGGCCCTGCTTGCGGAACAGCGGCTGGCCCAACTGCAACTCCAGCTTGCGCATCTGCTGACTGATCGCCGAGGGCGAGCGCCCGATGCGTTCCGCGGCACGCGCCAAGCCGCCCACGCGCAGGATCGCCACCAGGCTGCGCAAGGCGTCCATGTCGAGATTGGGGAGCGGCATTGGTAAGCAATTCGAAAGTGTTGGCGTCGAATTATTCGATTTTTCCGCACGCTTGCAAACCATAGGATCTATGCGGCCTCGACAACGAGTGTGCACCCGATCCGAAGGAGGAAACCCCATGAGCCTGCGCCGCACCCTCTCCCGCCTTGCCGTCATCGCCTGTCTTCTGCCCAGCCTGGCCTGGGCCTCCGGCACGAAGGGGATCGACACCCGCGGCGACGTTTCGCTGGCCGGAACCTGGACCCTGATGGCGGCCGACGTGCTGCATCCGGATGGCTCGCGCTCGCACGACTACGGCAATGCGCCGAAGGGCCTGCTGATGATCGACCGCATGGGGCACTACTCGCTGCAGATCTTCCGGGCCGACCGCGCGCGCTTCGCCAACCCGGACAAGGCCAAGGCCAGCGCGCAGGAATACCGGGCAGCGGTGCTCGGTTCGAGCACCCACTTCGGCACGATTGCGGTCGAACCGGGCCGGCACCAACTGGTCTTCCACATCGAAGCCGCCTCCTTCCCCAATTGGGAGGGTCAGCAGCAAAGCCGCGCCTACGAATTGCAAGGCGATACGCTCAGCTACCGGGTGCCGCCGCGTCCGAACGGCGACGTACCCGTATCGGTTTGGCGGCGCATCGGCGACTGAGCGGCCGCCAAAGAGGGACTCGGGAGATCAGGCCCACGCTCTGCGCAGGCCGCTTCGCTTGGCTGCTGCATTGGTCAAACGCGAGTGTCGAGGTGTCGACATTGAGGCCATCCTTGCCCTTATTGTGCTGATCGTAAAGTGACCGCTTTGGGTCGAGGCTGTGTGAAAACTCCGAGCCTCTTTCGAACAGGTGCCGCGTACGCGAATTCTGATCGGACTGTCGAGTGCGAGCGACCCAGAATTCAACCCAGTGGCACCAGTTTGATCAATTATTGCTCAGCATAAAGAGTACGCCAGAGTTTTCACACAGCCTCGGTCGAGAGCGGACATCCGAAGCCTACGGTTTCTGCTCGTCAAAACGCCAATATGCAGCCACGCCATACAAGGCGGCACCGACGATAGCCAGTAGGTTGATCTTCACGATGTAGCCTGGATCGTCTATAAGCAAGTAATTCACACAGATGCCTAGCTGAAATCCATAGGCCCTGCCCGGCAGCAGTACAACAATTGTCTGCAGCAGATAGAGCCCCGCCGCAAAACCAAGATTGATCCACGTCGGGGTCAAGAGTCGCCAAAGAAGTATTGCTGTTGCGGATAACCCAAAGATCAAAGGAATGCCAACAGTCCATCCACTCCCGTAGATGGTGAAATACCCTTGACCATATAAACCTTCAAGCAGCAACCTCAAACCTAAGAAAGTATTAAGGCATAGCCATGCGTACAGTAGCCACTCGAGTGTTGTTGGTTTTCGTTCATCCATACCCCTCTCCAGTCGCTTCTTGCTACTGATGACAAATGTCCGCTTCGGGCCGCTGGTAGACACTCCGGAACGCGGTCCTGCGAGATTGAACGCAACGTACTGAGCCGTGCTCACGGGCTCGAATAGCCTAGTACCGACCCTATAGATAAGCCCATAAAGCCCACACCAAGAACACTTCCCGTGGCGATGCACGCCCAAAAAAGCCCTGGCTCCTTGGAGCGGCTCACTGGACGATGGCAAAAGAACGTCCACCCGGTTCTGGCATCCATGATCGTGAACAGAAGGACCGCGAGGCCAATAAGCAACCAGCCCCACTCCTGCGAGGCCACATCGGCCTTCTTACCGCTCAGGTATATGCCACCGACTCCCAGCGCGCCGCATAGCAGGGTGCGTCCGGTCGGAAAGGATGGACCCTCGTCCTCGACAAGTGCGGTTTGAACTATCTTCTCGGTCATCTAGCCCCCTGCCTGTTCGGCCAGTGTAGCGTCTGCTTTGGTTGAAGGCGGACATAAATCCCTTCAAGGTGGTTGGGGTAACTCGCCCGATATGGCTTGGCAACCCATATCAATCGAGCACCATCAAATTCTTCCCATTCCCAATCCGTCTTTGACGTTAGCGGGCATTCGACAAAGCCTTTACGATCTTGAGTGCGGCCCCAGCATCCTTAGCGAGTGCAGAGTTTCCGCAGCTATCAACGTAGTCTGTTGACACCCCAAGCGGCCCTGGCCCAGTCAGCGCGCCTCCGTCAAACGCTGGGCCGCCTCAAACTCCACGTGCAACACCTGTCTGGATCTGACATAGGCTGTTGCGATGAGAACGTACAACGAACTGACATTGGAAGAGCGGGTGGAAATGCAGCAGCGCTTGGAGTCCGGCG
>Ga0187815_10000181_pt1 | contig 32235 bp, 32 predicted proteins | sample NC_S_5_FD_132962 | JGI IMG/M metagenome (GOLD analysis project Ga0187815, IMG submission 132962) | Wetland sediment microbial communities from Neuse River Estuary, North Carolina, USA - ASW-S_5 | ecosystem: Environmental > Aquatic > Freshwater > Wetlands > Sediment | place: USA: North Carolina... | reverse complement strand
TCCGCGGCGTCGATGATCTCACCGAGGCCGATTTCGACCAGACCATGCTGGTGAACCTGAAATCGGCGTTCCTCTGTACGCAAGCCGTGCTGCCGGGCATGCGCGCCAAGAAATGGGGCCGCATCGTCAACATCTCCTCGGGCGCGGCGCGCGGGGCAGGCTCCATCGGGCCGCATTACAATGCATCCAAGGCCGGCATGGAGGGCCTTACCCGCGGCTATGCTGCCCGCCTCGTCAAGGAAGGCATCACTGTGAATGCGATCGCGCCCTCGCTGATCGAGACCGACATGATGAAGGGCCAGCCACAGCTCATAAGCCGCATTCCGCTCGGGCGCTTCGGCCAGCCGGAGGAAGTGGCCAAAGCCGCGATGCTGCTGATCGACAATCCCTACATGACCGGCCAGACCATCGCGATGAGCGGCGGCATGGCGTTCAACTAGGGCATGTACTCGCCACCTGGCCCGACGGAGCTTCGGTCGCGGTCTCAGGGCCGCACCCAAAGATCCTGATAGTTGCGAAACTTCGCAAGCGTCTCGTCGTATCGTGTAGGCTCGATCGCCGGCAAGATGCGCTTCAATAGTGCATTGATCGGCGCGGACGTGTGCCGAACGTATAAGTCGATCGGATCGAGCAAATGCCTCAAGTGAAGCTTCGGATCATAGTTCAGTCCGCTGCTGCGAAACCATCTGTAACCGTTGGCGATCGCCCAGCTGACCATGTCGCGAAACACATAGTGATAGAGGTGTAGATCGAGAGCGACCTCGTAGTCGAGGCCGATGTACTCCGCATAGATCGCGTCACCGTGCACCATGCACGTTGCAAATGCGACGATCCGCCCGCTCTGGCGCCAGACGAAGAAGCGGACCTTGTCCCCCATCCGCCGTCCCAGGTCGCAGAAAAACTGCTCCGTCAGCTTCTCGAAGTGCAGTTTCGAACGCTCATAAACCTGGAGATACAGTGGATAAACCTGCGCGATCACCGACGTCGCGTCGTTGACGATGCTCATCTCGAGTGGAGACGCCCGTTCTGTCGCCTCAAACTTCTTGCGCAACTTTTTCCGGGTTGCGCTGTTGAGCGCGCGCTTCGCATAGTCGTCGAAGTTTGCGTAGTCGATGCAAAGCCTGGTCATGGGGAGGCTCGGGATGCGCGTAAACCCGTGGCTAATCAGACAGTCAAGAGCCGATCGGTATCGCGCCGGGAACTCCTTGAATACGATCAACTGAGCCCCGAGCCTGCGAGCATGTTCAACAATTGTTGAAGCCAGCAGTTCGGCTCCAGCACGATGGCAGGCTTCATCTCCATCGAGATGGCCTTCACCGGCGACGCACCCCACCATCAGCGCGCGAGCTCGCATCAGGCGTGGCCAGATCCGGCGAATGGCGTCAATGAGCCCGCCAAACCGCGGGCTCGCTCCAACCAGCAAATCCACGTCCATCAGGAAAAAGGGCTGTACGGCGCAAACCTGACCTACCGTGTCCTTGATGACGAAATAGCGGTAATCGAACTCGGGATGAAGCGTATCCTCGACAAGTTCGTAATATCGATGATCCTTGCGCTCGTTAGCAAAAGCTACCCGCCAGCGCGGACAGCGCTGCAAGTCACCCCGCGTGACGACTTCGAGACGCCACGCATAACGCACCGGCTCGCATCCCGAGACGATGACGATTTGGCTTGTCGCGCGCGCTGTCCCTGCTTTCGACATGATCTCACGTCCGCCGCAGTCTGCGCCCACAAGGAGCACTTTATCATGACGCCACAGCGCCAAAACTGACTTATCCGTTACAAACTAACTCATTAGTCACTTTTGTGATTTGACCTTCGGGCCGAAGATTCCCGACTGGGCTGACAATGTGTGGACGGCAATGATCGGTGTTCGGGGAGTGAGCTCTTGGCAGCGGTGATTGGAGTCACGGGACTTGCACTTGAGGCGCGAATTGCCGAGGACGGGTACACGTGCGCGATCTGTGGCGGCGATGACAGCAAACTCGCGGGTTCTCTCGCCTCCGCAGTTGCCGGAGATTGCCGCGGCCTCATTAGCTTTGGCGTCGCGGGCGGCCTTTCGCCGGACCTCCGCGCAGGCACATGTATCGTAGGGTCCATGATCGTCGCGGCGTCGATCGAGTTCGCAACTGACAGAAGCTGGTCACAGGCCTTGCTTGGACTGATCCCCGATGCGATTCATGGCGCGATTGCCGGTGTGACAACTGCCGTGGCGTATCCGGAAGCGAAGCGCTCGCTGCATATGAGCACGGGCGCGCTGGCAGTGGATAATGAATCCCACGTGGTCGCAAGCGTCGCCGCATCGCGCGGTCTCCCCATGGCCGCCGTTCGCGTGATCATGGATCCCGCCGCCCGCGAGCTCCCTGCTGCGGCTTTGGCTGCGCTGCGTACGAACGGGACGATTGATCTCGGTGCATTGATCCAATCTATAGTGAGACAGCCTGGCGATCTGCCGATGCTGCTTCGGATCGCGGTGGACGCATCGATCGGGTTCGCCGCGCTGCTTCGCTGCCGTCAATTGCTCGGCCCGGGCCTGGGGCTCCCGGCCTTGCAAGCACGCGGGCCAAAGCTGGACCCGAGTATCGATATCCCGCTTTACGGCTTGCATAGCCGTCACCTGGAGCCTTTATAAACCACAACTTGGCAGTCCGGTTCGGGTAAGCAAACCTGACCGCCGCTTGTTGCAGCTCGCCACCTCGGTGAGGAGAATTCATAGGGTTCCGTCGCGGCCAATACTTGCAGGCGGAATCGCAAGCGCCAAGGGTGCAAAGTATGCGTGAAAGGTCGTATGCTCCGTCCGGATCATCCTGAGGGAAACTTGTTCTCCTGCGGGCCATGACCGAGAGAAAGCGCAGATCCAGCAGTCGGGTGCGATGCTCAGATCAGCGATTGTTCGAGTCACCGACTTCTGCACGCGCCATCCGTGGTACGTGATCGCTATCGCGCTGACTTTATCGGCGTTTTCCGCGGGCTATACCGAGCGTCACTTCGCCATCAAGACCGATGTCAACGAACTCATCTCGCCGGATCTGCCCTGGGCCCAACGGGTAAAAGCCTTTGTGAGAGCATTTCCGCAACGGGAGATCCTCGTCGTGGTGGATGCGCCGACGCAGGAACTCGTCGAGCAGGCGGCCAACCGGCTCCAGCGGGCGCTCGAAGCCGATCCCGGGCTGTTCCCTTCGGTTCGCCAATCACAGGGCGGGAGGTTTTTCGAGCGCAACGGGCTGTTGTATCTACCGACCGCAGAGCTCCAAAACCAGGTGGACTGGCTGACGCGCGCGGACGTCCTGATTGGCACGCTGGCCGCAGACCCCAGCCTGCGAGGAACGCTCGATGCGTTGTCGCTAGGCCTCGCTGGCGTGCCGCGCAAAGAGGTCACACTTGACGACATGGCGCGCCCGCTGACCATGGCAGCAGAGACGGTCGACGCCGTCATCGCCGGCCGGTTCGCAACCTTCTCCTGGCAGGCGTTGGTCGGCAACAAACCGGCCGAGCCGTCTGACTTGCGACGCTTGATCGAAGTGCAGCCCAGGCTCGATTTTGGGGTACTCGAGCCCGGCCGAGCCGCCACCGATGCGATCCGGCAGGCCGCCGCGAGTCAGCATCTCGCAACAGATTATGGCGCACGCGTCCGCCTCACCGGGCTCATCCCGATCGCTGACGACGAGTTCGACACGATCAGAGAACACGCCGGGCTCAACGCGACGATATCGCTGCTCACGGTCTTGGCCATCTTGTGGGCAGCGCTGCGCTCGGCGCGGATCATATTTGCAGTGGCCGTCAGCATCACCATGGGCCTGGCCATTTCTGCTGCGTGGGGACTGTTCCTGGTTGGTACGCTGAATTTGATCTCGGCGGGATTTTTCGTCCTGTTCGTCGGGCTGGGCATCGATTTCGGCATCCAGTTTTCTGTCCGCTATCGCGCCGAACGCCACGAATGCGAAGACCTTGGCGCCGCCTTGCACAACACGGCAATGAAAGCGGGCGGTCCATTGGCGCTTGCCGCGGCGGCCACTGCGCTTGGCTTCTCCTCATTCCTGCCCACCGACTATCGCGGTCTGTCGGAACTCGGGCAGATCGCCGGTTCAGGGATGATCATCGCCTTCCTCACAAGCATCACCGTATTGCCAGCACTCTTGGCCGTCTTGAATCCGCACGGAGATTCGCGTTCGATTGGATTTGCGACACTCGCCCCGATGGATCGATTTCTGGAACATCATCGGACGGCCGTTGTGGCCTTCACGATTCTCGCCGTTGTGCTTGCCTCGCCGCTCCTGCTGTTCCTGCCATTCGATTTCAATCCGCTGCATCTGCGCAGTTCGAAGGTCGAATCGGTCGCTACCCTTCTGGAACTGCGGAAGGACCCGCAGACCGAGGTCAATGCCGTCGAGATCATTAAGCCGAACCTGGCTGCAGCGGATCTGGTGGCGCGACGGCTCTCCGAGCTCCCCGAGGTCTCGCAGGCGCTCACGCTCAGCAATCTGGTGCCGGACGATCAGGAGAAAAAGCTCAGCCTTGTTCGCGAATTGGCTGCAACGATCTCCCCTTCCCTCAATCCTCAGGACGTCGATCCTCCGCCGACGGACGACGAGACCATCGCGTCTCTGACCTCCACGGCCGATTTGCTTTCGAACGTGGCCGGTACCGAGCCAGGGCCGGGCGCGGATGCCGCCAGGCGGCTCTCCGGCGTCCTGTCACGCCTTGCGAATGCCGATCCTGCGTTCCGGAAGAAGGCCGAGACGACAATCGTTGAACCGCTGCGGAATTTGCTCGAACGGCTAAGGCTAGAGCTCACTCCACAACCGATCACGACGGAGACTATTCCTCGGGATCTTGCCCGCGAATGGATCACCCCTGACGGGCGCGCGCGGGTGCGCGTGCTGCCGAAAGCAGATCCTGACGATACCACCGCCTTGCGCAACTTCGTGACCTCTGTGCTGGCGATTGAACCGAATGCGACAGGCGAGGCCGTGGCGCTCTATGAATCAGGGAATACGGTCGTTCGCGCCTTTGTGGAGGCCGGGATTTTCGCACTATCGGCGATCGCGGTGCTGCTGTGGATCGCGCTGCGTCGGATCGGAGATGTTTTGCTCACGCTCGTACCGCTGTTGGTCGCGGGCGTCGTGACGTTGGAGCTGTGCGTTGTCCTTGGACTTCCGCTGAACTTCGCCAATGTCATCGCCTTGCCGCTGCTATTGGGCGTCGGCGTCGCATTTAAGATCTACTACATCTTGGCGTGGAGGGCGGGAAAGACCGCCCTGCTGCAATCGGTCCTCACTCGCGCCGTGATCTTCAGCGCCATGACGACCGCTACCGCGTTTGGCAGTCTGTGGATGTCCAGCCATCCCGGGACCTCCAGCATGGGCAAGCTGATGGCGCTGGCCCTGGTATGCACCATGTTGGCTGCGGTGCTGTTCCAACCTGCCCTGATGGGCCCGCCACGGGAAAAAAGTGGGGCTAGATAGTTGGCCTGCCGCGGCGGCCTTCGTGCCATCGGCGGCGCGGCTCAAATCCTCTCACGCAATGGCGATCCAGGATAGATGAATATTGCTGCCCGATGAGCCAATGGGCCGCGCGAGCGCCCCTCAGGCTCTCCTGCGGCCTCGCGCTGCACACTCACCTAGTGCCAGCGCGGTCCCAAGCGAGGAAACCCTACAGCGACCGCGCGATCAGCAGCTTCATGATCTCGTTGGTGCCGCCATAGATCTTCTGGATGCGGGAATCGATGAACATGCGCGAGATCGGGTATTCCTGCATGTAGCCGTAACCGCCGTGCAGTTGCAGGCATTCGTCGGCGGTCTCGACCTGCTTCTGCGAGCACCACCATTTCGCCATCGAGGCGGTGACGGTGTCGAGATCGCCGGCGACCAGCCGCTCCACGCACCAGTCGACGAACACGCGGGCGATCATCGCCTCGGTCTTGCGCTCGGCGAGCTTGAAAGCCGTGTTCTGGAAGTCGAGCAGCGGCTTGCCGAAGGCGGTGCGCTCTTTGGTGTAGTCGGCAGTGATTTTCACCGCGCGCTCCATCGAGGCGACCGCGCCGATCGCGAGCGACAGCCGCTCCTGCGGCAATTGCTGCATCAGCTGCACGAATCCCTGTCCCTCTTCGCTACCGAGCAGGTTTTCCGGCGGGACCGTGACATTGTCGAAGAACAGCTCCGATGTGTCGGAGGCGTGCAATCCGATCTTGTCGAGGTTGCGGCCGCGGCGGTAGCCATCGGTGCATGCGGTCTCGACCACGATCAGCGATAGCCCCTTGCCGCCCGGCCCGCCGGTGCGCGCCACGACGACGACGAGATCGGCCGCCTGGCCATTGGTGATGAAGGTCTTTTGGCCGTTGATGACGTAGGAATTGCCCTGCTTCTTCGCGGTGGTCTTCACGCTCTGCAGGTCGGAGCCGGTGCCCGGTTCGGTCATGGCGATAGCCCCGACCATCTCGCCTGACGCCATCTTCGGCAGCCAGCGCTTCTTCTGTTCCTCCGAGCCGTAGTTGAGGATGTAATGCGCGACGATGGCGCTGTGCACGGAGACGCCGGTGGTCACCTCCGGCACGACGCTTTCGATGTCTTCCAGCACCGCGGCGTCATAGGCAAAAGTCGCGCCGAGCCCGCCATATTCTTCCGGCACGCTCGGCAGGAGCGCGCCCATCTCGCCCAGCCCACGCCAGGCGGAGCGGTCGACCATCTTCTGGCTGCGCCACTTCTCGGCGTGCGGTGCCAGATCCTTGGCGAGGAATTTGCGGAACTGGTCACGGAAGGTGTCCAGCTCCTCGGTCATCCAGGACGAACGATACTGCATGAGAAGACCCCGATTCAGATGATGAGACCGCCGCCGGCGACGATCACCTGACCACTGATGTAGTTCGATTCCGGGCTGCAGAACAGATAGACCGCGTCCGCCGCCTCTTCCGGGGTGCCGCCGCGGCCGAGCGGGATCATCCGGCCCATGGCCTCCAGCATGTGCGGCTGCACCCCGACCTTGATGTCGCGGCCGGCGACATCGATGGTCTTCTGCTGTGTCTCGATCGGCTGGGTCAGACGGGTGTTGATCAGGCCGAAGGCGACGCAATTGACGTTGACCTTGTAGCGTCCCCACTCCTTGCACAGCGTGCGCGTCAGCCCCACCAGCGAGGCCTTTGCCGAGGAATAGCTCACCTGCCCGGCATTGCCGTAGAGGCCGGCGATGGAGGAGATGTTGACGACCTTGCGGAAGACTTCGCGCCCGGCCTCGGCTTCCTTCTTCGCCATCACCCGGATCGGCTCGGCGGCCGCGCGCAGCAGGCGAAAAGGCGCGACGAGGTGTACGTCCAGCATGGCCTGGAACTGCTCGTCGGTCATCTTCTGGATCGTGGCGTCCCAAGTATAGCCGGCATTGTTGACAATGATGTCGAGGCCCTCGAAGTTCGACAGCGCAGCCCCGACGAAGCGGTCGGCAAAGTCCGCTTCGGAGACGCTGCCATTCACCGCAACAGCCTCACCGCCCGCGGCCTTGATCTCGGCGGCGACCGCATCGCCCGGCGCGGCATCGAGGTCGTTGACCACGAGCTTGGCGCCCTCGCCTGCCAGCTTCAGCGCAATGGCACGGCCGATGCCGCGGCCCGAGCCGGTGACGAGCGCGACTTTTCCCTTCAGTTTCGACATGGGATCCCTTTTCTCACAACGCGATGATTGCTTCGCCGGCGAGCTTGATCTCTCCGGTCTCATCCTTGGTCGTCAGCGCCAGTCGGGCCCGCTTCTCGCCATCGTGCTCCAGGAGCTCGGCGACCGTGCCCTCGCAGGTCAGCTTCGCACCGAGCTGCGTGATGGCGGCAAAGCGCGTCGAGAAGGAGCGGATGCGCGAGGCCGGCACCGCATCGGTCAGCGCCTGGCCGAGATAGGCCATGACCAGCATGCCGTGCGAGAACACGTCGGGGAATCCAGCCTTCTTGGCAAAATCCAGATCGACATGGATCGGATTATGATCGCCCGAGGCCCCGCAATAGAGCGCGAGACGATGGCGGGTGATCGGTGGAAACTCCTTGTGAACGATGCGCTCGCCCAGCTTCGGCTCGCTCGCGCTCATGACGGCCTCGGATTGCGCACGACGACGGTGCGCGAGGTATCCGCGACATGCACGCCGTCCTGGTTGGTGACTGCGGTTTCGACGACGATCAGCGTCATCGCGCCGCCCTTCTTCTCGGTCACGCTGATGACCCTCGGCCTGAATGTCAGGACATCGCCGACCACGACCGGCGCGAAATAGTCAAAGCGCTGCTCGCCATGCAGCACGCGGGCGAGATCGATATTCAGAGCAGTGAGGAACTCAAACGGCTCGGTGGCGTCCATCATCTCCAGGCAAAACAGATAGGTCGGCGGCACCGGCAGCGCGGCGTAGCCGCCCGCCCGCGCCGCATTTTCGTCGCGGTAGAGCGGATTGCTCTCTCCGAGCGTATCGAGGAAGAAACGCAAGCGTCCCGGTTCGACACACGCGGTGACTGGCGTGAATTCACGCCCGACGGCGGATTGATCGACCATTTTGCCTCAGGCGCGCTCGTAGAGCGTCACGACGCAGGCGCCGCCAAGCCCGAGATTGTGCTGCAGGCCGATCCGCGCGCCCTCGACCTGCGTTGCCTCCGCCGAGCCGCGCAGCTGCCGCGTCAGCTCGTAGCATTGCGCAAGGCCCGTGGCGCCGAGCGGATGGCCCTTCGACAAGAGGCCGCCGGAAGGATTGGTAACGATCCTTCCGCCATAGGTATTGTCGCCGTCGTCTATGAAGCGCGCCGCATCACCCTCCTTGCAAAGACCGAGCCCCTCATAGGTGATCAGCTCATTGTGGGCGAAGCAGTCGTGCAGCTCGACGACGTCGAGATCCCCAGGGCCAATGCCGGCCGCCTCGTAGACCTTGTTGACGGCATGGCGCGCCATGTCGAAGCCGACCACCTGCATCATGTCGCCGGCGCCGAAGGTGGATGCCGTATCCGTCGTCATCGCCTGCGCGCGGATGCGCACGTCGCTGCGCAACCCGTGCGCTTTCGCAAACTTCTCCGACACCAGGATCGCGGCCGCCGCGCCACATGTCGGCGGACAGGCCATCAGGCGGGTCATCACGCCCGGCCAGATCACCTGGTCGTTCATGACGTCGTCGGCCGTGACTTCCTTCCGGAAAAGCGCCAGCGGATTATTCCTGGCATGCCGGCTCGCTTTCGCCCTCACCTTGGCGAAGGCCGAGAGCGGCGTTCCGTACTTCTTCATGTGGCTGAGCCCCGCCCCGCCGAAATAGCGCAGTGCCAGCGGCACGCCGGGCGCGTCGACCAGCTTGTCGGCGGCCGCATCGAACTCATCGAAAGCGCTGGGACGGTCGGTGAAGACGGCGCCTAACGCGCCGGGCTTCATCTGCTCGAATCCCAGCGCCATCACGCAGTCGGCGGCGCCGGATTCAATCGCCTGCCGCGCCAGAAACAGCGCGGTCGAGCCGGTCGAGCAGTTGTTGTTGACGTTGACGATCGGAATGCCGGTCATGCCGACCGGATAGAGCGCGCGCTGCCCGCAGGTGGAATCGCCATAGACGTAACCGACATAGGCCTGCTGCACCTTGCCGTAGTCGATGCCGGCATCGGCGAGCGCGCGCTGCGCTGCCTCCGCGCCCATCACGTGATACGGCGCGTTGGCGCCGGGCTTGACGAAGGGGATCATGCCGACACCGGCGACGGTGGTGCGAGACGTCATCGCTTCCTCCAAAATTACCCGCTGGACTGTTTCTTACCCATGGGTAATATACGGGACGCTACCTTCGAGTCAACGCCGGAAGCCCGCAAGATGGACGGATCGCCCTCCTCCGCACCCAGCCAGTCGCCCTGGATGCCGTTCGAGAGCCGGCGCCGCGCCCGCGACGAGAAGCGTGAGGCAGTGTTGCGCACGGCGGTGCAACTCTTCCTCGAGCAGGGCTATCACGGCACCACGCTCAACGACGTCGCCGAGCGGCTCAACATCACCAAGCCCGCGCTGTACAATTACTTCCGCGGCAAGGACGAGATTCTCTACGAATGCTGGGCGATCGGCCGGGAGCGCGTCGATGACTGCATCGACGAGATCGATTCAGGCGGCGGCACCGGCATGGAAAAGCTGCGCAAGCTGATCGTGCGCTATGCCGAGGTGATGACCACCGACTACGGCAAGAGCCTGGTGCGTTTCGACGTCCGCGATCTCACCGAGCACAATCGCAAGATCGTGGCGACCGCCAAGAAGAAGATCGATTGGGCCTTCCGCCGTTATATCAAGGAAGGCATCGAAGACGGCTCGATCAGGCCGTGTGACATCAAGCTGTCTGCCTTTGCCATTGCGGGCTCGCTGAACTGGGTCGGCCATTGGTACCAGCCGGGCGGCGCCCTGCCCGCCGAGGACATCGCCGCCGAGTTCGCCATTCGCCTCACCGAGGGCCTGGCTGCGAAACCACCAAGCAAGAAGGCGGAAAAACCGCCGGCAAAGGTAAAGCGTGGAGGAAAGCGATGAACATCACCCATGGCCTGCGGCGCGCGCTGCAGATCAACCCGAACGGCCTTGCCATTGTCTGTGGCGACAGGCGCAAGAACTGGCGCGAGGTCGGCGAGCGCGTCGCAAAACTCGCGGCCGGCATCCGCGCGCTCGGTGCGCAGGCGGGCGATCGCGTCGCGGTCCTGTCGCTGAATTCCGACCGCTATCTCGAGCTTTATCTCGCTGCCGGCTGGTCCGGCACTGTCATCGTGCCGCTCAACATCCGCTGGAGCCCGCTGGAGAACGAGGACGCGATGCGCGATTGCCGCGCCGGGCTGCTCTTCGTGGACAAGGCGTTTGCTCATGTCGGAGCCGCCCTTGCAAAGACAATTTCCGGCCTGAAGCTGGTCTATGCCGACGAGGGAGAGACGCCCGCGGGCATGGACAACTATGAAAAGCTGATCGAGCGCAGCGCCCCGATGCCGGATGCGATGCGCCAGAGCGGTGACCTCTGCGGCATCTTCTATACCGGCGGCACCACCGGCCGTTCCAAGGGCGTCATGCTCAGCCATGGCAATCTGATGGTGAATGCACTGAATGCGCTGGGCGAAGGCCTCTGGCCGAGCAGCACCACCTATCTGCACGCTGCGCCGATGTTCCACCTCGCCAATGGCGCGGCGATGTATTCGGTGCTGCTCAGCGGCGGCTCCAATGTCATCATCCAGGGCTTTACGCCCGACGCCGTCGCGGCGGCCATCCAGCGCGACCGCGTCACCGACGTGTTGCTGGTGCCGACGATGATCCAGATGTTTGTCGACCATCCCAAACTCAGCGATTACGACCTGTCGTCGCTGAAGGGTATCTCCTATGGCGCCTCCCCCATCAGTGACGCCGTGCTGGGCCGGGCCATGAAGGCGCTGCCGAACGTGCAGTTCACCCAGGCCTACGGCATGACCGAGCTGTCGCCGATCGCGACGCTGCTGCACTGGAAGGAGCATATCGGCGAAGGCCGCGCCAAGGGCCGGCATCGCGGTGCGGGCCGGGCCACACTCGGCTGCGAGATCAAGATCGTGGACGCCGAAGACAAAGTCGTCCCCATCGGCACCGTCGGGGAGATCGCCGTGCGCGGCGACACCGTGATGATGGGCTACTGGGAGCGGCCGGAGGAGACTGCGAAAGCCGTCATCGACGGCTGGATGCACACCGGCGACGGCGGCTACATGGACGAGGACGGATTTGTCTATGTCGTCGATCGCGTCAAGGACATGATCATCTCCGGCGGCGAGAACGTCTATTCGGCCGAGGTCGAGAACGCGCTGGCGCAGCATCCCTCGGTGGCACAATGTGCCGTGATCGGCATTCCCAGCGAGCGGTGGGGCGAGCAGGTTCATGCTGTCGTGGTCGCCAAGCCCGGCGCCAAGGCGACGCCGGACGAGCTGATCGAGTTCTGCAAGACCCTGATCGCCGGCTATAAATGTCCGCGCAGTGTCGAGATCACCGACAAGCCGCTGCCGCTCTCCGGGGCCGGAAAAATCCTCAAGCGTGAGCTGCGCAAACCCTTCTGGGAGAACCGCGATCGGCGCGTCAGCTGACGGGGCGCAGCAACGGCGGAAAGAAATCGTGGGGTGGGCAAAGCGAAGCGTGCCCACCATCACGAGCGGAGTGCTGATGGTGGGCACGGCGTAAGTGCGCCTTTGCCCACCCTACGAGTGCGGACGAACGCAACGCCACGTCAGATCACGCACTTGCTGCTGCCGGCAAAATCGCGATAGACCGCCTGCAAGGGAAGCGATCAGGGATCACCATGAAAGCCGTCGTCGTCGAGCAGTACGATAGCATCGACAACATTCCGTTGAAGGACGTCGCGCTTCCCGACGCCGGCGCCGGACAGGTGCGCGTCAAGGTACAGGCCGCCAGCATCGGTTTTGTCGACGGGCTGAAGGTGCAAGGCCTCTACCAGACCAAGGATGCACTGCCCTTCACGCCGGGCACAGAATTCGCAGGCGTCGTCGACGCGGTTGGGTCGGGCGTCACCGGGCTTGCACCGGGTCAGGCCGTGATGGGCATGGCGCGGTCGGGCGCGCTCGCCGAATATATTGTGGTGCCGGCCACAACGCTGACAGCGGTGCCCGACGGCATCGCGCCGGAAGCGGCGGCCGCGTTCCGCGCCAATTATCTCACCGCGCTCTATGCCTTGTCTGAACGCGGCTCACTCAAGTCAGGCGAAATCCTGCTGGTGTTGGGCGCCGCCGGTGGCGTCGGCATTGCCGCCGTGCAGGTCGGCAAGCTGATGGGTGCACGGGTGATCGCGGCGGCCTCGACGGAAGAGAAGCGGAAGTTCGCAAGCGATCACGGCGCCGACGCCACGATCGACTATACCCAAGCCAACTGGCGCGACGCGCTGAAGGAGCTGACCGCCGGCCACGGCGCGGACGTGATCTACGATCCCGTCGGCGGCGAGGTGTCGGTGCAGGCCTTCCGCTCCATCGCCTGGAACGGCCGCCATCTCGTGGTCGGCTTTGCGGCGGGAAAGATTCCGGCCCTGCCCTTCAACCTGCCCCTGCTCAAGGGCGGCGTGCTCACCGGCGTCGATATCGCGCAGATCGCCCGCCGCGAGCCCGAGGCGGAGCGGCGCGTCACCGCACAGCTCGTCTCCTGGTTGAGAGAGAAGAAGCTCGCGCCGGTGGTCGGCCAAGTCTTCACATTCGAAAATTTCCGCGACGCCTTCAAGACGATGCAGACGCGCGCCGCGCTCGGCAAGATGGTGGTGCGGATCGGCTGAACGCCAGGGCGCATGATCGCATCACGCGCCCTGTCGGCATGGCGCCGGCAATCAGCTGCGGCGACGGAGGAGCGGCGGCGGGGGTGGCAGCTCGCGCCGCCAGACGGTGCCGCTGTCGAATTGGATCACCAGACCGTCGGGCGTGTAGACGGCACTCTGGTTCAGCATATCCACCCAGATACGCGTATTCGGGAAATTCCAGTCCGGCCAGGCCCGCGACGGCAGCGCGGCTTCGGTCACGACGTTCAATTCCGGTCCGTTCTGGGTGATGTACGGCTGGAATTCGCCCCGGCACATCGCAATGCAATTGTACCTGCCGGTGAGGTCGACCGATTGCGCCGAGGCGCCGGTCGCAGCAAATGCAGCTACGAGGCCAACAGTCAAAGACAACATCCTCATGAAAAATCACTCCACTACCTAACAACGCGACGGAGACTACAATGAACGGCTGCGCCTGAGAATTGGTTTGCGTCGAGGTAGGGAAAGCGCCGGATCAAGAATTCGTCATGGCCGGCGTTGTCCCGGCCATCACGTCTTTCTTCAAATGGCAAACAGAACGTGGATGCCCGGGATCCGTCTCCGCCAAGGCTACGTCGAGCCAACAACTCATTCGGCCGCAGAAGCTTTAGCGAAGGCGGTAACCTCGGCATAACCTCAGTGGTTAGCCCGCCGCCAGCTGCCGATCCAGATCGTGCAGCACCTGGTAACACGGTAGCACCTGCGCCACGCTGGCGTTGGGCTCGCGGCCCTCGCGAATTGCGGCAAAGAACTCGCGGTCCTGCAGCTCGATACCGTTCATGGAGACGTCGACCTTGGAGACGTCGATCTTCTCTTCCTTGCCGTTCACGAGATCGTCGTAGCGCGCGATATAGGTGCCGGTGTCGCCGATATAGCGGAAGAAGGTGCCGAGCGGGCCGTCATTGTTGAAGGACAGACTCAGCGTGCAGATCGCGCCGTTCTGCGCCTTGAGCTGGATCGACATGTCCATCGCGATGCCGAGCGTCGGGTGGATCGGTCCCTGCACCGCATTGGCCTTCACGATCGGCGAGCGCGCCTGATAGGCAAACAGGTCAACCGTGTGCGCGGCATGGTGCCAGAGCAGATGGTCGGTCCAGCTACGGAGCTGGCCCAGCGCGTTCATGTTGGTGCGGCGAAAGAAGAAGGTCTGCACGTCCATCTGCTGGATGTTGAATTCGCCGGCGAGGATCTTCTTGCGCACCCATTGATGACTCGGGTTGAAGCGGCGGGTGTGGCCGCACATCGCCACCAGCCCCGTCTTCTTCTGCAGATCGACCACCGCCTGCGCATCGGCGAGCGTATCCGCGAGCGGAATCTCGACCTGCACATGCTTTCCCGCCTTCATGCAGGCCAGCGCCTGGCTCGCATGCATCTGGGTCGGCGTGCAGAGAATGACGGCGTCGACTTCCTTCAGCGCGAGGCTGTCGGCAAGATCGGTCGAGACATGCTTGATGCCGTACTTGTCCGCGACTTCCTTCGTGGGCTCCAGCCTGCGGCCGACCAGCGACACCACCTCGACGCCATCGATATTCTTGATGCCGTCGAGATGCTTGATGCCGAACGCGCCCGCTCCCGCGAGCGCGACCTTGATCGTCTTGGCCATGTCAATTGTTCTCCAGGATCAGATGGCCGACGGCGGTGTTGCTCGCAGGCACGTGGTAGAATCTGTGTCGCACCGTCGGCTTCTTGCCGCCCCTCAAGTCGCTCATCGCCCCGCGCGCGATCAGCCACATCACGAGCTCAATGCCCTCGCTGCCGGCTTCGCGCACGTAGTCGATGTGCGGCATCTTCGAAAGACCGTCGGGATCCTCGATCAGCCGGTCGAGGAACGCGTTGTCCCAGTCCTTGTTGATCAAACCGGCGCGCGGGCCCTGCAACTGATGGCTCATGCCGCCGGTGCCCCAGACCTGCACATTGAGCGGCTCGTCATAGGACTCGATCGCCCGGCGGATCGCCTGCCCCAGCATGAAGCAGCGCCGGCCCGACGGCGGCGGATACTGCACGACATTGACGGCGAACGGGATCACCGGGCACGGCCAGGCCTGCGGCTGGCCGAACATCAGGCTGAGCGGCACGGTAAGCCCATGGTCGACATCCATCTTGTTGACGATGGTGAGATCGAAATCATCCGCGATCACCGACTGCGCGATATGCGCGGCGAGCTTCGGATGTCCGATCACCTTCGGCACCGGGCGCGGTCCCCAGCCCTCGTCCGCCGGCTGGAATTCAGCCGCCGTGCCGATCGCGAAGGTCGGGATGAAGTCGAGGCTGAAGGCGGTGGCGTGATCGTTGAACACCAGGAAGATCACGTCGGGCTTCTGCTCCTTTTCCCACTGCTTGGAGAAATCGTATCCCTTGAAGACCGGCTGCCAGTAGTCCTCGGCAGTCTTGCCGAGATCGAGCGCAGCGCCTACCGCCGGCACATGCGAGGTATAAACGCTGGAGGTGATGCGGGCCATTACTTCGTCTCCCCGATCTTGCGGTTGCCTTCGATGGAGCGACCGCCCTTCACCATCATGTCGCGGTACTGCTCTTCGCTCATGCCGGTCATGCTGCCGGCCATCTGCTGAAAACTCTTGCCGTCGGTGGCGCCGATCTTGGCAAGGAAATAGATGTTGCCGCCGAGCTGGATGCAGCGGTTGAGGTCGCGCGCCATCACCGCCTGCTTCTGCTCCTCGCTCATCGGCCATTCGTCCAGATAGGCGCGCTCGTTCGCCTTGAAGCGGGCGCGGTTCTCCGCCTTCATCAGCGACATGCAGAACTGGTTCAGGTGATAGCCCTGGCGCGACATGTCGGCGTCGAAGATCGTCGTGCCGGGAATGTCCTTGTAGGGTTTGTCGAGTGACATGGCTTGCCTCCTCAGGATTGCTCGGGCCAGTACAGCCGCATCGGATTGTCTACCAGCAGCTTGCGCTGCAATTCTTGCGACACCGCAATGTGCGGAATGAAGTCGACCAGGAGTCCGTCATCGGGCATGTGCCCCTTCAGGTTCGGATGCGGCCAGTCGGTACCCCAGAGCACGCGGTCGGGAAATGTCTCGACGATGCGGCGGGCAAACGGAATCACGTCGCGATAGGCGTTCTGCTCGCCGTTGAGCGCCGGCGGCCCGGCAACCGACAGCCGCTCCGGGCAGCTCACCTTCGACCAGACATTGCCGTGCTCGCGCATGAACTTCACGAACAGCTCGAATTCCGGACCGTCCACCGGCTTGGTAACGTCCGGCCGGCCCATATGATCCACCACGACCGTAGTCGGCAGCGTCGTGAAGAAGTGCCATAACTCCGGCAGGTCGACAGCCTCGAAGTAGATCACGACATGCCAGCCGAGCTTCGCGATGCGGCCGGCGATCTCGTTCAACTCGTCGCGCGGGGTGAAATCAACGAGGCGCTTGACGAAATTGAAGCGGACGCCGCGCACGCCCGCCTCGTGCATGGCCTTCAGCTCGGCATCGGTCACGCTGCGCTTGACGGTTGCAACGCCACGGGCCTTGCCGCCGGAATGGATGAGCGCGTCGACCATGGCGCGGTTGTCGGCACCGTGACAGGTGGCCTGCACCACAACGTTGCGGGAAAAGCCGAGATGATCGCGTAAGCCATAAAGCTGGGTGCGCGAAGCATCGCATGGCGTGTATTTGCGTTCCGGCGCATACGGATATTCCGCCCCCGGGCCGAACACGTGGCAATGTGCGTCCACCGCGCCCGCGGGCACCTTGAAACGCGGCTTTGACGGGCCGTCATACCAGTCCAGCCATCCCGGGGTTTTCTCGAATGGCCCGGTCACAGGTTTCGACATCAACTTCTACCCTTCACACTCTCTTCGTCAGCCGGCGCGCCGCGGCGGCTCCATGCCGTGCGTCCATTTGGTCGCGCTGGTATCCGACGCAGTCAGATAACCGATGAGATCGCGCGCGCCCGCCTCATTGCCGGCCTGCGCGCCGACGCCGCAGGCAAACAGCGTCACCGATTGAATCTCGGCAGGCAGCAGCCCTGCGACCTCGATCCCCTGCACTTCCAGAAACTCGCTCATCTGCTGGAAGCCGAGTTCGACATCGCCGCGTGCGATCAGCGTGCCGACGGGAACGCCCGGCGGCGCCTGCACCACCTTTTTCGTATCCTTCGGATCCACGCCCCATTTCTCCAGCAGTTTTAGGACATGCGTACCGCTCGGCCCGGTGGAATAGCCGACGGACTGTGCCGCCAGCACGGCCGCCTTCGTCGAAGCCTCGCTGGTGAGATCGGGGCGCTTGGTCCCCGCCCGCACCGCAACCGCGATCGAGGACTCCGCAAATCCCACCCGGCTTCCCGCCTTGAGGAATCCCTCGGCCTCGAGCTTCTTCATCGCATCGTCAGCCAGCACGACGATGTCGAACTTCTCGCCGGCGCGGATGCGCTTGGCGGCATCGACCCCGCCAACGGATTCGATGGCAACCGACCGTCCTGTCTTCTGCCGGTAGGCGGTGGAAAGCTCCGCCAGGATCTGGCGGGTCGCCATCGACGATATACCCACGATGTCAGCGGCCATGATCAGCTCAGTCGATATATTTCAGCCCGGCCTTCGCCAGCGGCTCTCGCATCTTGTACATGTCGAGCCCGAGCACGCCGCTCGCCAGCTTCTCGCGCTTGTCGGCCTCGTTGGCCTCGCGCGCTTCGGCCGCATCCGCCGCCTGCTGCGCCACGCGCGCGGGCACGACGACAACGCCGTCCATGTCGGCAACGATGACGTCGCCGGGATTGACGGCCGCGCCGGCGCAGACCACGGGAATGTTCACCGAACCCAGCGTCGCCTTCACGGTGCCGCGCGCGCTGATGGCGCGGGAGAACACCGGGAATTTCATCTCGGTCAGGTCCATCACGTCGCGCACGCCGCCGTCGATGATCAGCCCCTTGGCGCCGCGGGCGCGATAGCTAGTAGCAAGCAGATCGCCGAAGAAGCCATCGGTGTTCTCCACCGTGCAGGCGGCGACGACGACATCGCCCGGCTGTACCGCTTCGGCCGCCACATGCATCATCCAGTTGTCGCCGGGCTGCAGCAGCACGGTCACGGCGGTGCCGCAAAGCTGCGCGCCGGCATAGATCGGCCGCATATAGGGCTGCATCAGGCCGACACGCCCCATCGCCTCGTGAATGGTGGCAACGCCAAAGCGCGACAGCTTCTCGACGGCGGCCTTGTCGGCGCGCACGATATTGCGTTTGACGATGCCGAGATCGTTCATCGCAGCACTCATCTCACTTCCCCTTTGCCTTCAGGGCCGCATCGAGACGCGGGAACACGCGCCGTGCATTACCCTCGAAAATCTTCTTGCGATCCGCCGCGCTCAGCGTCGGCGCCGCCTCGATGTAGCGCTTGGTGTCGTCGTAATGGAAACCGGTTTCGGGATCGATGCCGCGCACCGCGCCGATCATTTCGCTGGCGAACAACACGTTATCGACCGGGATTACCTTGGTCAGCAGGTCAATGCCGGGCTGATGATAGACGCAGGTATCGAAGAAGATGTTGTTGAGCAGATGATCCTTTAAGAGCGGCTTCTTCATCTCTTGCGCCAGCCCGCGGAAACGGCCCCAGTGATAGGGCGCGGCCCCGCCGCCATGGGGAATGAGGAAGCGCAGCTTTGGAAAGTCCTTGAACAGGTCCGAGGTCAGGCACTGCATGAAGGCCGTGGTGTCGGCGTTCAGATAATGCGCACCCGTGGTGTGAAAGGCCGGATTGCAGCTGGTCGAGACGTGGATCATCGCGGGAATGTCGAGCTCAACCATCTTCTCGTAGATCGGATACCACTGCCGGTCCGACAGCGGCGGCGAATTCCAGTGCCCGCCGGACGGATCGGGATTGAGGTTGATACCGACGAAGCCGTATTGCTTGATGCACTTCTCGATCTCGGGAATGCAGGTCTTCGGATCGACCCCCGGCGACTGCGGCAGCATGGCAACGCCAATGAAATTGTCGGGGAAGAGCTTGCTCACCCGGGCGCACAATTCGTTGCAGATCGCGGCCCAGGTCGAGGACACCTCGAAATCGCCGATGTGATGCGCCATGAAGCTGGCGCGCGGGCTGAACAGCGTGAGATCGCTGCCGCGCTCTTTCATCTGCCTGAGCTGGTTGTTGGCGATGGAGTCGCGCAGCTCGTCGTCGCTGATCTTCAGCTCGCTCGCCTTAGGCTTCACGCTGGGGTCCTTGATCCCCGCGATCTGCTTGTTGCGCCAATCCTCGAGCGCCTTCGGCGCGGTCGTGTAGTGGCCGTGGACGTCGATGATCACTTTGCCTCTCCCTTATTGGCGGCAGGTTGGCATTCCCGCCTGCTCGATTGAAATCCAGCTCTACGCCGGCCTGGCATTGGCAGGCGCCCGGCCTGCCACCGATCGCCTGCTCGCCGGCGCAGGCCGGTCGAGCGGCGGCGCCTGCAGGGAAGCAACGGTCGACTGCACCAGTTGCTCGATTGCCTCGCCGGGATCGGCGCCGTCTGCCTCGCCGCGCGCCAGGCGCGACACGCGCTCCGGCGTCACCAGCGTGTAGTACAGCGCGCCGAGCAGGAAATGGCTGCGCCAGACGATGTCGGTGCGGGGGATGTGCGGCAGGCTCTCGTGGATCGCGTCGATGAAGGCGTGGCTGGTGTCATCGAAGGTCTGCGCGATGATCTTCCGCGCCACCTCGTTGCCTTCGGCCGACATGATCGCACGCAGCCGCGTGAAGCGCACGCCGCCACCGGCCAGATCGCTGCCGGAGGAGAATGCCGGCAGCACATACGCCCGCACGATCGCCTCGAGCCGGTCTTTCAGGTCACGCACGCGCTTGGCCGCCTCCAGCAGTTCGGAGCGGCGGTGGTTCATCGGCACGCAGTGACGCTGGTAGATCTCCAGCAGCAGGCCGTCCTTGGTCTTGAAGTGATAAGTCACGCTGCCGGGATTGGCGCCGGCCGCCTGTGCGATGTCGCGCACCGACACCGCGTTGAAGCCGTTGGTCGCGAACAGCTCCTCGGCGGCCGCCAGGATCGCTTCGCGCATGTTCGGCTTGCGCATCTTTTCCCTGTCCGGCTCGGTCATTTCATTTGTACATATGTACAAATCAGACGCGTCCGTCAACAAGAACATGGTGCTGCCGTACTAGAAGGCAGAAGAGACAACTTCAGTCAGAACAATATCTTATGGACGAAATGAAAACGCCCGCGCCATTGACGGCGCGGACGTTTCGGCAATGCAGCTATGAGCACCGTCCCGCTGCCCGCCTCAGGTGATCGTCTTCAGATAGAGGCTCGGATCGAAATATTTGTTCGCCGGCGTGAAATCCTTGATGCCGGCGTTGGCCATGAAGAAGTCGGTGGACTGCTGCAGCCAGTTCGTCACCGTGCCGTCCTGATAGTACTTCTTCCACTCGCTGGCGGTGAACATCTTCTGCGCCTTGAAGGACTCGTTGATGTCGGCCAGCGGCGTCTGGCTGTAGTGGTTCTTCTGCAGCTTCTCCATCGCCTCGACCGGATTGGCGACGATGTAGTCGTTGGCATCGGCCCAGCCGCGGATCAGCTTTGCAAGTGTCTCCCGGTTGGGCTCGTAATAGTTGTTTGCCGCCGCCCAGCCGCCGATGATCGCGGCCTGCGGATAATAGGCCGAGGCGTCGGCGAGTTTCACCGCGCCCGGGACCTTGTCGCGAGCCGTGACGTTGAAGGGCACCCACAGCGCCACCGCCGGCACCGCACCCGAAACGAAGGCAGTCACCGCCGCCGGCATGGTCTGGTTGACCAGCTCGACTTCCTTGGGATCGATCTTGTTGGCGCGCAGCGCCTTGTCGAGGAAGACATGCGCGGTGGTGCCGGTCGCAGTCGCAATCCGCTTGCCCTTCAGATCCTCGAACGACTTGATGCCCTGGTCGGAGCGCACCCAAAGCTGCGCGGTCGCCACCTCGATGTCGTTGATCAGGAACACCTTGCCCTGCCCGCGCGCCGGGAAGTTGGAGAGCACGGCGCCGGTGGCGAGCACGTCGAGGCTGCCGCCGATCAGCGCCTGGAAAATTTCAAGGCCGGTGTTGAACTGGCGCAGCTCGAGGTCGAGGCCCTGCTTCTCGAAACTGCCGCGGTCCATGCCGGTCCAGATCTGGCCGTCCACGGCAACCGTGTGCAGATAGCCGACGCGTACTTTGGTCTTGGCCTGCGCAATCGCCGGCGCCGCGGCCGTGAACGCGCCGAGCGCTACGCCTGCGGTCGTGGTCAGAAATTGTCGTCGGTCCATGGCGTTTCTCCTCCCTATTAGTTGCTATCCCGAAAATGAAGCCGGGCGCATCTGCGCCTGCTGCGCGCGATATTCGCTCATCACGAGCTCGCGGATATGGCTGCGCAACTCGGCGAACTCCTTGCGCTCCTGGATCGATTCGTCGCGCGGATAGGCAAAGGGCACGTCGATGATCTCCTTGATCCGCGCCGGCCGCGCGGTGACCACCACGATGCGCGAGGCGAGATAGATCGCCTCCTCCACCGAATGGGTGATCAGCATCACCGTCTTGCCTTCGGTCGCAAGCACGCGCAGTAGCAGGTTCTGCATGTTGGCGCGGGTCTGTGCATCCAGCGCGCCGAACGGCTCGTCCATGAGCAGGAATTGCGGCTTCACCGCATAGGCCCGCGCGATCGCGAGCCGCTGCCGCATCCCGCCCGATAGATGCTTCGGATAGGAATTGGCAAAATCAGCGAGGCCCATCAGCTCGAGATAATGAGCGCAGATCGCTTCGCGTTCCGCGACGGGAACGCGGTTGGCCCTGAGCGTGAGGCCGAAAGCGATGTTCTGCTTCACCGTCAGCCACGGGAACACACCATACTCCTGGAAGATGACGCCGCGCTCCGGCCCCGGCCCCGCCACCGGCGCGCCGTCGAACAGCACCTTGCCCGTGGTCGGCTTCTGGAAGCCCGCCAGCATGCTCATCATGGTGGTCTTGCCGCAGCCGGACGGACCGATCACCGCAATGAAGTCACCGTCATTGATGCCATAGCTGACATTCTCGACGACGTTGAGCTTCCCCTTCGGCGTGTCGAAGCTGAGCGAGACGTTGTCGAACTCGGCGCGTTTGCGGCTTCCGGCATTCATGCGACGGCACGCTCCTGCCACACCAGAAGGCGGGCGCTGATCTTGCGCAGGATCATGTCCATGACCAGCGCAATGCAGCCGATGCAGATGATGCCGACATAGATGACGTCGAGCAGGAAATAGGTGGACGCATTCTGGATCATGGCGCCGAGCCCCCGCTGCGCGGCGATCAGCTCGGAAGCGACCAGCGTCGCCCAGGCAACCCCGAGCGCCACGCGCAAGGCCGTGAGGATATGCGGCACGGTGAGCGGGATGATCACTTTGCGAAAAATCTCGAGCTCGCCTGCCCCCAGGGTCTGCGCCACGCGGATGTACAGCGGCGTGATCTGCGAAACCCCCTCGTACATCACGATGACGCCGGAGAAGAACGCCGCATAGAACAGGATGACGAGCTTTGCGAGCTCATCCACGCCGAAATAGACGATGACCAGCGGAATCAGCGCGATCGGCGGCAGCGCGCGGAAAAAATTGATCATCGGATCTGCGAGCGTCCGCGCCGGGCGGTACCATCCGAGCAGGAAACCGACCGGAACAGCGGCCGTGATGCCGAGAATGACGCCGAAGAACACGCGCCGGGTCGAAGTGTAGACGTCGAGCAGCAGGTTTTCCTTGAGCAGCAGCTCGACGAATTTCTTCGCCACCTGATGCGGCGCCGGGATCAACGTCTCGTTGACAAAGCCGCTCCAGCGCACGGCGTACCACAGCAGCACCGCGCCGACCCACGGCGTAAGCCCCAGTAAAAAGCGTCTGGCGACACTTCCGCTCATTCGACGTTTCCGGCTGCGATCGCAGTTGATGTTCCGAAAGTCATATTATAAATAGGATGACCATACAAGAGGCGGCTTGTCGCGCTCGGATTCGCATGAAATGACCTCAACGCCCTTCACCCTCCGCAGCGTCAAGGCGTCTTGCTACCGCTACCCGCTGGCGACGCCGGTGGTCACCTCCTTCGGCAGGATGACCAGCCGTCCCGCGGTATTCGTGCGTGTCGAGGACGGGGACGGCTTTGCCGGCTGGGGCGAAGCCTGGTGCAATTTCCCCTCCACTGGCGCCGAACACCGAACCCGGCTGATCAACGAAGTGCTGGCACCCGCAGCGGTCGGGCTGTCTGCCAGCGACCCCTCGGCGATCTTCGAGAGGCTGACGCTGGGCACGTCAGTGCTGGCACTGCAGTCCGGCGAACCCGGCCCTTTCGCACAAGCCATTGCCGGCATCGACCTCGCCTTGTGGGACCTTCACGCAAAGCGCCGGAACACACCGCTATGGAAGCTGCTCGGCGGCCGCAGCGGCACGATCAAGGTCTACGCCAGCGGCATCAACCCGACCGGCTCGCGGGCGATGGCGGAGGCCGCGATGCAGCGCGGCCATCGCGCACTGAAGCTGAAGATCGGTTTCGAGCCCGCCAGCGACCGCGCCAATCTCACTGCGCTGCGGGAACTCGCGGGCAACGGCATGCTTGCTGCCGACGTCAATCAGGGCTGGTCGGTGGAACGCGCGATCGAGCTTGCGCCCTCGCTGGCCGAATTCAATCTCGCCTGGCTGGAGGAGCCGATCCGCGCCGATCGCCCGTGGGCGGAATGGCAGGCGTTGCGCAAGGCCGCGCGCGTGCCGCTTGCCGCGGGCGAGAACATCGCGAGCCGCGCTGGATTTGCGCAAGCCCTGAGTGACGACGTCTTGCGCGTCGTGCAGCCCGACATCGCCAAATGGGGCGGCCTCAGCGTGTGCGCCGGCATCGCCGCGGAGATCATGAAATCCGGCAAGACCTTCTGTCCGCATTACCTCGGCGGCGGGATTGGCCTCCTCGCCTCGGCGCATCTGCTCGCCGGCGTCGGCGGAGACGGCCTGCTGGAAGTCGACGCCAATGGCAATCCGTTGCGCGATCGCTTCTGCGGCGTTGTCGCAAATGTCAAAGACGGCACGGTCACGCTAACGGATGCGCCAGGCCTTGGCATCGAACCCGATCTCACCGCCATCGAATCCTACCGGACGGCCTAAAAATGTCGGCGCAAGGCTACGACTACATCATCGTCGGCGCCGGTTCCGCCGGCTGCATCGTCGCCAATCGTCTCTCCGCCGATCCCTCCTGCCGTGTGCTGCTGCTGGAGGCCGGTGGCTCCGACCGGAATTTCTGGCTGAAGCTGCCGGTCGGTTACTACCGGACGATCTACAACGAGCGCTTCGCCCGCCTGTTCCAGACCGAGGCGAGCCAAGCCATCGGTGGCCGCAGCATCGTCTGGCCGCGCGGCCGGGTGATCGGCGGCTCGTCATCGATCAACGGCCTGATCTTCATCCGCGGCCAGCACCAGGATTTCGACGACTGGGAGAGCGCGGGCGCAAAGGGATGGAGTTATCGCGAGTTGCTGCCCTACTTCCGCCGCTACGAACGCTATCGCGGCGGCGACAGCCAGTATCACGGCGGCCTCGGCGAGTTCGAGGTCTCGGAGCTCCGCAACGACAATCCGGCCTCGCGCGCCTGGGTCGAGGCCGGCGTCGAATACGGCCTGCCGCGCAATCCCGACTTCAACGGCGAGACGACCTTTGGCGTCGGCTATTACCAGCTCGGCATTGGCAAGCACTGGCGCACCAGTTCTGCTTCGGCCTTTCTCAAGCCGGCTATGAGCCGTCCAAACCTCTCGGTCATTACGAACGCGCAGGTCAGCAAAGTCATCTTTCGCGGCAAGGTCGCAACCGGCGTGGAATGGATCAAGAAAGGGCAAGTCCATTCGGCAACGGCAGACCGCGAGGTCATCCTGTCTGCGGGTGCGCTGCAGTCGCCGCAAATCCTGCAGCTCTCCGGCATCGGGCCGGCGGACCTGCTGCGCTCTCTCGACATTCCCGTGATAGCCGATTCCCCCGAGGTCGGGCGTAACCTGCAGGACCACTACCAGGCGCGCCTGATCGTCCGGCTCAAGCAGCCGATCTCGCTCAACGACCAGGTCCGTAGTCCCATCGAACTGGCGAAGATGGGGCTGCAATGGATGTTTGCAGGCTCGGGTCCCCTCACCGTCGGCGCTGGCCAGGTCGGCGGCGCGGCCTGCACCGAATACGCCGTCGGCGGACGCCCCGACGTACAGTTCAACGTGATGCCGCTTTCCGTCGACAAGCCCGGCGCTCCCCTGCACGCCTATTCCGGCTTCACCGCCTCCGCCTGGCAATGCCACGGCAAATCGCGCGGCCAGCTCATGATCCGCTCGGCCGATCCGTTCGAACAGCCGCGCATCGCGCCGAACTATTTTGCGGAAGAAATCGATCGCAAGACCATCGTCGCCGGGTTGAAGATCCTGCGCGAGATCTATCGCCAGAGATCATTCAAAGGCCTCTGGGACGTCGAGATGGTGCCGGGCGAAGCCACGCGTGACGATGCCGGCTTGTGGAAATTCGCGCGCGACACCGGCGGCACGGTCTTTCACTGCGTCGGCACCTGTCGTATGGGCAGTGACGAAGAATCGGTGCTCGACCCGCAGCTGCGCGTGCGCGGCGCGGAGAGGCTGCGCGTGATCGACGCCTCGGTGATGCCGCAGATCACATCGGCCAACACCAATGCGACCAGCCTGATGATCGGGGAACGGGGCGCGGCCCTTGTGAGGGCATAGGGCAGATCGGAGAACGTGCAATGGATCTGATTTCCGACAGTCACGTCCCGAAATACGCACAGATCGCCGACATCTTCCGGCAACGCATCGCGCGCGGCGTCTGGGCCAAGGGCCTGCGCCTGCCCGCCAACGAAGAGCTCGCCGCCGAATTCGGCGTCTCCCGCGTCACCATTCGCCAGGCCGTCGACCTCTTGGCGCGCGACGGCGTCATCGAGGCCCAGCAGGGCCGCGGCACGTTCGTCACCGGTACGCTGAAGCAGGACCGCTGGCTCAAGGTGGAAACGACGCTCGCCGATCTCGCCGAGGTGTACCGCGACACCTCGCCGGAGATCATCAACATCTCCGAGAGCCGCACCGACGCGCCGCTGTTTCCGGAGGACGGCAAGCCCGCGGCCAAATACGTCTTCATGCGCCGCGTGCATTCGCGCAACAAGCGGCCCTATTGCGTGATCTCGATCTATCTCGACGAAAAGGTGTTTCGCAAGGCGCCAAGGCGTTTCCGCAACGAGACCGTGATCCCGATCCTGCACGGCCTTCGTGATCCCGCGATCGCCACCGCGCGGCAGACCCTGACCATCGGCACGGCCGATCTCGAAGTGGCGAAGCTGCTGCAGGTGCAGCTGAATTCACCGGTAGCCGAAGTGCGGCGGCTGTTCACCGCCGCCGACGGCACCGTGATCTATCTCGGTGAAGTCACCTATCGCGGCGACTTCGTCCGGATCGACATGGATTTGCGCCCGTAAAGCGGCGTCATACGCCGCCGCGGCGAGCGCCTGCCTGTTCGATAGGCGGCCCCTACTTGAAGAACTGCACGAGCCCCAGGCTGAGGCCGAGCAGCAGCAGCAGCGACAGCGTCACGGCAGCCGTCACCCGGCCGCCGACGCTCGAGAGCACACGCACATCGACGCCGAGGCCCAGCGCCGCCATCGACAGCACGGTCAGGACGGCCGCCGTTTTCGTCACCGGCGCGACCGCGACATCAGGCACGAGTTGCAGCGAGCGGAGCGCGGCGAGCAGCAGAAAGCCGATGATGAACCAGGGCACCAGCTTGAACGGGCTGAGGGGCGGTCCTTTCGTGGTATCCGCATTGCGCTTGCGGCGCCGCGCCGCCACCAGCGAGAGGCCGACCACGATCGGCCCCAGCATCAGCACGCGCACCAGTTTCACCAAAGTGCCAATTTGTGTACTGACGATGCCGGCCGGCACGGTCGCCGCCAACACCTGCGGCACGGCATAGACGGTGAGCCCGGCAAGGATACCGTATTGCGTCGCCGACAGGTTCAACAGCGGAATCAGCAGCGGCAGGCCCAGCACCATCAGCACGCCGAGGATGGCGGTGAAGGAAATCGACGAGGCAATGTCGTCGCCATCGGCGCCGATCACGGGGGCAACGGCCGCGATCGCCGAATTGCCGCAAATCGAGTTGCCGCAGGCAATCAGGATGGAGAGCTTGACAGGCAACCTGAGCATGCGGCTGAGCCCGTAGCTGATCACCAGCATGATGGCGACCGTCCCGACGATCGCCGCGAGAAGGAGGAATCCCGACGCCACGACCGCGGCAAAGCTGATCGAGGCGCCGAGCAGCATGACCGCGACTTCGAGCAATTGCTTGGCGCTGAAGGCGATACCGGAGACCCAGCGTGCAGACGGCTCCCAGGCCGTACGGATGGCCATGCCCAGCAGGATCGCGACGACAAGCGCTTCGACATAGGGATGGTCAAAAAGGCGCTCTTCGACGTTCTGGACGCCGATCGCAACGAGCGTGATCAGGCCGCACAGAGCGATTCCCGGAATCAGGGAGACGACACGGCCGAACACCCCGGGGCTTTGCCCGTTACCGTCCGATCCTCCAGCCTGCCGCAACGCCAAATCTCTCTCTTGGAGACGATTTTATACGGCGATCCACTCGCACGGCCAATATCTTTTCAGGAACATGCGCATGCAGCGCACGCGAAGCTGGCTGATCACGCCTGGAGGATGGCGAGCAAGCTCTGCACCCAGGCAACCACGCGGTCAAAGCTGAAGGTTCCCGGCTCGAAATATACCGCCCGCGCGAGCACGATCGCCGCTACCAGCAACCAAAAAAGGCTCGTGCCGGCCGACTTCAGCCGTTTCGAGGCGCGATCGGGCGCAAGCGACGCGATCGCGGGAACCGGCTCTCCGAAGGGATCGAATGCGGGCTGACTCATCAGGGCTACCGTTTTCAGCCTACTTAATCTCGCGACAATTTTGCGCCAAAGCAAGGGACGCGAAATGCCTTTTTGCCGGAGAGACCTGGAAGCACCTTCCGTGCCGCATTGCCCAAACAGAGGTTTTCTTCTCCGCGGCGGAACGAGCCCCCGCCCGCTCCGCTATCCAATGTCGAAGGCGTCGGCCGCGAGATGCTTCAGGTTGGCGTGCCAATGCTCTGCGATCTCGAGCCGCGTCGGCACCCAGACTTGCTCGTGTCTTGCGATGTAATCGAGGAAGCCCATCAGGGCCCCGGCGCGACCGGGCCTGCCGACGAGGCGGCAGTGCAGCCCCACCGACATCATCCGCGGCGCGGTCTTGCCTTCGGCATAGAGCACGTCGAAACTGTCCTTCAGGTAAGTGAAGAACTCCTCGCCGCCGCCAAAGCCCTGCGGATTGACGAAGCGCATGTCATTGGCATCCAGCGTGTACGGGATCACCAGATGCGGCTCCTGCCCGCGCGATTTGATCCAATAGGGCAGATCGTCGGCGTAGGAATCGCAGAGATAAAGCAGCCCGCCCGCTTCCATCAAAAGCCTGAGCGTATTGATCGAGGAGCGTCCGGTGTACCAGCCGAGCGGCCGCTGCCCTGTCGCCTCGGTGTGCACGCGGATCGCCTCGGAGATTTCCCGCCGCTCCTCCTCTTCCGTCATGTCCTTGTGCTCGACCCAGCGCAGGCTGTGGCTCGCGATATCCCAGTTCGCCTCCTTCATGGCGGCGACCGCTTCGGGATTGCGCTTCAGAGCCATCGCGACGCCGAACACGGTCGGGCGCAGGTCTCGGTCGGTGAAGATCCGCCACAGCCGCCAGAAGCCCGCGCGCGAGCCATACTCGAACATGGATTCGATATTGGCGTGGCGCATGCCCGGCCTCGGCCTTGCGCCCAGCAGGTCGGAGAGGAACGCCTCCGACGCACTGTCGCCGTGCAAGATGTTGTTCTCACCGCCCTCCTCGAAATTCACCACAAACTGCACGGCGACGCGCGCCTCGCCCGGCCAGCGCGGATCGGGCGGGTTGCGGCCATAGCCGCCGAGGTCGCGGGGATACCGTTCGGTCACCAGGCCTTCCTTGAGGACGCACGGAAGATTTCGCCGGGAGCAGCCGGGAACACATCATCCATTGCAGGCCTCGACACGGCAAGCACCAATCCGGCCGTTTGCCCGGCACAGCGCGCAATTGACATCGGCGCGAACGGCCGGTTCTGTGGCCTCAAGGACCAGCCGGAATCACCGCCATGCCAATGCCCGAGAAGACGCCGGAAAAGGCACGCCGCCTGATGCATCGCCGCGCCGTCGACTGCGAGGGCTATCTTCGCGAGGACGGGCTCTGGGAGGTCGAGGCTCGGCTGGTCGACACCAAGCCGTTCCTGCAACGCGACCAGTTCCGCGGCGACCTGCCGCCCGGCACGCCCGTGCACGACATCCGCCTGCGGCTGGCGGTCGACGACAGCCTTGTCGTCCGCGAGGCCGAGACCAATATGGCCGCCGTGCCCTTCCCGACCTGCTTCGAGGTCGATGGCATTTTGCAGCGACTGGTCGGCGAGCAGATCGGCCGCGGCTGGCGCGAAACCGTCCGCCGCAAGATCGGCAAACTCGAGACCTGCACGCATCTTTCCGAGCTGCTGGGCCCGGCGGTGACGACACTGTTCCAGACAATGTCCTACGGCAAACAGCCCGAAGGCGGTGACTCCATGGACAGCCACCGCCACACGACGGAGCCGCCGTTCTTCATCAATGGTTGCCATTCATGGCGCAGCGACGGCCCGATCGTCGCAACGATTTTTCCGCAGTTTGTGCGGCGGCCGCAAAGCTCGGACTAGCCCTGACTTCAAGCCCGGCAGCTTTTGCGGGCCCATTGCGTTCGCCGAAGCTGACAGGCAGCAGCCAACGATTTGCGAGACGTTAGCACCTCGCAAGAGCGGACGCCCCCTCCCCTGACACCGCCCCGCGCGCCGCTTTCCGGCTTCTCGTTTCACCGGGAAATGCTAGGATCGGCACCGGCATGGGAGGCGTTGCGTGAAAACCATCACCGCATCGGCAGCCAAAAAGCTTGGCGGTTTCCTCACCAGGGACTTTCGCCGTATTTTCGGCACGACCCAGAACGATCTTGCCGAGCGGCTTGGCGCGCTGGCGCGCAACACCATCGAATGCCTCGCCCGCAGCGACGCGCTTTACCATAATTACGAGCACACCTTTCAGGTGACGCTTGTCGGCCGCGATATATTGCAGGGCATGTCGCTGGCGCATCGTATCGAGCCGGAGGATTACGCGCATCTCATCGTCGCCTGCCTGCTGCACGACATCGGCTATATGCGCGGCGTTCTGCATGGCGACACCGCGGACGAATTCATCATCGACGAGCAAGGTACAACCATCGAGCTGCCGCGCGGCGCCTCGGATGCGGCACTGACGCCTTACCATGTCGATCGCTCGAAGATCTTTGCCCGCGAGCGGCTCGCAAAGTCTCCGCTCCTCGACGTCAAGCGCGTGACGGATGCAATCGAATGCACGCGCTTTCCGCCGCTGCCGACAAAGGATGCCACCGAGCTGGCACGCGAGCCGAGGCTGGTGCAGGCGGCCGACCTGATCGGCCAGCTCGGCGACCCCCTCTATTCCCGCAAGGCGAATGCGCTGTTCTGGGAGTTCGAGGAGATCGGCATGAACCGCCAGTTCGGCTATTCCTCGCCCGCCGATCTGATCGACCGCTATCCGAGCTTCTACTGGAACACGGTGTCAGAACATCTCGGCGGCGCGATGAAGTACCTCAACATGACCGTGTCCGGCCGGCAGTGGATCGCGAACCTGCATCACCACTTGCTCTGTGCCGAGAACGACGCCCCCCTGATGGGGCCGCAGCGGTAGAACCACTTTTCGTCACTTTCTCCGTCTTGGCCGGGCTTGTCCCGGCCATCCACGCCTTTGCCGACGCAAACACAAGAAAGACGTGGATGCCCGGGACAAGCCCGGGCATGACGAGTGGTGAAAGCGTGCGTACCTTACATCCACAAAAAGAAAGGGCGTGATGACATCGCCATCACGCCCAGTGAATGCCTGCGCTCGGGAGGTATCAGCGCTCGGCAAAAGCCTTTTCGACCACGAACTGCGCGGGCTCGCCGTGATTGCCCTCGACGAAGCCGCGCGCGTTCAGCAGCGTGCGCGTGTCAGTGACCAGCGCCGGGCTGCCGCAGATCATGACGCGGTCATATGCAGGCTCGATCCGTGGCAGGCCGATGTCCTCGAACAGCTTGCCCGAGGTGATGAGGTCGGTGATGCGGCCACGATTGCGGAAGGGATCGCGCGTCACGGTCGGGTAATAGATCAGCTGGCCCCGCACGTACTCGCCGATCAGTTCGTCGCTTGGCAGCTTCTCGGTGATCATCTCGCCATAGGCGAGTTCCTTGACGCGACGGCAGCCGTGCAGCAGCACGACCTTCTCGAAGCGCTCATAGGTCTCGGGATCCTTGATCACAGAGAGGAACGGTGCGAGCCCCGTGCCGGTACCGACGAGATAGAGGTTGCGGCCGGATTCGAGATTGTCGATGACGAGCGTGCCGGTCGCCTTGCGGCTGACGATGACGGGATCGCCGACCCTGAGGTGCTGCAGGCGCGAGGTGAGCGGGCCGTCCTGCACCTTGATCGAGAAAAATTCGAGCTGGTCTTCGTAGTTCGCGCTGGCGACGCTGTAGGCGCGCAGCAGCGGCTTCTCGCCGACCTTGAGCCCGATCATGGTGAACTCGCCGTTGCGGAAGCGGAACGAGGGATCGCGCGTCGTGGTGAAAGAGAAGAGGTTGTCGGTCCAGTGATGGACGCTGGTCACGCTCTCCTGATTGAAATTGCTCATGACGCTCGTTTCCTGATCAGCTTCCCGGGCTCGTTGACCGGCTAATTCATTCGTATACGATCATTCGTATACAAACAAATAATCCGGCTTGATCCCAAGGTCAAGCCGGGCTCAAATTTGCGAGCAATTTCAGGAGGGAACACCCCATGGCCCATGACGCACCCCAGGCGACCGGCCCCAGCAAGCTGGTGATCCGCAATATCGGGCTCATGCTCTCGGGGGCGCTGGAAAAGCCGGTCCTCGATGCCGACACCATCGTCGCC
>Ga0187815_10000180_pt1 | contig 32272 bp, 27 predicted proteins | sample NC_S_5_FD_132962 | JGI IMG/M metagenome (GOLD analysis project Ga0187815, IMG submission 132962) | Wetland sediment microbial communities from Neuse River Estuary, North Carolina, USA - ASW-S_5 | ecosystem: Environmental > Aquatic > Freshwater > Wetlands > Sediment | place: USA: North Carolina... | reverse complement strand
TGCATTGGCCTGGGAAAGCGCTCGCTGTTCTCCCGTTGCTCGCACCGCTTCGGCGGCGAGCCCGCGCGCGCGATCGATGCTCCCAAGCGGCCAGAGCACCAGAGCAAGGAACCTCATGATGACGAAGGGCAGGTCCAGCGCCGAGGCCTTGAAGATCGCGGGATGGGATTCGGCCTGATAGATCGCGAGTGCCTGCTCAAGATGGAGCCGCGCATTGAGGTAATCGCCCCCGAACCAGCAGGTTACCCCGGTCGCCCAATGTGAGACGACTGCGGCCACCGGCGATTCCGGTCGCCGCTTCGCGGCGCTCATGATTGATTCCGCCAGCTCCCGCATCGGCACGATCTCGCCGTGGGTCAGGGAGGCATTGAACAGGCCGGAATGGATCGGCGCCAGTTCGACGGGATCATCGATGTCGGCTGCGAATTGCCGGGCGCGCTTCCATGCGGCCACCGTTTCGGGGGCGCTGTGCCCAAGGCTGCCGCGCAGCGCGCGTCCATATGCGATTTGAAGCTGGAGCCGGCTCATGGTCCGGCCCGGTTCGTCGGGCAGCGCATCGGCGATGGTAACCGCCTTGCCAAAATGGGCGATCGCTTCGGTATATGCCGAGCGGCGCAATGCCTGCTGGCCCGCCTTGCGCCACCACTCGAGGGCTACGCCACTCAGCCCAGCCTCAGTAAAGTGGAAAGCCAGAACTTCCGGCTCGGTCTCGGCGATGACCGGAAACCTGTCGCGCAGGACGTCGCCGATGTGCTTGTGGATCAGTTGCCGCCGGCTCTTGAGCAGGCTCTCATAAGCCGCTTCCTGGACCAGCGCATGCTTGAAGGAGTACGTCGCCTCCGGCGGCGTCCCTCGTCGCAACAACAGTTCGGCCTCTTCGAGCTGCGCGAGCGCTGCATTCAGCGTCAGGTCATCGCGCCCCGCCACGGATTGCAACAGCGTGTACGAGAAGTCGCGGCCGATGGCAGCACCGATCTGCGCCACCTCCTTGACCGGCGCCAGCCGGTCCAGCCGTGCCATCAGCGAGTCCTGCAACGTTGCGGGAATGGCGAGCGGCGGCAGCGGATTGTCGAGGCGATAGCGCCCGGCATCTTCCACGAGCAGTCCCGACTCCATGACCATCTTGGTCAATTCTTCCACGAACAGCGGGATGCCATCCGTCCGGTCAACGATCTGCGTCATCATTTCGCCCGGCAGCCGGCGGCCGACGGTCACTTGCTCGACCAGAGCGCGGGTTTCCTGCCGGTCAAGCCGCTCGAGCCGCAGCAGGCCGACGTTGGCGAGACCCGCCCAAGGCGGCTCGAACTCGGGCCGGAATGTCGCGATCGCGAGAACCGGCAATCCCCTGATACGATCGACCGCGAGGTCGAGCAGCTCGAGTGTCGTCGCATCGGCCCAATGCAAGTCTTCGCATACAATCAGCAGCGGTTGCTGCCGTGCCAAGCCCTCGAACTGGTCGAGAAGAGCGGCGAAGGTCTGTCGCCGCAGCTGCGCCGGACTCAAGCCGAGCGGTGGATACCGCTCTCCGGTCGCTATCGATAGGAGCATGGCAATCAGCGGCGCTGCCTTGGCCCCTTCTCGCGATCCGAGTGCGAGCATTGTCTCAAGCTTGTCGAGCTTTTGCTCTGGCGTATCCGTTAGTGCGATACCGGCGACGCGTTCGAGCTGAGTTATGAAGGGATAAAGCGCACTGTTTGAATGGTAAGGCGAGCACTGATATCGCAGCCGGCAGTGTGATTCCAACGCAGGGCTTTTGGACAGCGTTGCCACAAGGCGAGATTTCCCGATCCCGGCCTCACCGGAGATCAGCACCACCTGGCCTTCGCCCTGCCACGCCAGCTGTTGCCGCGAGAGCACGAATTCGAGCTCTGCCTTGCGACCGACAAAGCCGATCGATCGCGCCGTACGCACCGCCTCGAAGCGGCTCTCGGATGCGGCAGCACCTTCAACCGCCCAGACCGCGAGCGGTTCCGAAATGCCCTTGACCTCGCGGTAGCCGAGGTCGCGAAACGTGAACAAATCGCCGAGCAGCCGGCGCGTCGAAGCCGCAACGACAACCGCCCCCGGTTCCGCCAGGCTCTGTAGCCGGGCAGCGACGTTTGGCGTATCACCGACCGTTGCCTGCTCTTCTGACACGCCGCCGCTGGCGAGGTCGCCTATCACCACAAGCCCCGTTGCGATGGCGATTCGCACCTCGACCCGCTCCTGCGCGCGCGTTTCGAGCTGTGTTACCGCAGAGATGATATCGAGGCCGGCGCGCACCGCACGCTCTGCATCATCCTCGTGCGCGCGAGGATAGCCGAAATAGGCGAGAATTCCGTCTCCCACGAACCTGGCAACCATGCCGGAATAGGCGGCGATAACTCTCTCGCAAGCGGCACGATAGACACGGATCACCTCCCACATGTCTTCGGGGTCGAGACGCGCCGAGATCGCGGTCGATCCGACGAGGTCGCAGAACATGACGGTGAGATGGCGCCGCTCGGCGTCGTGCCGGCGAGCGGCAGTCAATTCGGCGGCCTGGTTCAGTCCGGCAATGGCGCGAAGCATCTTGCGACGGTGGCCGAGCAGAACCCCGAGCCTGTCGAAGTCCTCGTCCCTTAGCTCGGGAAGGACACTTACATCGATCCCATTCTCGGCAAAACGCTTCGCGTATTGCCCGAGCCCAAGCTCGTCGAGCCAGTCCGCAATCTGCTGCATTGGCTCCACCGAATGTGTGGTCGACAGCAGGCCGAAGTTCGGGGCGTGGCGAATGAACGTTATCCCAATATCCTGGGAATGGCACGGCTTGATTGCTGCGATTCAGCTGCGAACACGCTGAATATGGTGCGCAGCTACCCGCGCTCACTACCAAGCAGAGTATGACACGACGAGAACAACTGATTGCGGTGCGCGCTCAACTTGCAGCCCACCCTACGGCATCCACTGCCGCAGGGATTGCGAGGAAGAAATGATGGTTGACCTCCTGGCAAAAGCCGAGACCCATAACCTCCAATGTCAATGGTGGAGACGAGCTGCGGCTCCAGCTTTGCATACCCACGCGCATTCGTGGTTATGGGCCCCGGCTTTCGCCGGGGCGACGAGAAATCAATCCACCATCTCCGCGACCGCCTTGCCGCACGCCGTCGTGTCGGCATTGCCGCCGAGATCCCTTGTGCGCAGCGTGCGTTCGCCGAGCGTGCGCTCGATGGCGCCGACGATGGCGTCAGCCGCCTGCTTCTCGCCAAGATGCTCCAGCATCATGGCGCCCGACCAGATCATGCCAATCGGGTTGGCGATACCCTGCCCCGCGATGTCCGGCGCCGAGCCGTGCACCGGCTCGAACACGGAGGGGAAATCGCCCTCCGGATTGATGTTGCCCGAGGGCGCGATGCCGATGGTGCCGGTGCAGGCCGGGCCGAGGTCGGAAAGGATATCCCCGAACAGATTCGAACCGACGACGACGTCGAACCAGTCAGGGTGCAGCACGAAATTCGCGGTGAGGATGTCGATGTGGTACTTGTCCCACTTCACCTTCGGATACTTCTTGGCCATCGCCTCCACGCGCTCGTCCCAATAGGGCATTGTGATCGAGATGCCGTTGGACTTGGTCGCCGAGGTCAGGTGCTTCTTCGGCCGCGATGCGGCCAGATCGAACGCAAATTTCAGGATGCGGTCGACGCCGACGCGGGTCATCACCGTCTGCTGCGTCACGAATTCGCGGTCGGTGTCGGGGAACATGCGACCGCCGACGGAAGAGTATTCGCCTTCCGTATTCTCGCGCACCACCCAGAAATCGATGTCGCCCGGCTTGCGGTTCGCGAGCGGAGACGGCACCCCCGGCATCAGCCGCACCGGACGCAAATTGACGTATTGATCGAACTCGCGACGGAATTTGATCAGCGAGCCCCACAGCGAGATGTGGTCCGGAATCTTGGCCGGCCAGCCGACGGCGCCAAAATAGATCGCATCGTGCTTGCCGATTTTTTCCTTCCAGTCGGCTGGCATCATGTCGCCGTGCTTCTCGTAGTAGTCATACGAGGCGAAGTCGAAATGGTCGAACTTCACGGACACGCCGTGCTTCTTGGCCGCGGCCTCAATGACGCGCAGGCCCTCCGGCATCACTTCCTTGCCAATGCCGTCGCCGGGGATGACCGCGATCCGATACTGCTTCTTGCTGCTCATCGAGAAACTTCCTTGTGACTTGCCGGGCCGTCCGCGCCGCCTATGCTGGAAGCCTCTGCAATGAACCAAACTTCGCCGCAGCGCAACGCTGCAGTGCAATGTTGACCGCGGCTGCATTCCCCCTATTCCATTTCCGCCGTCCCTCCTCCGATATCCCGTCCAGCAAGAGAGAAAATCCATGGATCTGCACCTGCGCGGCAAGCGCGTCCTGATCACCGGCGCCTCCAAGGGCATAGGCGCAGCCGCCGCCGAAGCCTTTGCCGAGGAAGGCTGCCATCTGCGCCTCGCTGCCCGCAGCGGCGACCAGTTGAAGGCGCTGGCCGACCGGCTGCGCTCGCAGCACCAGATCGACGCGACCACGCATGTCACCGACCTGCGCAAGAGCGAGGATATCGCCCGCCTGGTGAAGGATGCCTCCGACATCGACATCCTCGTCAACAATGCGGGCGACATCCCCGGCGGCTCCATCGACAAGATCGATGAGGCGACCTGGCGGCATGCCTGGGAGCTGAAGGTGTTCGGCTATATCAACCTCACCCGCGCCATCTATGCCCAGATGAAGGCGCGCGGCGGCGGTGTGATCGTCAATGACATTGGCGCCGCCGGTGAAAAGTTCGATGCCAATTACATCTGCGGCAGCGCCGGCAATGCCGCGCTGATGGCCTTCACCCGTGCGCTCGGCGGCAAGAGCATGGCCGACAACATCCGCGTGGTCGGCATCAACCCGGGCCCTGTAGGCACCGACCGCCACGTCACGCTGCTGAAGACGCGGGCGAAGAACCAGCTCGGCGACGAAAATCGCTACAAGGAATTCCAGAAAGGCATGCCGCTCGGCCGCCCTGCGCACGCCCGCGAGATCGGTGACCTCATGGCGTTTCTGGCGTCGGACCGGTCGGGGTATACGTCGGGTGTGATTTTTACCGTGGACGGCGGGCATACGTCGGGGTGGAGTTGACCGCGCAACTGCGCAGTCACTGAGTTCAAGTCCGCTCGAAGGCCTGCCGGATCAGTGTGGTGATGCGGCCCTCCGGCGCGATCATTTCGTTCATGATGGTGAAGTGATCCGCGCTCGGGACTTCCTCATATGTCACCGGCAAGCCGCCTCTCGCGCGGTGGCCCGCAAAATCCGCCGTCTGCTTGCGCAAAAGCGGCAGTTCGGCACTGCCGACCACCAGCGACAGCGGTTTTGCCGGCCCGCCCGCCTGCATCATCGGCGAGTTGCGGCGCGACATCGCCTCATCGAGTCCCAGCTTTTCGTTGAGGTAGGAGTGGCGGATCGGCTCGAGGTCGTAGATGCCGCTGATCGCAACGCCCGCGCGGACGTGCTGGTTCGACAGCGCCATGGACGTGAGATGCCCGCCTGCGGACCAGCCGGACACGACGATACCGCCGGTCGCTGCACCAAGGTCAGGCAGTTGCCCGGCGAGGAAATCGATGCCGGCATGGATTTCGGCGACGATCTCATCCAGCGTCGCGTCGGGGGCCAGGGTGTACCCGGTGAGCGCGACATTGATGCCGTGCGTCATCGGCCCTTCGGCGACCATTGCGAAAATTTCCTTGGCGCGATGCTGCCAGTAGCCGCCGTGGATGAACAGCAGCGTCGGCGCGTTGTCGCGCGATCTGAGGAAATCGATGCGGTTGCGCTCGCGCGGGCCGTACCGCAGATCGAGGTGCTGCGGATGGCGCTGCCGCAGCGCGGCCGAGCGCTTCTCCCAGCCCGAGATGATGTCGCTACTGCCGGCAACCGCCGCGCCATTGTTGAGGCCGCGGTCGACCTCCTCGCGGCTCATCCTGCGCCAATCCAGCGCGGCAAAATCCGTCGTCATGCAAATTCTCCAGTCACCTCGGCCAGGCGGGCGCGTTTTACTTTGCCGGAAAATGTTCTACAGCATGATCAAGCCGCCTGCGAGAAGGCGGAAACAACGGGAGAAAAAGCCGGTGGCCGACCAAAGCCTGATCCGCGAAACCGCGTGCACCATCGTCGACAAGCTGAACAGGGGTGAGGTCACCCCGCTCGACCTGCTCGACGTGCTGGAGAAGCGCATCGCCGAAGTCGATGGCAAGGTCAATGCGCTACCGACCCTCTGTTTCGACCGCGCCCGCAAGCACGCGAGCGAACTGATGAAGCAGCCGAAAGGCGAGCGTGGCCTGCTCGCGGGCATGCCGATCCCGATCAAGGACCTCACCAACGTCGCTGGCGTGCTGACCACGCAGGGCTCGCCGATCTACAGGGATAATGTGCCGGCCAAGTCCGACATCCTGGTCGAGCAGCTCGAAGCTGAAGGCGGCGTGATCTATGCCAAATCCAACACGCCGGAATTCGGCGCCGGCGCCAATACGTTCAATGAAGTGTTCGGGCCGACGCGCAATCCCTGGGACACGTCGCGCTCGGCCGCCGGCTCCTCCGGCGGCGCGGCGGTGGCGCTCGCGACCGGCATGGCCTGGCTCGCGCATGGCTCCGACATGGGAGGCTCGCTGCGCAACCCCGCGAGCTTCTGCGGCATCGTGGGCTTGCGGCCAAGCATCGGCCGCGTCGCGCACACGCCGGCAGCCGCCATCGACCGCAATCTCGGCGTCCAGGGCCCGATGGCGCGCAATGTCGACGATCTCGCGCTACTGCTCGATGCCATGAGCGGCGAGAACCCCGCCGATCCGCTGTCGCTGCCGAAATTGCCGACCTCGTTCCTGTCGGCTGCGCGCGGCGGGCGAAAGCCCAGGCGCGTGGCCTATTCGCGCGATCTCGGCATCACGCCGGTCGATCCGGAAGTCGCCGCCATCACCAAGAAGGCTGCCCAGCGCCTTGCCGAAGCCGGCGTCATCGTCGAGGAGGCGCATCCCGACCTGCGTGAAGCCCACGAATGCTTTCATGTGCTGCGCGCCTTCGATTTTGCACTGAGCAAGGCGGCGCTGCTGCGCAGCAAGCGCGACCTGCTCAAACCCGAGGTGATCTGGAACATCGAGGAAGGGCTCAAGCTCACTGTCGAGAAGCTCGAACGCGCCGAGGCGCAGCGGGTGGCGATGACGGCACGTGCGCTGGAGTTCTTCGAGAAATACGATCTGCTGCTGGCGCCTGCCACCATCGTGGCGCCCTTCCCGGTCGAGAATCGCTATGTCGCCGAATGCGACGGCAAGAAGTTCGACAATTATGTCGAATGGCTGGGCATCGTCTATGCGATCACGCTGGTGTGCTGTCCGGCGCTCTCGCTGCCCTGCGGGTTTACCGCGTCAGGCTTGCCGGTGGGATTGCAGATGGTCGCGGCGCCACGGGGCGAGGCGCAACTGCTGGCGGGCGCAAAGGTGCTGGAGGAAATTCTGGGCGTGCGCAGCTCGACGCCGATCGATCCGCGGCCGCCGAAATAATCAGCGCGCCTCGCCTTCGGCTGCCGCCTTCATCGCGACGGACAACGCGAGCTTCGCCTCCTGCACAATGTCCTCAACAAGCTCCTCGCGGCTGGCGCCGGCGACCTGGCCGGTCAGCAGCCCCTGCTCCGCGAGCATCACCACGCCATGCAGCGAGGCCCAGATCTTCAGGGCCTGCCGCTCGCGCAGAAGTCCGACGGCGGGCGCTTCCAGCGACTCGATCAGCATGGCGAGCGTTTCCATCGCCGCCTTGTGCAATTCGCTGCCCTTCGGCGCGCAGGCCATCGTGCGGGAGGCGAACATCAGCCGATAGATGCCGTTGCGCTGCAATCCGAAAGCGAGCGTTGCCTGCGCAAAGCGTGACAGTTTTGATTGCTTCGACGGCTTGTCGACGAGATCGCGCAGGATGACGTTGAACTGCCGGAACGCCTCCGCCGTCACCGCTTCGAGCAGCGCCTCGCGGTCGGCAAAATGCCGGTAAGGCGCCGGCTGCGACACGCCGAGCTTTTTTGCCAACGCGCTGATGTTGATCGCTTCCGGCCCGCCGCGCTCGGCTTCCTGGAATGCGGCCTGCACCAGGGCATCGCGGAGATCCCCGTGGTGATAGGTATTGAGGGCTTTGCGGACCAATCGCGGCGGCATTGATGTTTTGTCTATGACTTTTCGCTTGACAGCACAACTCTACTGCGAATGTAATATGCTATAATTTCAGGCTGCGGCCAAGGGCCCGGCCTCAAAACAAAAGACATAAAGCGCGGGCAAGGTCTGCGCCGTTCGAGGGGAAGCGCTTGCGATGTCAGGAAAGCTGAAAGTCCACGTCGACCAGGACAAGTGCCAAGGCCATGCGCGCTGCAAGTCGCTGGCACCCGAACTTTTCAATCTCGACGAATTCGGCAATGCGCATGAGGTCGGCGACGGCACCGTGCCTGATGGCCTCGAGGACAAGGCGTATCTCGCCAAATCGAACTGCCCGGAGATCGCGATCGAAGTGACCGAGGAATAAGTTTCCTCCTCTCTCAAGCTCATCCTGAATGCACCGAACAAGGTAGAGGATTTGCCCGATGTCCGATTCACCCACCAGCTATCTGCCCGAACATCCGCCGGTGAAAGATTGGGTCAACGACTTTGATCACACCGACCCGCGCTGGACAGAAAACCCCTTCCCGATCTGGGAAGAGCTGCGCGCGGCGAGCCCCGTGGTGCACACCGCGCGTTTCCTCGGCTGCTACATGCCGACTACCTATCAGGCGGTGAAGGAAATCGCCTACGACACCGAGCATTTCTCCTCCCGCCGCGTCATCGTGCGCGACGTGCGGCCCGAGATCACGGCCAGGGCGCCGCCGATCACCTCCGATCCGCCGGAGCACAAGCCGGCCAAGCAGTTGCTGTTGCCGCCCTTCACGCCGGACGCGATGAAGAAGCTGGAGCCACGGGTTCGTGCCATCTGCAACGAGCTGATCGACGAATTCATTGCCGACGGAAAATGTGATGCAGCGGCAAGCTACACCAAGCACATCCCGGTTCGTGCCATTGCCCACATGCTTGGTATCAACGAGAAGGACAGCGACCTCTTCATCAAGTGGATCCACGAAATACTCGAGCTCGGTATCAAGGATGATTCGGCGATGATGCGCGCGGTGCAGGAGATGACCGCCTTCTTCGCCGGTCACCTCGAGCAGCGCAAGAAGAACCCGAGCGACGATCTCATCACCACGCTGACGAACGCCAAGGGCCCGAACGGACAGCCCATTGACGACGTGCATGTACTGGGGTCGCTGCGCCTGCTGCTGATCGCCGGCATCGATACCACCTGGAGCGCGATCGGCTCCTCGCTATGGCATCTCGCCAGGACGCCGTCGGATCGCGAACGGCTCATCAGGGAACCGGAGCTGATCCCGACCGCAGTCGAGGAATTTCTGCGGGCCTATTCGCCGGTGACCATGGCGCGCGAAGTAATGAAGGACACCACGATCAGCGGCTGTCCAGTCAAGTCCAACAACATGGTGCTGCTGTCGTTCCCGGCCGCCAATCGCGATCCCGCCATGTTCCCCGATGCCGACAAGGTGGTGATCGACCGCAAGGAGAACCGTCATGCCGCCTTCGGCCTCGGCATCCACCGCTGCGTCGGTTCCAATCTCGCACGCATGGAAATGATCGTCGCCATCGAGGAATGGCTGAAGCGCATCCCGGACTTCCGCCTCGATCCTGCGGGCAAGGTGACCTGGTCGGAAGGCACGGTGCGCGGTCCCCGCCAGCTGCCGATGCTGTTCGGCAAGGCAAACTGATCTCTGCGAAGTTACGGGTTAGATCACGCCAGCAAAATGAGGTAGCCTCAGCGCCACAACCGGATAGTCGCTCCTCCCCGGAGGTCAGCCATGACGGATCAAGTCGCGCAGCCCGGCAGTGATCATATCGACTTCATGGATGCCGAGCGCCGGATCAAGGCGATTTTCATCGGCTCCATCGGCAATCTCGTCGAATGGTATGACTTCTACGCCTATACGGCGTTTGCGCTGTATTTCGCGCCAAAATTCTTTCCCCAGAGCGATCCGGTCGTCCAGCAATTCAACGCCGCCGTGCTGTTTGCTGCGACATTCCTGATGCGGCCGCTCGGCGGCTGGCTGTTCGGCTTCATCGCCGACCGCTACGGCCGCCGGCTGTCGCTTACGGTTTCCGTAGTCTGCATGTGTTTCGGCTCTCTGATCATCGCGGTGACGCCGACCTATGAGACGATCGGCTTTGCTGCACCGGCCATCCTCGCGCTAGCGCGCGTGATCGAAGGCCTCAGCCTCGGCGGCGAATACGGCGCCAGCGCCACCTACCTCAGCGAAGTCGCCGATCCCAGGCACCGCGGCTTCTATTCCAGCTTCCAGTACGTCACGCTGATCGGGGGCCAGCTTACCGCCATTATCGTGCTGTTGCTGCTACAAAAGGTTTTCCTGACACCGGAAGAGTTGAAGGAGTGGGGCTGGCGCATTCCCTTCGTGATCGGCGCCATGCTCGCGATCTTCGCAGCCGTGATGCGGCGCAGTCTGCAGGAGACCGAAGCCTTTATCGAGGCCAAGAAAACGGTGAAGCCATCGGGCTCGCTGCGCGGCCTGTTCAACTACCCGCGCGAGTTGCTGCTTGTGGTCGGCCTCACCGCCGGCGGCACCGCCGCGTTCTACACCTTCACCACCTACATGCAGACCTTCGTGAAGCTGTCGGTAGGCCTGACCGAGGACCAGACCACACTGGTGATCTTCGGCTCGCTGATCTTCGCCACGATTCTGCAGCCGCTTTACGGCGCGATCTCGGATCGCATCGGCCGCAAGCCGCTCCTGATCTTCTTCGGCATCGGCGGCACGCTGGCCACGGTCCCGATCCTGACCCTGCTGAAACAGGCCAACTCACCCTTCATTGCATTCCTGCTGATCTGCGCCGCCTGGTTATTCGTTGCCGGATACACCTCGATCAACGCGATCGTGAAAGCAGAACTGTTCCCGACCAACGTTCGCGCACTTGGTGTCGGGTTACCCTATGCGATAACGGTATCCCTGTTCGGCGGCACCGCGCCGGCAGTCGCGCTTTACTTCAAGACGATTGGCCACGAACAATGGTTCTACTATTACCTCAGCGGCATGATTTTCCTCTCGCTGATCATCTATTCGACCATGCGCGATACCAAGCATGAGTCGGCGATGCATCGGCACGAATGACCGCAGCCGATGAGCGAACCGAACGATCCGCCGCCCGACAGCAAGCTGACCCGGACAAAGCAGCGCTGGGCGCGCGAGGGCAAATTTCTCACCGGCAGCATCGCGCGCCCGTCCGAGCAACGTCTGCCGCCGGGTCAGCATCTCACCAAGGATTGGCCGGTGCTCGATCTCGGGCTCTCGCCGGACATCCCGCGCGAGCGCTGGCGGCTCGATGTCTACGGCGCGGTCGACACCCCCGTGTTCTGGACCTTTGCCGAGTTCACCGCACAGCGGCAGTCGCAATTCGTCTCCGACATTCATTGCGTCACCACCTGGTCGCGTTACGACAACCGCTGGGAAGGGCTTGCAACGCGCGATCTGCTGATGGCCTGCCAGCCGAAGGAAGACGTGCGCTTCGTGGTGATGCACTCCTACGATGGCTACACCACCAATCTCGCGCTGGAGGATTTCGCCGCCGAAGACGCCTTGCTCGCGCACAGCTGGTCGGGCAAGCCGCTCGACGTCGAGCATGGCGGCCCGGTGCGGCTGGTGGTGCCGCATCTCTATTCCTGGAAAAGTGCAAAATGGCTGCAGGCCATCGAATTCCTCACCGAGGACAAGCCCGGCTATTGGGAAGTCCGCGGCTATCACAACCGCGGTGATCCCTGGAAAGAAGAGCGCTATTCTGGCGACTGACGTGTCACCCCTCACGGTGAAGAGCCGCGGAGCGGCGTCTCGAACCGTGAGGTCCGGCCTGTGGCCTGCATCCTTCGAGACGCCGCTTCGCGGCTCCTCAGAATGAGGATCACCAAGGTGCCGAATAACAGTGGAGGATTTACCTTGCCGACTGAACGCTTTCAATTCGCGGGCACCGGCGGGCATCAGCTCGCCGCCGCGCTCGACCTGCCGGACGGTGCGATCACGGCCTATGCGCTGTTCGCCCATTGCTTCACCTGCAGCAAGGACGTGCTGGCGGCCAAGCGTATCTCCGCCGCGCTCGCGGCAAAGGGTATCGCGGTGCTGCGCTTCGATTTCACCGGACTTGGGTCGAGCGAAGGCGATTTTGCCAATTCGACCTTCTCGTCGAACGTCGCCGATCTCGTTCTCGCCGCCGACCACCTGCGGCAAACGCGCAAGGCGCCTACCATCCTGATCGGCCACAGCCTCGGCGGCGCGGCCATCCTCGCTGCAGCCGGGCAAATCTCCGAAGCAAAGGCCGTCGTCACCATCGCCGCTCCCTCCGATCCCGCACACGTTACCGGCCTGTTCAAGGAACGGATCGCCGACATCCGCACGCATGGGGAAGTCGAGGTGTCGCTCGCCGGCCGCCCCTTCCGCATCAAACGTGAATTCCTCGACGACGTCGCCGAGCGGGGCCTCACCGCACAGATTTCCCAGCTGCACAAGGCGCTGCTGGTGATGCATTCGCCGACCGACGACACTGTCAGCATCGACAATGCCACGCATATCTTTGTCGCGGCGAAGCATCCGAAGAGCTTCGTTTCACTCGCCGGCGCCGACCATCTTCTGAGCCAGCGCCGCGACTCCGTCTATGTCGCCGATGTGATCGCCGCCTGGGCGAAGCGCTACATCGAGCCGCTTGCGGCCGAGGCCGTGACCGATCCCGGCGAGGCGCCGAGGCGCGTCGTCGTGCAGGAGACGCGCCTCGGCAAATTCCAGCAAAACGTGACTGTGGGCCCGCACCGCCTGATCGCCGATGAGCCGGTTGCCGCCGGCGGACAGGACACCGGTCCCGGCCCCTATGATTTCTTGCTGACGGGCCTCGGGGCCTGCACCTCTATGACCATGCGTATGTATGCCGACCGGAAATCGCTGCCGCTCGACCGCGTCACGGTGACGCTGAAGCACAGCAAGATTCATGCGAAAGACTGCGAGGAATGCGAGACGCGCGAGGGTATGCTCGACCAGATCGAGCGAGAGATATCCATCGAGGGCGAGCTCGATGCCGAGCAGCGCAAGCGATTGATGGAGATCGCCGACAAATGCCCGGTGCACCGCACGCTGCATTCGGAGATACGGATCGTCACCCGCGCGGTGTGATTGTCAGGCAGCGAGCGGTTGAACTCTCAACGCGCCGCGCAGGCCGGCGGCAGTCCCGATCAGGATGCCGGCGATCGCGATGAAGGAGGCGAGCGAAAGCGTCGACAGTCCCGTCAGTCCCTGCCCGATCGAGCAACCGAACGCCATCACACCGCCGGTTCCCATCAGCGCCGCGCCGCCGGCGGAACGCAGCATGTGGCGCGGCGACTGATAACCCTCGAGGTTGAAGCGGCCTGTCAGCAGCGCCGTGACAAGGCTGCCGGCAAACACCGCGAAGACGGTGACGATGCCGAAATTGAGCGTCGACCCCGTCGATAGCATGACATATTGCAGCGCGTCCGCGATCGGCGCGATGAAGGTGAGCGAGGTCACCGGCACCGGGTTGAAATCGTCGGCACCGAGATAACCGGTTGCGTACCAGCCCGCGGCGACGAGAAGCCCCATGATCATGCCGGCCAAGATCTGACCCGGCGATTTGCGGAACGGCGCATGGGCGAAAGCGAAGATGATCAGGGCGGCGGCCAGCGCTGAAGCGGCGATCATGCGCGCGGCGACGGCGGAAAGGCCCAGCGAAGCCAGCAGTGACGGAAACGAGTTCGTCGCCGCGGTGATTTGCGATGCGCCGACCATCGCAATGCGGCTCGGCGCGATCAGGCCCTTCAACGTCATCTGGGCAAAGATCGCCAGAATGATCACCACGACGAGCGAGCGCAGATTGCCGCGGCCGAGCAGCACCAGCGCACGCGAGCCGCAGCCGTTCGACATCACCATGCCGTAGCCGAACAGCAGGCCGCCGAGGAACAGCACCGGCGCCGAGAACGTCGGCTGCAGATAGATCGACTTGCCGAGATCGACGAGGCCGACCGCGGCCAGCACCTGCGAGGCGGCAATCGCGGTCCCCATCGCCAGCGCATAGGTCCGCACGAGGCGGCCGTCACCCTCGGCCAGCCAGCCGCGCATGCTGCTCATCATGCAGAAGCCGCTGAGCAGGCCGACCGAGCCGTAGATCAGGCCGATCGCGAGCGCGGCGAGCAGGACGATGCTGGTGGAGTCCATGGTGGTTCCTCATCCATTGCCGTCATTGCGAGTATGACGTCATTCCGGGGCGATGCGCAGCATCGAACTATGGAGCGCACTTGCGCTCCTGAGAATCTCGAGATTCCCCGGTGCGCAATTGCGCATCTGCGGTCTGGTGCTAACGCACCATCCCGGAATGACAGACCCCCGACAGCTTTGCTTCGCTCGCAATGACGTTCGATCCATCACGGCCGCAATATCACGCGATCGCGCGACGAACCTGCGACGGCAACATAGGCGTCTTTGGCTTGCTCCAGCGCATACACCGCGCTCGGCTTGATCGGAAACGGCTTCAGGTGCCCGCTGGCAAAGCCGGGCGCGAGTTCACGCAGGATCGCGCCCGTGGCGATCGAAGACAGGCCAAGCGTGTCGATGCCGACATAGGTGTGTTGCCCGCGATAGAATTCGAGAATGTTGAACTGCACAATGCGGTCGACGGCGGCGATCAGGATCTGCCGCCCGCGCAGCGCCAGCGACTTGTGCGCGGCCTGGAAATAGGGATCGCCCACCGTGTTGTAGACGATGTCGGCGCCCTTGCCCGACGTCAGCTCCCGCACGCGCGCGGCGACATCTGTCGCGGAAGCGTCGATCACCTCGACCGTCGAATTGCTGTGGCCTTCATACGCTTCATTCTTGCGCACCACGCCGATCGCGCGCGCCCCGTGCCAGGTTGCGATCTGCACCGCGGCCTGCCCGACCTTGCCGTTGACGCCCATCACCAGCACCGTCTCGTCCGCCTTCGGCATGCCGGCACGGCGCAGGCCTTCCATCGCGGTGACGAAGGGCACGCCGATGCCGGCGGCTTCTTCCCAGGAAATCGAGCCGGGCTTGCCGACGACGGCCTCGGCTTCGACCACGAGATGCGTGGCATGGGTGCCGTCGCGGCGGATACCGAGATCGCCGGATGAGCCGAACACCTCGCGGCCGATCCAGCCGGCGGGGCCGTCGATGACAATTCCGGCATAGTCGCGCCCGGGCGTGCGCGGGAACACGGCATAGGGCATCAGGCCCGTGGCCGCCTTCACGTCGGACGGATTGACCGCCGCCGCCCTGACCTCGATCAGCAGCTCATTGGGCCCGCGCGTCAGCCTGCGCCGCTCGACCACGGGCGCGATGCCGGCCACGTTCTCCGCCTTTGCCGGCAGGCGGACGCAGCGCGCCTCGACCGGTACGGGCGGACCATCGGGGATTCTGGGAGCAGGCTGCATGGAGTCTCCGGGAGCGTCGGACCAACGGCTTAGATCAAGACGTTAGTTCCAGACAAGCCCCGTCGCGCACTCTCACCTCTTATCCTGAGGCGCGCGGAACGCGCATCTCGAAGGATGAAGGACCCAGTGGGGCCTCATGGTTCGAGACGGCGCGGAGCCTGTCACGGGGCCGCGCTTTTGCCTGGACCCGTTGGCGCCTCCTCACATGAGGGTCACTTCGGGCGCTTGTCGTAAACACGCTTGGCCTTGCCGAGCGAGCGCTCCAGCGTTTCCGGCGCCACGGCGCGGATGGTGGCGGTGATGCCAATCGTGTTCTTGATGAAAACGGCGACCTTCTCAGCATGGACAGCGAGCCCGCTGCCGTCCCAGTGCTCGGGCCGGGCTTCGGCCAGTACGGTCATTTCGTCCATACGGCCTTCGCGCGTCAGCTCGATGATGAAATGGCCGCCGCACCAGTCGGTGGCGAGCAGCGCCTCCTCGATCTGGGTCGGGAACACGTTGACGCCGCGCAGGATGATCATGTCGTCGGAGCGGCCGGTGACCTTTTCCATCCGCCGCATCCCCGGACGCGCCGTGCCGGGAAGGAGCCGCGTCAGGTCGCGGGTGCGATAGCGGATCACGGGGAAGGCTTCCTTGGTGAGCGAGGTGAAGACCAGTTCGCCCTTCTCGCCGTCCGGCAGCACCTTGCCGGTTTCGGGGTCGATCACTTCGGGATAGAAATGATCTTCCCAGATGTGCAGGCCGTCCTTGGTCTCCACGCATTCCTGGGCCACGCCAGGACCGATCACCTCCGAGAGGCCGTAAATATCGGTCGCCTCCATATCGAAAGCCTGCTCGATCTCGGCGCGCATCGCGTTGGTCCAGGGCTCGGCGCCGAAGATGCCAAACTTGAGCGACGACTTTCGGGGATCAAGCCCCTGCCGCCTGAACTCGTCCGATATCGCCAGCATGTAGCTCGGCGTCACCGTGATGATATCAGGCCGGAAGTCGTTGATGAGCTGCACCTGCCGCTCGGTCATGCCGCCGGAGACCGGCACCACGGTGCAACCGAGCTGCTCGGCGCCGTAATGCACTCCCAAGCCGCCGGTGAACAGGCCGTAGCCATAGGCATTGTGGATGATCATGCCGGTGCGCCCGCCGGCGGCGCGGATCGAACGGGCCATCACGTCCGACCACACGCCGATATCGGCCTGGGTGTAACCGACCACGATCGGCTTTCCCGTGGTGCCGGACGAAGCGTGCACGCGCACCAACTTCTCGCGTGGCACGGCGAACATGTTAAAGGGATAATTGTCGCGCAAATCCGTTTTCACCGTGAACGGGAATTTGCCGAGGTCGGAAAGCTGCTTGAAGTCGGAAGGATGAACGCCCGCCTGGTCGAAGGCGCGCTTATAGTGGCCGACATTGTCGTAGGCGTGCTTGAGCGACCAGGCAAGGCGCCTCGTCTGCAGCGCAATCATCTCGTCGCGCGAGGCGCGCTCGGCATCATCAAGTTCAGGACGATATTGGTCGCCCTCGGATTTCAGGCTTGTCGAAGCCATGGTGCGTTTCCCCTGGAGCTATCATTGCTATTTCTTGTCGCTGTCGGCCGCCGGCAGCCAGGTGCCGGGAATGGTGCGGGAATGGCCGCGAAATTCCGCGATCACCGCGTCGCCGGCGGTGACGCGCACGTCGTAAATGCCGGAACGCCCGCTGCGCGAGATTTCGCGCGCGGTGGCGACCAGCCTGTCGCCGAGCTTGCCCGGCCGCAGGAAGCTGATGTTGCCTTGCGCCGCGACCGCGCGATCGTTGTGGCTGTTGCAGGCAAAGGCGAAGGCGGAATCGGCGAGCGTGAAGATGAAGCCGCCATGGGCGATGCGCTGGCCGTTCACCATTTCCGGCCGCACCGTCATGGTCAGCGTCGCCCGGCCCGGACCGATGTCGACGATCTCCATGCCGAGGCCGCTTGAGGCGTCGTCCTCTTTCCACATCGCCTCCGCGCAGGCGCGCGCGAGGTCGTCGGGCGATAGCGTGGCCTTGACGTTCACCTGTTTACTCCCAGAGCTCTACCGGGCTCGCTTGGCACGAACCTCGTTGATCTTGTTCGGTCAGTCTGGGCGCGAAGCACGGCGGGTGTCAACGCGACCAAATTCTCCCTTCCGGCATTCCGGGATGGTCCGAAGGACCAGACGCGGAATCTCGAGATTCTCAGGAGCGCAAGTGCGCTCCAAAGTTCGATGCTGCGCATCGCCCCGGAATGACGGGACTAGACATGGTCGTAATCGACCACAACCTTGTCGGAGCAGGGCCGCGCCTGACAGGTCAGGATGAACCCGGCCTTCAACTCCCACGGCTCGAGCGAATAATTCACTTCCATCTGCGCCTCGCCCTCGACGAGCTTGGCCCGGCAAGTCGAGCACATCCCGCCCTTGCAGGCGAACGGCAGGTCCATACCGGCGCGCAGCGCGGCATCGAGGATGGCCTCACCCTCGGCAACCGGCACCTCGCGCCGCTTGCCGTCGATGATCAGCGAGGCCAACGCCTTGGGCGGGGCGCCGGGTTCAACGGCCTTCTTCGGGCGTGGCTTGCCGCCGAATTCCGAGACGAACCGCTCGACATGAATCTTGTCATCGGCAATGCCGACAGCCCGGCACGCCGTCTCGATGTCCTCGCTCATGCCCGTTGGGCCGCAGATGAAGACGTGGTCGACACTGGCCGCTGGCACCAGCGAGCGCAACAGCACCCTCACCTTGTCGCCATCGAGACGGCCGTGCAGGATCGGGATATCCTGCTCCTCGCCGGAAATCACATGGAACAGCGAGAGGCGCTGCAGGAAGCGATCCTTCAGCTCCTCCAGCTCCTCACGAAACAGCATACCCTCGGCGGTGCGATTGCCGTAGAATAGGAAGAAGCGGCTTTGTGGCTCGCGCGCCAGCACGCCCTTGATGATGGACAGGATCGGCGTGATGCCGGAGCCGGCCGCGAAGCCGACATAGAGCCGCGCCTGATCCGGCGCATGCGCCACGCCAAAGCGGCCGGTCGGCGTCATCACGTCGATCTGGTCGCCAGTCTTCAATTCCTCGGCAGCCCAGCTCGAGAACGCCCCGCCATCGACCTTCTTGACGGCGATGCGCAGCTCACCGTCATCGGGGCCAGAGCAGATCGAGTAAGAACGGCGCACTTCCTCACCGTCCATGGTGGTGCGCAGCGTGAGATATTGTCCCGGCAGGAAGCGGTAATCGCCCGCGAGATCTTGCGGGATCTCAAACGTCATTGATACGGCGTCCGCTGTTTCCCGGCGCAGGTCGTCGACGGCAAGGCGGTGAAAACGTGGGGTGGTCATCACTCAACCCTCCCAGTCATTGCGAGGAGCCCAGCGCAGGGCGCGGCCCGATGATAAACTCCACGACGAAGCAATGACGGCATTCTCGTCTCGCGTGACATGACTAGTGACACTTGAAATAGTCGAAAGGTTCACGGCAGCTCTTGCAGCGCCAAAGCGCCTTGCAGGAGGTCGAGCCGAATTCGGAAAGCAGTTCAGTGTCGACAGAGCCGCATTGCGGGCACGCCACCTCAAGCTCACCGAACAGCGTGCGGCGGCCGGAGCCGTTTACCGGCGGCGCAATGCCATACTCGCGCAGCTTCCGGCGCCCGTCCTCGCTCATCCAGTCCGTAGTCCAGGCCGGCGAGAGCACGGTGCGGATGGTCGGCCGGGCGATACCCTCGCGCTCCAGCGCAAGCTCAATCTCCAGCGCGATCATGTTCATGGCCGGGCAACCGGAATAGGTCGGCGTGATCGCGACCTCGACGCGGCCGTCATTGACGGCAACGTCGCGCAGCACGCCGAGGTCGGCAATGGTCAGCACCGGAATCTCAGGGTCGACGACCTGCGCGGCCGCATCCCACGCCCGCTGCCGCAGGTCAGTATCGCTGAGGGTCGCCGTTACCATGTTGCCCCCGGGAAACTGCGCTGCAGCGACTGCAATTCGCTGAGGAGATGGCCGAGATGCTCGCTGTGGTGACCGATGCGGCCGCCCTGCTGCATCCAGTTGTTGGCAGGCAGCACCAGCGCCGCCTCGGCAACGACACCGCTGACTGTTTTCAGCCACTGCATCTTCAGGCTTGCCGGATCGATCGCAATACCTGCATCGATCAGCCCACGCTCGGCATCGTCGACCTCGAACATCTCGCCGGTATAGGACCAGAGATGGTCGATCGCGTCCTGCGTGCGCGCGTGGCTCTCCTCGGTACCGTCGCCAAGGCGGACGATCCATTCCGAGCAGTGGCGGACGTGATAGGCGCTTTCCTTCTCCGATTTGGCAGCGATTGCGGCCAGTGTCGCGTCGTTCGAGTTCATCATCGCGCGCCAATAGAGGTCGGCGAAGCTGGCGTAGAAGAACTGCCGCACCATGGTGCGGGCGAAGTCGCCGTTGGGTTGCTCGACCAGCAGAATGTTACGGTACTGCCTGATATCGCGGAGGTACGCGAACTTGTCCCCGTCGTTGTCCTTGCCCTCGACCTTGGCGGCGTAGCTGTAGAGCTCGCGCGCCTGGCCGAGCAAGTCGAGCGCCATGTTGGCGAGCGCCATGTCCTCTTCCAGTGCAGGCGCGTGGCCGCACCATTCCGACAGCCGATGGCCAAGGATCAGCGCGTCATCCGCGCGGCGCAGCGTGTAGAGCACCAGCGGCGTTTCGGAGACTTTTATTGAGGGCGCGGCCATTTCTTCATCCACTTGTTCAGTCCTCACCCTGAGGAGTGCGGAACGCGCGTCTCGAAGGACGGGCCCTCATGGTTCGAGACGCGCGTTCCGCGCTCCTCACCATGAGGGGCGAGAGTCACATGTGTCCGACTTCGTCCGGTACCTCGTAGAACGTCGGGTGCCGGTAGATCTTCGACTCCGCCGGCTCGAACATCATGCCCTTTTCCGATGGGTCCGATGCCGTGATCGCGCTCGACGGCACGACCCAGATCGACAGGCCCTCGCCGCGGCGGGTGTAAATGTCGCGTGCCGCCTGCAGCGCCATCGTGGCGTCGGCCGCATGCAGCGAGCCGCAATGCTTGTGGGCAAGGCCGTTGCGGCTGCGGATGAAGACCTCCCAAAGCGTGGTGTTCGGCGTTGCCATCGCGATCTCCCCTATTCTGCAGCTTGCGCCAGCCGCCGCGCCTTGCGCTTCCCGGCATAGGCGGCCGCGGCCTCGCGTACCCAGGCGCCCTCTTCATGTGCCTTGCGCCGCGCCGCGAGCCGATCGCGGTTGCACGGGCCGTTGCCGGCCAGCACCTGCTTGAACTCGGTCCAGTCGATCTCGCTGTAGCGCCAGTGGCCGTCCGCATCCTGTGTCATGCCGGGATCGGGAATGGTGAGGCCGAGGAATTGCGCCTGCGGCACAGTGGCATCGACGAATTTCTGGCGTAGCTCGTCATTCGAGAAGCGCTTGATCTTCCATCTGGTGGAGGTGTCGCCGTGCTGGCTGGCGGCATCGGGCGGACCGAACATCATCAGCACCGGCCACCACCAGCGGTTCAGCGCATCCTGCGCCATCGCCTTTTGCTCCTCGCTGCCGCGGCAGAGCGTGAGCATGATCTCGTAACCCTGGCGCTGGTGGAAGGATTCTTCCTTGCAGACGCGGATCATCGCGCGCGCATAGGGACCATAGGAGCAACGGCACAGCGGGATCTGGTTCATGATCGCGGCGCCATCGACCAGCCAGCCGATCGCGCCGATGTCGGCCCAGGTCAGCGTCGGATAGTTGAAGATCGAGGAATACTTTGCCTTGCCCGCCAGCATCGCATCGACCAGTTCTTCACGCGATGAGCCGAGCGTCTCGGCGGCAGCGTAGAGGTAGAGGCCGTGCCCGCATTCGTCCTGCACCTTGGCGAGCAGGGCGACCTTGCGGCGCAGCGTCGGGGCGCGGGTGATCCAGTTGCCCTCAGGCAGCATGCCGACGACTTCGGAATGGGCGTGCTGGGAAATCTGCCGTGTCAGCGTCTTGCGGTAGGCCGCGGGCATCCAGTCATTCGGCTCGATGCGTTCTTCCGCATCGATGCGCGCCTGGAAGCGCGCCGCATGCTCGGCGTCCTCGATATGGCGGTCGTCGCTATCCGACGTGTTGAGCGCCTGCGTATACATGGCGGCCCTCCCCTGAGCTTCGTTCCCCTGAGCTTCGTTGAGACCAATATATAACAAAAATTTCGAATATCAATACATTTTTGTAACATGTCCATCAGTCAGCAAAGCGGCGCGAAAGCTCCTTTCCGGCCGCCGGCAGAAGGCCGTTTTCATTGCTGCCATGGCCGTCAAGCCATTGTTCCGACACAGGAAGCAGCCCGCGATAGATCTCGCCGCAGAGTTGACGTGCCGCCCTGCCCGGCCAGTCCCGCGGCAGCAGAGCCATGGGCAGCAGGGGGTCGCGCAGCACGACGCGGCGATAATGGTGGATCAGCAGGATGCGCGCCGTGAAGGCGTCGATATCGGATAGTTTGTCGCGCGCCACCCAGGCTCGGAGCGGCTCAAAACTCTTCATGAAGCGGCGATAGGCCTCCGCCGTGCGCTCGAGCGGCCAGCTTTCGCTGAGCAGCCGCCTTCCGCTGTCGTCCTCGGCCGACACTTCAAGACGGATCGCCCCCTTGGCCTCCTCCGGAATTGGCACGCCTGAGGGCGCGACCCACACGCCCGGCAGCGGCGTGCCGAAGCCGGCGTTCTTGAGCGCCTCGCGCGCGGCGTCGCGGTCGCCGCCGTTGGAAATCAGCAAGAGTTCGAAGCGCCCGGTCCAGTCGGAAGCCGGCGGGCCGTAGATGTGCCTAGTGGCGATATCGAAGGTCAGCCGCTCGCGCTGCACCAGACGATAGAAGCTGTTGCGGCCGACCTTCTCGCGTTCGAACCAGCCATCGGCGGTGAGCCGTGACATCGCCGTGCGTACCACGGAGCTGTCGACATCGATTGCGGCAAAGAATTCCAGCAGCGTGCCGAGCGCGACCGAGCCGCCGCGCGGCACGATGGCATCGCCGAATACGGTGATGATGATCGAGCCGGTGCGCGAAGGTTCGCGCTTCAGCTGGTCGACAATGCGTGCAAGCGGCTGCGCCATGGCTGACGCATACCGCGTTTTGTCGATTCACGACAATGTCGGGGTCTTGTACGAACTCTATCCTCGTCATGCCCGGCCTTGTGCCGGGCATCCACGCCTTCTCATCGATCCGCGACAAAGACGTGGATGGCCGGGACAAGCCCGGCCATGACGGAAACAGAGTAGGTTCGCCTACCGGTTCGGATCCGGATACACGAGGCTGCGCCAGCCGCGGCGGTCGAACGGGGCCCACTCGCCTTCCTTTTGCGCGAGGCGGTCGGCGACCGCGTAGACCACGGCGGGGTGATGGCCCATACCGCAATGGCTGCTCTCGACCTCGATGCTCTCGGCCATCGGGGAGGACTGCTCGCGGCAACCCTGCCAGGCGCAGATGCCGTCGGTGCGGGAAAAGATCGCCGTGGTCGGCACCGGCGGCGCGCTCGCGAGCGTTCCACCGAAGCGCGGATCCTCGTCCTCGGCGCGGCGGCCGCTGGCCATCTCATAGACGCGCCAGGCATTGGTCGCCTTCGGACTCGACGCGAACGGGCTGCCGAGCGTGATCACCTGGCGCACGCGCTCAGGCATCATCTTGGCGAGCTGGCGCGCGTAGAGGCCGCCGAGGCTCCAGCCGACCAGCGATATCTTGCGGCCGTGCGTGTCGTTCATTTCCTGCACGAGATCGACCATCGCATGCTGCACGCCCGCGCGAAGGCCGAGATTGCGGCCCTGACGCCAGCCGCTGACGGCATAACCACGCGTTTTCAGGAAGGCGCGCAGCGGGCGCGTGGATACGTCCGACGCGACAAGACCGGGCAATACGAGCACCGGGTGCCCGTCACCGCGCGGCGCGAGGCTCAGCAGCGGCAGTGCGCCGATGAAGGCGCCAAGTTCATGGATGGCGCGCCCTTCCAGAAACATCAGGGTCCTGGACGGCGGGCGAAGCGTCGGTGCAGAAACGGACATCGTATCTCCTGTTCAGGCCCGGCCCCTTACGTCTCGGCAGCCGGCCATTGGGGCTCAAAATGACGCAAACGCAGCCAAATCGTTCCGCAACGCAACATTGCTGCCCAAAAAGCTATGGAACTGTTTTTGGCTATTCAAGCCGATGCGACAGCGATGCTGCCGATTAAAGAGCTTGCCGTGATGAATTAGTCACACAAGCCGCAGCAGGTATTCCAGCGTGTAGAGCGCCAATCCCGCAAGCCCGCCGATCAACGAGCCGTTGAAGCGGATGTATTGCAGGTCCTTGCCGACGTTGATCTCGATCAACGAGATCAGCTGCCCCATGTCCCACGCCTTCACTTGGTCGGCGATGAAAGTGGAGACGCCACTCTTCTGGTCGGCGATGAAGCTGCGCAGCACGGCGACGAGACCTTGGTTGATTTCGGCGCGCATCTCGGCATCAGCAGCCAGCGCCTCGCCCGCCTCCGCGAACATCTTCGCCAGGTGCTGCTGCAGCACCTGCGTTTCGCCCGAAGCGCTGCGCTCGATGAAGGAGCGCGCGTTGGACCAGACATTGCGCGCGAGATCGCCGAGCTCCGGCCGCGCCAGGATATCGCGCTTCAGTCCGTCGATGCGCTTTGCAAACGCCGGATCGCTACCGAGCTTATCCACCAGCGAGAGCAGCAAGCGATTGAACTCGCCGCGGAAGGGGTGATCGGGATCTTTGCGCACTTCCTCGAAGAAAGACGTGGCTGATGCCACGATGCGGTTCACCAGGAAGCGGTCGGCGCGATAGAGCTTCAGGAGCGTCGGCAATTCTGCGCGGATCCTCTCGCGGATCATGGCCATCGTTTCCGCTGAAGTCAGCGTCTGATGCACCGTGCGCAAGAGATCGTCGAGCAATCCCTGATGCCGCCCCTCCTGCACGAAAGAGCGCAAGGTGCCGGCGGCGAGCGGCGCCAGATCAATCGCCATCAGTTGCGAGGTGATGCGGCGGGTGATGAAGGTCATCAACCCCGAGCTTTCCGTCGCGGTCAAAGCTTCGGGCAGGAGGCGCAGCACGAAACGCGCGAGATCCTCGCTCTTCTTGCGGTCGCGCAGCCAGTCCGCGACGAAAGAGCCGAAGTCGACCTGGCGCAGTTTTGCCTCGACCGGCCCCGCCTCGAGGAAATGCAGCTCGATGAATTCCCCTAACTTGTCGGCGATGCGGTGCTGATTGCTCTGGATGATGGCGGTGTGCGGGATCGGCAGGCCGAGCGGTCGCCTGAACAGCGCAACCACCGCATACCAGTCGGCGAGCCCGCCGATGGTGGCCGCTTCCGCAAAGGCCGCGACGAAGCCGAAGGCGGGATGCACCGGCAACAGCCACTTCGCGCCTATGAAGACCGCAAAAGTAAACGCCAGCACCAGCGTCGCCAGCAACTTCACGCGGCGCAGCTCCGCGGCGCGCGCAGCGTCGCCGGGAGAATCGAGCACGAAGTTGCCGGGAAGCGTCAGAGTCATGAAGGCCTTCGAACCGACCAAGACCCTCATCCTGAGGAGCGGCGTACTCGCCGCGTCTCGAAGGATGCAGGCCCGTCTGGGGCCTCATGGTTCGAGACGCGCTTCGCGCTCCTCACCATGAGGATTCAGCAATTCATCTATGCCGCCGGAACCCAAAAAGAAGGCCCGCCGAGGCGGGCCTTCGATTGGATACTCACGCAACAAACGCGCGATCAGGCGGCCGTCTTGCCGTAGACCTTGGCGAAATTGTCCTGCGCGTTCTTCGCACCCTCGGTGACGAGCTTGCCGACATACTCGGCGGTCGCCTTGGCGCGGGTGACGAGGACTTCGCCGCGGGCGCGGGCGAGGTCCGACTGGATCTGATAGGCTTCGCTCAGCGACTTGGCCGAAGCGAGCTTGTCGATGCCGGCGAAGAACGCTTCCGCGTCCTGGTACATCGCCTGCTGAATGTTGCGGCTGATCTTGGCGGCCTCGGTAACCGAACCGGCAACGGCGGACTCGATCGCGGCGGTGACCTTCTCGGAGCCGGCGTAGACGTCGGCGGCGCGCTCCTTGGCGGTCTCGGCCTGCTTCTTCACGAACTCACGGGCGGCTTCCGGAACTTCCATGTTCTGGAACTTGCTGAACGCCTCGGTGACGGGCGCGAAGGCTTCCTTGACGGTATTCAGCACGGAATTGGTCTCGGTGGTCATCTGGGTCTCTCCATCCTCAGGTTTGAGCAACGGGCTCACCCCGTCCGGATTGGCCCGGGGCGCCAGCTTTGTGACACAGTTAATGGTGCATCGCAACATTGATGTTGCAACGCAATATCACGAATTCGTGATCACTGATCTCAGGACATTTTGCCCGCCAGGCAGGCGGGCGGGTTCCGAAATGAGGAACCCGGTTGGCTAGTGCTGGACCGCACCCGGCAGGCCGTAGGCCTCCATCTGGGCCGCCACCTGCGCCACATTGTGCCCGAGCACGACGATGTCATGCTTCTTGCCCGTGACGTCGCGGACATGGTCGCGCAGCAAGGCCTCCGCCTTGAAGCCAAGGCTCTCGAACAGGGCGATCGCTGCTTGCTGGTCCACGGTCATCTGTACCGAGAGCTTTTCCAGCCCAGCGCAGAGCGCCAGCGCAAAGGTCTCCTGCGACAGCGCCCGGCCTACCCCCTGCCCGCGCACATCCTGTGACACCACCATCCTGATCTCGCCGACATGGGTCGACCAGGAATGAGGATCGCGCACCAGGGTGCCACAGCCGACCACCTTGCCGTCCTTCACCGCAAGCAGGCTAACGATATCGCCGCGTTCGATCTCCTTGACCCAGGCCGACAGCACCTTGGGCTGGCTGATATTGCGCGGCAGGAACAGCAGGTCATGGGTCGGCAGCCCCTTGGCGAAGGCGAGCACCGCATCCTCGTCGGCGCGCGACATCAGGCGGAACTCAAGCTCGCCGGCATCGGTGTGGATGCGGCGGGGGTAGGAACGTGTCTCGGTCATATCGATCTTCCACCTAACCAGGAATCGAGTTTGGGCCAGAGCCTGCGGACCGCGTTGGGCCCGGCGACCAGGCTGACGTGACCTCCCTTGAGGATCACTTCTTCCTTGTCGGTCGAGCTCACCTTCTGGATCAGGTGCTTGGCCGCGTCATAAGGCACAATGTGGTCGTGCTCGGCAACCGCATGCAGGATCGGAACCTTGATCTTGTCGAGCTGCGCCGGACGGCCGCCCACCGTCATGGTGTCGTTGAAGAGCTTGTTGTCCCACATCAGGTCTTTTGTGATCGTGCGGAAATACTCGCCCGCAAGCGGCAGCGTGTCGGTCGCCCAGCGGTCGAACATCCGGTACGACTTCACGAACTCATCGTTCCAGATGTTTTCCCACAGCTGCACCTGGCTCGCCGCGCGCGAGGCCGGCCGCAGCATTTCGAAGGATTGCAGGATCAGTTCCGGCGGCATGTTGCCGACACTGTCGACCAGGCGGTCGACGTCGAAATAGCGGCGGTCGGAGAAATTGGAGAACAGCTTCATCTCGCGGAAATCGATCGGCGTGGTGAAGCAGATCAAATTCTTCATCGGGCCGTCGTGGAAGATCGAGCCGTAGAGCAGCGACAGCACTCCGCCGAAGCAATAGCCGATCACGGTGACATCATCGATGCCGGAATCCTCCTGCACGCAGCGGATCGATTCCGGGATGAAATTGAGGACGTAGTCCTCCATGCCCAGCGACTTCTCTTCCGGCTTGGGCGCGCTCCAGTCCAACATGTAGACGTCGTAACCGCGCTTGAGCAGGAATTCGATGAAGCTCTGGCCCGGCACCATGTCAAGAATGTAGCCGCGGTTGGTGGTGGCCATCACGATCAGGATCGGCACGCGGTAGATCTCGTCCGCCAGCGGCCGGTAGTGATACAGGTTCATCGTGCCGCGGCTGATCAGCACGTCCTTCGGCGTCAAGCCAAGCGTGGGGCCGGAGGTCGAGAAATATTCAACGCCCTTGATGCTGCGCTGGATCGCGCGCTGCACCTCGGTCTGGACCCGATCCGAGATCGAAGCGAGATCGAGACCTTGGGGCGCATTCATTTCTGCTCTCCCTCGGCCGAGGGCGGACGTTTGGTGCGCGGCGGCATGGGTGTGCCCAGTGCACCGCCGGCCGGCACGCCGGACGCCTTGCTCATCTGGGTGAGCATGGCCTTGATCTCGTTGAGCTGGCCCTCGATCGACTGCAGGCGCTCGGCCATGCCAACCATCTGCGCCCGGCTCGGCAGGTTCATGCTGACGAGATACTTCTCCATCAGCTCGCCGAGCTGCTTCTGCGCGCCGGCGGCTACCCCTCCGACCTGGTTCATCACCTTGGAGAATTCGGGCGACGACATGGTCTGGTTGGCGAAGGAATTGAACCCCTTCTCCATCTCGCCGATCATGTTCTGCCACATCGCAACGGGATCGTTGCTCTTGTCGGCCATTTCCTTTTCCCTCCGAATTAGGTCGCGAGTTCCGGCTTGTGTCCTGCCCGCCTCGCTGTTCTTTTGGCCATACGACACTGTCGCGGCGGGCCGGTCAACAAGGCGATAGCGGCGCGGGCATTGGAAAGCCTTCTGCGCCGCCGCAAACCGTGTCATAGAATTGCGACATCGAGATACCGCCCGAAGGGATGCCACAGGTGCCCGACCATCAGCCGCCGCAGACCGCCCACGTCAACGGCATCGACATCTGCTACGAGATCTTTGGCGCGGCCAATGCCGAGCCCATGATGCTGATCATGGGGTTAGGTGCCCAGATGATCCACTGGGACGACGATTTCTGCCGCCGGCTCGCCGCGCGCGGTTTTCGGGTGATCCGTTTCGACAATCGCGATATCGGCAAGTCCAGCAAGATGAGCGGCGGCAAGCGGCTGACCGCGATCGAACTCTTGAAATTGCGTTTCCTGAAGATCCCGGTCGCCGCCCCCTACAAGCTGCGCGACATGGCGGAAGACACCATCGCGCTGATGGATCATTTGCATATCCGCTCGGCCCACATCGTCGGCGCGTCCATGGGCGGCATGATCGCACAGGAGATCGCGATCACCTTCCCCGAGCGTGTCCGTTCGCTGACTTCGATCATGTCAACCACGGGCAATCCAAAAATCCCGCCGCCGACGCGCGAAGCCACGGCCGTGCTGATGGCGCCGCCACCGGCCAGCAAGGAAGAGTATTTCGCCCGCTTCGCCCAGACTTGGAAAATCCTGCGCGCCGGCTCGTTTCCCGAAGACGAGGCCCTCGACCCCGCGCGCGCCGCGCGCACCTGGGAACGCGGCCTCAATCCGCCCGGCGTCGGCCGGCAGCTGCGTGCCATCCTCGCCTCCGGCAGCCGCAAGGAGCGCCTGCGCTCGGTGAAAGCGCCAACACTGGTTATTCATGGCACGGTCGATCCGCTCGTGCGGCCCGAAGGCGGCAAGGACACCGCGGCGTCCATTCCCGGCGCCAAGCTCGTGATGATCGAAGGCATGGGCCATGCGCTGCCGATGCGGATGTGGCCGCAGATCATCGGTGCGATCGCGGAGCACGCCAAGGGCGCCACGGCCAAGGCGGCGTAAGCGCAAACACCGCCCTCGTCCCGGACAAGCGAGCGCGATCCGGGACCCAACCACACGACATGGTTTTACGAAAGCTGAGGCTCCAGCTTGCTCTAACAACGAAGCCCTGTGGTATGGGTCCCGGCTTTCGCCGGGACGACACTGTTGTCTTGGCTAGCCGCCCGCCCATACATCCAGCACGTAGCGGTTCTTCGTGCCCATGTCCTCGATCCACTTCGAGGCAGCGGCGGCATTGCTGCCGGTTTTTTCCTGGTAGATCGACATCAGCGTCGCCTTGACGTCCGGCTCCATCTTGCTGCCGTCGCCACAGACGAAGATGACGGCGCCCTGTTCGATCAGGCTCCAGACCTTGTCCTTCTGTTGCGCTAGCATGTTCTGCACATAGGTCTTCGGCCCATCGCCGCGCGAGAACGCGGTGTGGAGCTCGCTGATGCCGTCGGCGGCAAAGCCCTTCAATTCGTCGGCATAGAGGAAATCCTGCTCGGGGTGGCGGCAGCCGAAGAACAGCATCGCCGGCCCCAGCGTCGCGCCCTTGGCCTTGCGGGCGGCGCGTTCCTGCAGGAAGCCGCGGAACGGCGCCAGCCCCGTGCCGGGGCCGATCATGATGATCGGCACGGAGGCCTCATCCGGCAGGCGGAAGCCAGCCTTGGTCTCGCGCACGGTGGCGTGGATAGTGTCGCCGACGCGGCGGCCGAAGAGATAGTTCGAGCAGACGCCCTTGTAGATGCCGCGGCCGGAGCTCGCCGGCGCCTGCACCACGCCGACGGTGACGCTGCAGCGCTGCGGATCGCCCGACGGCGAGGACGAGATCGAGTAGTAGCGCGGCGCAAGCAGCGATAGCATTTCGAGATAGGCGTGGAACGGCAGTTCGCAGGCCGGATGCTCCTCCAGCAGGTCAAACACCGACTTGCGCCTGGCCAGTACATCCGTCCGATAGCGCTCGGCGGAAGCCTCGTCGTCGCCGACATAGGCGAGCAGTTTCGGCTTGGTCACCGGGCAGCGCGTCTGCTCCGACATGATCTGGATCTGCTTGCGCGTGGCGATCTGTTGCAGTTCGACGAATTCGGTGAGCAGGCGCCCGACCGAGACGGCTTCGCCGACCGGCAGTTGCGCGCGGCGGCCTTCCGGCACCTGCAGGCGAATCTGGTCGGCCGGCAGGAAGCCGAAGCGGCGCGCCACGGAATCGACCAGCGCCGGATCGTTGCGCGGCACCACGGACAGGTGGTCGCCGACGCGGTAGGTCAGATTTGGCGGCAGTTGCACCTCGATATGTCGGGTCGAACGTTCCGAGGGATCGGCGCCGGATTTGTTCTGCAGCTCGTTGTTGGCCAGCACCTTCATCGGCGAGGCGCCGCCAAGCGCGACGACGGCGTTGACCGTGGTCGGCGCCACCGGCTCGACGGAATAAAGCGGCTCGTCGTCGGCGCTGCGGGTGAAGTTGGAGTCGAGGCCGAACTCCTTCACCGAAGCGGCAGCCGCCTTGGCGAACCAGCCCTCGAACTGGCCGTCGAGGTCGCTCCTGGCATCGCCCTCGCCGCGGTCATAGACGCTGCGCGCGCCGTGTGCCCTGAGCTGCTCGTCGATCAGGCGCGGTACCGACTGATAGGTCGCCGCCCAATCGCTGTTGCCGCAGCCGAACACGGCATAGCGGACTTTTGCAAGGGCATCCTTCGCAAGATCGTCGCTTCCGAGCCATTTGACGAATTGCGTGGCGTTATCGGGCGCAGCGCCGTTGTAGGAGGCGCAGAAGATCAAGACGCCGCCTTCGGTCGGCAGCTTGCCGACATAGTCGTCGAGGGCTGCAAGCTTCGTCGCAAAACCGTTGACCTCAGCGAGGTCCGCAACGCGCGTGGCAAGCTCCTCCGCCGTGCCGAGATTGGAGCCGTAGAGCACCAGCAACGGCGTATTGTGACCGGGCCTGGTCCGCGCCCGCGGCGCAGCCGCGCCGGAGGATGCCGTGGCAACCGGCTTCGCCACCGCAAAGGCGCCACGGTCCGCGTCGGTGCGCGGGCGAACCTTGATCTTGAAGCCGTCGGGCTTGATCGTCAGCGTTTCCTTCAGGTGCATCTGGTAGCGATGCGCGTCGATCAGCTTGAAGCGCTGCAGGATCATGCCGATAGCGAGCGCCGCCTCGTGCATGGCAAAGCCGCGGCCGATGCAGGCGCGCTGGCCGTTGCCGAACGGCTTCCAGGCGTTGATCGGACGCTTCGCCTCGGCCTCGGGCGAAAAATTCTCGGGATCGAACACGTCGGGGTTCGGGCCCCAGACGCTGGGGTCGCGGTGCAAGGCCATGACCAGCACGGTGACGAAGGTGCCCTTCCTCAGCTTGTACTTGCCGCCGATGGTCTCGTCCTTCAGCGGCGCGATGCCGTAAGCCGGAGCCGGCGGCCACATCCGCAGCGCTTCTTTCAGGATCTGCGTGATGTAGGTGAGCTGCGTCACCTGCTGGTAGGTCGGCTTGGCATTGACATCGGGGCCGAGCACCCGGTCGACCTCTTCATAAGCCTTCTTCAGGACCTCGGGGTGTTTCAGGAGCGCATAGATCGTGCAAGACAGAAGCCCGCTGGTGGTCTCGTGGCCCGCGATCAGAAACGTGTTGATCTGGTAGCGGATGTTGATGTCGTCGAGCTGCGTACCGGTGACACGGTCGACGCCGGTCATCATGGCACCTAGCATGTCCTTCTTGGCTTCGGTCGCATCCGTGCTCTTGCGGCGCTCGGCAATGATCTCGTCGACCATCTTGTTCATGAAGCCGACGTCGGCGACGAGGTCGCGCCGCCGCCTCTGCATCCACAGATTCTCCAGCGGCAGGCCGCGAGTCATCATGATTGTTTCGAGCGATCGCACCAGCGACTCGACGAAAGGATGGTAGTCGCGGCGATAGAAGGAATTGAACCGGTAGTCGAAGCCGCACAGCCCGATGGTGTCGAGCGTCAGCGCGGTCATGTCGACCGGCACCTCGACGTCGTCGTCCGGGTTGAGCCGCGACCACTTCTCCATCAGCTGGTCGGCGATGTCGAGCATCCTGGGCATGTAGCCGTGCATCGCCTGCTGGCTGAACGGCGGCATGAGGATGTTGTGTGCGCGGTGCCACAACGGGTCGCTGGTGTCCGCCGTGAACAGCCCGGCGCCGACGACACCGCCGCGCAAGGTGCTCAGACCGGCGCCGACCTTCTTGT
>Ga0187815_10000179_pt1 | contig 32445 bp, 26 predicted proteins | sample NC_S_5_FD_132962 | JGI IMG/M metagenome (GOLD analysis project Ga0187815, IMG submission 132962) | Wetland sediment microbial communities from Neuse River Estuary, North Carolina, USA - ASW-S_5 | ecosystem: Environmental > Aquatic > Freshwater > Wetlands > Sediment | place: USA: North Carolina... | reverse complement strand
GCTGGACGTGGACGCGCTGAACAAGGCCGAGGGCAAGCGCTGGGTGTTCAAGGGCGTGGATTGCCTGAAGCCCGCCTACACGCGCTGCCTGCTCTCGCTGTCGCCCGACGGCGGCGACGCGGTGGTGGTGCGCGAGTTCGATATTCCCTCGAAGTCCTTCGTGCAGGGCGGCTTCGAGTTGCCGGTCGCCAAGACCCAGGTGGGCTGGATCGACCAGGACCACATCTACGTGGGCACCGATTTCGGCACCGGCTCGATGACCAAGTCCAGCTACCCGCGCATCGCCAAGGAATGGACGCGCGGCACGCCGCTGGCGGCCGCCGCCACGGTATACGAAGGCAAGCCCGACGATCTCGCGGTGAGCGCCTTCCACGACCGCACGCCCGGCTTCGAGCGCGACTTCGTGCAGGTGTCCACCGACTTCTTCCACAGCGAAACCTTGCTGCGCAAGGACGGCAAGCTGGTAAAGCTCGACGTCCCCAGCGACGCCAGCGCCGACGCGCACCGCGAGTGGTTGCTGCTGACGCCGCGCTCGCCGTGGACGGTGGGCGGCGCCACCTACCCCAGCGGCGCGCTGATCGCCACCAAGTTCGACGACTTCGTGGCCGGCAAGCGCGCCTTCAGCGTGCTGTTCAAGCCCGATGCGCACACCGCGCTCTCCGGCTACGCGTGGACCCGGCACCACCTGATCCTCGACGTGCTGGACGACGTGAAGAGCCGACTGGAAGTGCTGACGCCCCCCGAAAATTCCGCAACCGCCGGCGACTGGCAGCGCGAGGCCATGCCGGGCGCACCGGCGATGAGCACGGTGGCGGTGGTCGACACCGATCCCGACCACAGCGACGAGTACTGGCTCAGCGTCACCGGCTTCCTCACCCCACCCTCGCTGGAACGCGGCGTGCTGGGCCAGGGCAAGGCCGAGACGATCAAGCGCCAGCCCGCCTTCTTCGACGCCGCGAAGTTCAGCGTGAGCCAGCACTTCGTCACCTCGAAGGACGGCACCCGCGTGCCCTATTTCGAGATCGCACCGAAGGACCTGAAGCTCGACGGCAGCAACCGCACCCTGCTCTACGGCTACGGCGGCTTCGAGGTCTCGCTGCAGCCGTTCTACAGCGGCAGCATCGGCCGCGCCTGGCTGGATCGCGGCGGCGTGTACGTCATCGCAAACATCCGCGGCGGCGGCGAATACGGCCCCGCCTGGCACCAGGCCGCGCTGCAGGCGAACCGGCCCAAGGCCTACCAGGACTTCGCCGCGGTGGCCGAGGACCTGGTGAAGCGCGGCGTCACTACCGCAAAGCACCTCGGCGCCGAAGGCGGCAGCAACGGCGGCCTGCTGATGGGCAACATGCTCACCCAGTACCCGCAGTTGTTCGGCGCGATCGCCTGCGAAGTGCCCCTGCTCGACATGAAGCGCTACGTCCACCTCGATGCCGGCGCCTCGTGGATCGCCGAATTCGGCAACCCCGACGACCCGAAGCAGTGGGCCTTCATCAAGACCTTCTCGCCCTACCAAAACCTGAAATTCGACACGCCTTATCCGCCGGTGCTGTTCTACACCACCACCAGCGACGACCGCGTGGGCCCGGCGCAGGCGCGCAAGATGGCGGCGAAGATGGAAGGCCTGGGGCTTCCCGGCGTGTGGTTCTACGAGAACCTGGAAGGCGGCCACGGCGCCGGCGCGGACAACAAGCAGTCCGCGCACATGCACGCGATGGTCTACGACTTCCTGTGGAATGAACTGAGGTAGGCCGGCACCCGGGTGGAAATCGCCTGGAACGGAACACGTCCGTTCCAGGCATTGGCTTGGCGTCGCGCGGTTTCGCCGCGCCAGCCGGCGCTCCGTCTCGGACGACTCAGCCGGGTCGGCGTACCCGCCGCAAGCGACCGCTGCGGCCTCCGCCGCAGTAGAAGCATTCGTCGTCGGCATCGAGCCCGGATACGCCCATGCCCGGCGGCATGTCGACCTGCTCAAGCACCTCGCCGGTGCGCGGGTCGATGCGCCGCAACTCGCCGCCATCGTCTTCCCAGGTGCCGTGCCAGAGCTCGCCGTCGACCCAGCTGACGCCGGTGACGAAGCGGTTGGACTCCAGCGTGCGCAGCACCGCTCCGGTATCGGGATCGATCTGGTGGATCTTGCGTTCGCGGTACTGGCCCACCCACAAGGTGCCTTCGGCCCAGGCCAGCCCGGAGTCGCCGCCGCCGCCGGGTGCAGGCAGGGTGGCCAGCACCTCGCCGCTCAGCGGGTCGATCTTCTGGATGCGATCTTCGGCGATCTGAAACAGATGGCGACCGTCGAAGGCGGTGCCAGCGTGTGCGGCGACTGCGAGCGATCTCTTCCGCTCCCCGCTGGCCGGATCGATCGCGTCGAGGCGGTCGCCGCTGGCGATCCAGACCTGCTCGCCGTCGCAGCACACCCCGCCCACGCGGTCGATGTCGGGGTAGGGACCGTATTCGTGGAGGATCTCGGCCTTGCTTCGTTTCATGTGCGCATCCTAGTCGCCCGGCAGCGGTGCGGGGAGTAACAAGGCGGTCGCGAATCCCGGCATCGGCGGCATCGTCCAGCGGCGGGCGCGGCCTTGGCCGAGCGGCTGCACCTTGCCGTCCGCCGCCAACGCATCGAGTGCCCGTTGCATGCTGCGCTGACTGCTGCCGAGCACCAGCGCCAGCGCCGAGCTGGACCAGGATTCGCCGTCGGCGAGCAGGGCCAGCACCGCCGCATGCGCTTCCTCGACCGGCCGTGCCAGCACCACCACCTCGGCGGCGTGGCGCGGCAGCAGCACGAACCCATGCTTCGTCGCGCGCAGCCCGGTCACCTCGCGCAGCAGCGTGCGCAGCCGCCCGATCTCGACGCGCAGCCGCGCACGGTGCGTCTCGTCGGCGTATTTCGTGCGGAAGGCGTGCCGGATCAGCACGTCCCGCGGCACGTCGTGGGGCCAGGCCTCGCCCAGCATGCGGGCCAGCGCGAACAGCACCGGCCGCGTAGCGAGCGGCACTGTCGCATCGTCCGCCAGCACGGCATGGCGGCAGGCATCCACCACCAGCGCACCGGAGCCCAGCAGGGTTTCCACCTCGTGCAGCCGCAGCGGTTGCGCCACGCCCTGTACGATCTGCCGCGCCGCCGGCGCAGCCAGTGCAAGCGCGGCCTGTTCGACTTCCGCCATCAGCGCAGGAATACCGGCACGTCGCGCGGCGCCCCCGGCACGGCCGAGCGCCGCCTGCGCCGCCCGCGCCTGCACGCGTCGTATGGCGATGCCGGCCTGCAGCAGCGCGTGGATGGCCTGCAGCGGCAACGGACTGTGCATGGGATCGAGCGCGGCGAGCGCATGCCCGGCCTCGTCGACGCGCCCGAGCAGCAGCAGGCGGCGGATGCCCAGGTAGCGCGCATGCGCGGCGTTCGCGCGGTCGCCGTGCGCCTCCAGCGTGGCCTGCGCCGCTTCCAGCGCGTGCGCCGGCCAGCCCAGTTCGCGCGCGGCCAACGCCACCTCGGCTTCCGCCACCACGCAGCGGGCGCGGGCCATGGCTTCCTTCGAACCGAAGGCGCGCGCCGCGCGGCGCAGCAGCGTCCTGGCGAGGGCGAGATCGCCGAGCTGCGCCAGCGCGATGCCACGCAGCGCCAGGGCGGGCGGATCGTCGCGCAGGGCGACGCGGTTCAGCGCGCCCAGCGGATCTCCCGCGGCCAACGCACGGGCAGCGGCGGTGATCAGCGAGTCCATCGGGGCTGGCTCATTCCGCCGTGCCGCGCAGGCATGGAACAGGCGCTCCGAATCCCGCCACGTTTGTCACTCCCACCGTTCGAAGGACGAGCCGCAGTCTATCCCACGACCGCCAGGCGCCGGTGCCGACCGGCGATGACACGACACGAACGCGAGGAGAAACGACATGAAGAAAGTCGCTGTGTGGGGTTTCAGCTGGGTACCGCCCTTTGCCCAGGGTCTGGTGCGCGATCTGCGCGTGCGCTGGGCGTTGGAAGAGGCAGGGCTTGCCTATGAAAGCCGCTGGATCGATACCGACGAGCGGAACTCCAAGGCCTACCTGAGCAAGCATCCCTTCGGCATGGTGCCCGCGCTGGAGACCGACGGCGGAACCCTGATCGAGTCGGGCGCCATCGTCCATGGCATCGCCGAACAATGCGAAGCGCTGATGCCGCCCGACCAGCGCGCCGAAACGCTGACCTGGATGTTCGCCGCGCTCAACACCGTCGAGCCGCCGCTCTGGAATCTGTTCACGCTCGACCGGCTGCACGGCGACGAAGCGTGGACGAAGCTACGCCGTCCTGGCGCGGTCGACGAGGCGAAGGCCCGGCTCGCCGCGCTTTCCGGCTGGCTCGAAGGCCGCGAATACCTGCTCGGCCGCTTCACGGCAGCCGACATCCTGATGGCGACCGTGCTGCGCTTCATCCGGCATACGGACCTGGTGGCGGCGTTCCCGCCGCTCGATGCCTACCTCAAGCGCTGCGAGGCGCGCCCGGCCTTCAAGGCGGCGTTGCGCAACCAGGCGGAAGGCTACCTGCGCAACGCGCCGGTAGCCGCCTGAGCCTGCAAAGGGACAGAGGCCATGATCTGCCGCAAAACCTGGAGCCTGCATCGCACCGCCGGCCAGTCGGGCGGATCTCCGGGTACCAGAAAGTGGCTGTTCCGTGGCAGCAACGAACCGACGCAATGGTGCCAAGCCTCTCCTGGCGCCGTGCCTACAAGTAAATTCAAACCGTCATCCCCCGGCGACGTCGGGGGATGACGGCTGCCATTTGCGAAGCCCTGCACGAGAGAGCGCGAATGTGTTCCCCGAACACAACCGCCACGGCCGCCCTCGACGCGGTCGCGCACATGCTCACCTGGGGTCTACCGATAGCTGTCTGCGCAAAGCGCATGCTGTGCGCGACTGAAGCGTGTCCGCCGCCGGTGCACGTGAAGTAAGCTTGGGCGAGCCCACGTCCCGCCTCGCTCCATGAACACACGCACCGCGATCAACCCCGAATTGCGCGAATGGATCCTCGCCACCACCCGCGCCGGCAATGGCCCGCAGGACGTGCTGGGGCTGATGCGCGCGCACGGCTATGACCCGCGGCTGAGCCGTTCGATCGTGGCGGAGGTGCTGAATCTTCCGTTGGCCGCGTTGCATGCGGATGCCGCCGCGCCAACCGGATGTCGTACGAAACATCCCGAAGGGCCGCTGGCCAGCGCGGGCGACCGCGAGGTGCGGGTCACGCTCGGCGTGGACAGGCCGGTGTTGCGCGTACTCGACGGCCTGCTGACGGACGAGGAATGCGACGAGCTGATCGCGCTGGCCACACCGCGCATGGCGCGCGCGCTCACCGTGGACGCCACCGGCAAACAACAGATCGACCACCGGCGCACCAACGCGGGCATGTTCTTCAAGCTGGGCGAACTGCCGCTGGTGGCGCAACTCGAACAGCGCATCGCCGAGCTGCTCGACATCCCGGCGAGCCACGGCGAGGGGCTGCAGATCCTGCACTACCTGCCCGGACAGGAATACACGCCGCACTTCGACTGGTTCGATCCGGAGCAGCCCGGCTACGCCGCGGTCACCGCGCGCGGCGGCCAGCGCATCGCCAGTGTGGTGATGTACCTCAACACACCCGAAGCCGGCGGCGGCACCGCCTTCCCCAAGGTTGGTCTCACCGTCACCGCGCTGCGAGGTTCGGCCGTCTATTTCGCATACGAGGGCGGCGACGCCAGCTCGCTGCACGCCGGCCTGCCGGTGCAACGCGGCGAGAAGTGGATCGCCACAAAGTGGCTGCGCGAACGGCCGTATTGAGGCGGCAGGTCGAGAGCACCCCACCCCGGCCCTCCCCTGCGAGCAGGGGAGGGAGTGTCTCTGGCAACCGCGGTGAATCATTCCCTGAACCTCGGCATTCAGCCGACACTGCTGCATCGCAGCAGCCTTTTGCCGTATCCTTGCCGGCTCCCAACGAAACACGCGCAAGGACATCCCCATGGGTCTGCATCTGGTTCCCGCCGGCCGCAACGTGCCGGACGAAATCAACGTCATCATCGAAATCCCCAAGGATGCCGAGCCGGTCAAGTACGAGGTGGACAAGGACTCGGGCGCGATCTTCGTCGACCGCATCCTGTCCACGCCGATGCGCTACCCCTGCAACTACGGCTACGTGCCCGGCACGCTGGGCGGTGACGGCGACCCGCTGGACGCGCTGGTGATCCTGCCGCTGCCGCTGACCGTGGGCTCGGTGATCCGCTGCAATCCGGTCGGCATGCTGAAGATGACCGACGAGGCGGGCAGCGACGAGAAGCTGCTGGTGATCCCCTCGCCCAAGGTGTTCCCCGGCTATGCGCACATCAGCGACATCAAGGGCGTCTCGCCGCATTGGCTGGAGCGCATCGGCCACTTCTTCGAGCACTACAAGGATCTGGAGAAGGGCAAATGGGTGAAGGTGGAAGGCTGGGCCGGCGCGGAAGCGGCGAAGGCCGAGATCACCGCCGGCATCGAGCGCTACGAGGCCTCCCAAGCCTGAGTCAATCGCACCGACGGCGCGCCGCCGGATGGCGACGCGCCGTTTCTTTTGCGCGCTTCAGCCGCGACGCGTGCGTGGTGCGCGTTTCGTGGCCGCCTCCGTCCGCACAGCATTCCGCTCCCAAGGCGGCGGGTCACCCAGCTTCTCGACCAGAAAGTCCGTGAACGCACGCACCCGCGGCGGCACCAGCCGCCGCTGTGGCGTCACTGCCCAGATGCCGCTTTCGGGCAGGGGGTAATCCGGCAGCACCACTTCCAACCGCCCCTTGGCCAGCGCTTCATGCACGTGCCACAGCGAATGCACGGCGATGCCCTGCCCGGCCAGCGCCGCATCGCGCACCGCTTCGCCCAGCGTGGTTTCGAACCGCCCCTGCACGCGCACGGCATGTTCGTGACCGTGCCGGTCGATGAAACGCCATACGTCCTGGCCGGACAGCAGCACGCATTCGTGCCGCGCGAGATCGGCCGGCGTGCGCGGGCGGCCATGCCTGCGCAGGTAGTCGGGCGAGGCGCACAGCACGCGGCGGTTCGCGGCCAGCCGGCGCGCAACCAGGCTGGAGTCGTTCAAGGTGCCGATACGAATGGCGAGGTCGTAGCCTTCGCCCACCACGTCCACCATCTCGTCGCTCAGGTGCGCGAACAGGCGCAGCTTCGGATGATGCGCGAGGAACTCGGGCAGCAGCGGCGAGATGTAATCGCGACCGAACGCGGCCGACATCGTCACGCGCAAGGTACCGGACACGCTGCCGGCGCTCTGGCGCAGGCCGGCGGTCAGCGCGTCCAGGTCCTCGACCAGGGCGCGGCCCTGTTCGGCCAGCAGCCGCCCTTCCGGCGAGGGATGCAGGCTCCGCGTAGTCCGCTGCAGCAGCCGCACGCCCAGCCCGCGCTCCAGTCGCTGCAGCCGCTGACTGGCTACCGCGACGGAGATGTCCAGGCTGCGCGCGGCGGCGCTGATCGAACCCTGGTCCAGCACGCGCAGGAACAAGGCGAGGTCGTCCAGGCGATCCATAGCTTTCAATGATTCATTGAAAATAAATCCAGATGTTGATGGTTTTTGTTGACAGTGCAAGTGCCTAGGCTTCGCACTCCCCTCAAGGAGCATCCGCATGGCTTCCGCCTTCCCCCGCACGCCACCGGCCTTGTACGCGCTGGCCATCGGCGCGTTCGGTATCGGCACCACCGAGTTCGTGATCATGGGCCTGCTGCAGCAGGTGTCCGCCGATCTCGGCGTGGGCATCGCCACCGCCGGCCTGCTGATCTCTGGCTATGCCATCGGCGTGTTCGCAGGCGCGCCCGCCATCACCATCGCCACCCGGCGCTTGCCGCGTAAGGCGGTGCTGCTGGGATTGATGGCCACCTTCACCCTCGGCAACCTTGCCTGCGCGCTGGCCGGAAGCTATGCCGCGCTGATGGCGGCGCGGGTGCTCACTTCGCTGGCGCACGGCACCTTCTTCGGCGTGGGCGCAGTAGTGGCCACTTCGCTGGTGCCGGAACAGCGCAAGGCATCGGCGATAGCCACCATGTTCCATGGCCTCGCGCTGGCCACCCTGATCGGCGTGCCGGCCTGCGCGTGGCTGGGCCTGCACTTCGGCTGGCATGCAGCGTTCTGGGCGGTGACCGCGATCGGCATGCTGGCGATGCTGGCATTGGCCGTGCTGGTGCCGCCCACTCGAGGCGAAGCCGCGCCGGCGGCGCTGGGCACGGAGCTGCGCGCCATCGCCGGCGCGCCGGTGCTGCTCGGCCTGGCCACCACGGTGTTCGGCTTCGCCGGCGTATTCGTGGTCTACACCTACATCGAGCCGCTGCTCACCCGGGTCACCGGCTTCGGCGACACGATGGTCTCGCCGGTCCTGCTGGTGTTCGGCGTGGGCATGGCAATCGGCAACCCGCTCGGCGGGCGGCTCGCCGACCGCCACCTGTCCAGCGCGCTGGTCGGCACGCTGATCGCGCTGGCCGCGGTGCTCCTCGTGTTTGGCTTCGCGCAGCACGCGCGGTGGTCGATGGTGCTGTTCACCGGCCTCTTGGGCATGGCGACGTTCGCCACCGTGGCGCCGCTGCAGCTGTGGATCCTGCGCCAGGCTGCCGACGCTCCCGGCCTGGCGTCCAGCCTCAACATCGGCGCGTTCAACCTGGCCAATGCGCTGGGCGCATGGCTGGGCAGCGCCGTGATCGCGCGCGGCGCCGGGTTGACCGCACTACCGTGGGCCGCCGCGCTGGTGACCGGCATCGGCATCGCCCTGGCGGCATACGCGTTGCGCGGCCGACGCACCGCGCAGCCGGCCGTGCCCTGTCCGCAGGCCTGAACTTTCCTCGTCACGGAGTTACCTCATGGATTACCGTTTCCTGGGCCGTTCCGGCTTCAAGGTGCCCGCGCTGGGCTTCGGCACCGGCACCTTCGGCGGCAAGGGGCCGCTGTTCAGTGCCTGGGGCAGCAGCGACGTTGCCGAGGCGAAGCGGCTGGTCGACCTCTGCCTCGACGCCGGCGCCAACCTGTTCGACAGTGCGGACGTCTATTCGGACGGCGCCTCGGAGGAGATCCTCGGTGCCGCGCTGAAGGGCCGCCGCGAACGCGCCATCGTCTCCACCAAGCTGACCCTGCGCGCGGGCGACGGCCCGAACGACGTCGGCGCCTCACGCCACCATCTCGTCGCCGGCGTGGAACGCGCGCTGAAGCGGCTTGGCACCGACTGGATCGACCTGCTGCAGCTGCACCACTACGACGCGATGACGCCGGTAGACGAAGTGATGTCCACACTTAACGATCTGGTGCGCGCGGGCAAGCTGCGCTACCTGGGCGTGTCGAACTTCTCCGGCTGGCAGATCATGAAGTCGCAGGCCGCCGCCGAGCGCCACGGACACGCACGCTTCGTGGCCAACCAGGCCTATTACTCGCTGGTCGGCCGCGACTACGAGTGGGAGCTGATGCCGCTGGGCCAGGACCAGGGGCTGGGCGCCATCGTGTGGAGCCCGCTGGGTTGGGGCCGGCTCACCGGGAAAATCCGCCGCGGCCAGCCGCTGCCAGCCGGCAGCCGCCTGCACGACACCGCCGCCTTCGCGCCACCGGTGGAGGAAGAGCGGCTGTACCGCGTGGTCGATGCGCTGGATGCCGTCGCCGCAGAAACTGGCCGCAGCGTGCCGCAGGTGGCGATCAACTGGTTGCTGCAGCGGCCCACCGTATCCAGCGTGCTGATCGGCGCACGCAACGAGCCACAGCTCGTCGACAACCTGGGCGCGATAGGGTGGAACCTCACGCCCACGCAGATCGCCACGCTCGACACCGCCAGCGCGGTGATGCCGCCCTATCCCTACTACCCTTACTGGAACGGCCCGTTCGCCGAGCGCAATCCACCGCCGGTGGCCGCCCTTCCCGTCTCCACGGAGTCGAAGCCATGAAAGCCGTCGCCCTCACCCGCTACCTGTCCATCGACGATCCCGAGTCGCTGCTCGATGTGGAACTGCCCAGGCCTGAGCCTGGTGCGCACGATCTGCGGGTGCGCGTGGAGGCCGTCTCGGTGAACCCGGTGGACACCAAGCTGCGCTCGCCCAAGCCGCAGGTGGAGACGCAGCCCAAGGTGCTGGGCTACGACGCCGCCGGCACGGTCGAGGCGGTGGGTGATGCCGTGCAGGGCTTCCGACCCGGCGATCGCGTGTACTACGCCGGCGATGTCACCCGTCCGGGCAGCAACGCCGAGTACCAGCTGGTGGATGTGCGGCTGGCGGCGATGATGCCGCGCACGCTGGACTTCGCCCAGGCCGCCGCACTGCCTCTGGTGGTGATCACCGCGTGGGAATTGCTGTTCCAGCGCATGCCGTTCGACAGCGAACACGGCGGCGAAGGCAAGTCGCTGCTGGTGATCGGCGGTGCCGGTGGTGTGGGCTCGATCGCGATCCAGTTGGCGTGCCGCGCGGGCTTCACCGTGATCGCCACCGCTTCGCGCCCGGAGACTGCGGACTGGTGCCGCACGATGGGCGCGCAGCATGTGGTGAACCATCGCGAACCGCTGGCGCCGCAGCTGACGGCGCTGGGCCACTCGCAGATCGACGCCGCCCTGAACCTCGCCGACACCGACCGCTACTGGGAGGCGCTGGGCGAGCTGCTGGCGCCGCAGGGCCACGTGGGCCTGATCGTGGAGCCGAAAGGCGCGCTCCGCATCGGCGATCCGTACAAGGCCAAGTGCATCGGCATCCACTGGGAGATGATGTTCGCCCGGCCGCGCTTCCGCACGCCGGACATGGCCGAGCAAGGGCGCATCCTGCAGCGCGTGGCGGCTCTGATCGACGCGGGCGAACTCAAGAGCATCCAGCGCGAAGCCTTGAATCCGATCAACGCGGCGAACCTGCGCGAGGCGCATCGCCGGCTGGAGTCGGGCACCAGCATCGGCAAGCTGGTGCTGGCCGGCTGGTGAAACGATGCGGGCCGGCGCATGGCCGGCCCGCTGCACCGTCGCGCGGAACACGTCGCGGCATTCAGCCGTGCTTGCGCTTGCCCTTCTTCACCGCCGCCTGGCCGGCAGGCACGGGCGCCGGCTTGGCCGGCTCGCCCTTCTTGCCCAGCTGCTCCAGCAGGGTGTTCATGTCCTCGGCGTGCTCTTCCTCCATCGCCAGGATGCTTTCCAGCACGCGGCGCGTGGTGGGGTCGGCGGTGCCTACGTAGTCGATCATCTCGCGGTAGCTGTCGATGGCGATGCGCTCGGCCACCAGGTCTTCCTTGATCATGTCCACGATGTCCTCGCCCTCCACGTAGTCGGCGTGGCTGCGCGCGGCCAGGCCTTCGGGCGAGAAGTCGGGCTTGCCGTCGAGCTGGGTGATGCGCTCGGCGATCAGGTCGGCGTGGCCCTGCTCTTCGTTCGCGTGCTGCAGGAACTCGGCCTTGATCGCCTGCGAGTGGATGCCCGAGGCCATGTAGTAGTGATACTTGTAGCGCAGCACGCAGACGATCTCGGTGGCCAGCGCGTGGTTGAGCAGCTTCACCACGGCGACGCGGTCGGCCTTGTAGCCCGCGGTCATCGCGCCCTTGTCGATGTCCTGGCGCGCGCGTTTGCGGATGGCCTCGATGTCGCTGACGAAGGGCTTGGCTTTGGACATTGGCTGGCTCCTGCGACTGACGCCGTATGCGGCGGGCATGGTTCTCCAGCCTAGGCAGGCGCATGAAAAAGCCAGGTGAAGGCAGCCCCACCTGGCTTGATCGACACAACCGCAAGCCCGAGGTCAGGCCTTGCGATACACCTCGGCGCCCTGCGCGAGGAACTCGGCGGCCTTCTCGGCCATGCCTTCGTCCAGCGCGGCAGTCGCGTCCACGCCGTGTTCGGCAGCGTAGTCGCGCACGTCCTGGGTGATCTTCATCGAGCAGAACTTGGGGCCGCACATCGAGCAGAAGTGCGCGCTCTTGTGCGCGTCCTTGGGCAGCGTCTCGTCATGGAACTCCTTGGCCTTCTCCGGATCGAGGCCGAGGTTGAACTGGTCTTCCCAACGGAACTCGAAGCGCGCCTTGCTCAGTGCGTTGTCGCGCACCTGCGCACCCGGGTGGCCCTTGGCGAGGTCCGCCGCATGCGCGGCGATCTTGTAGGCGATGATGCCGTCGCGCACGTCCTGCTTGTTCGGCAGGCCGAGGTGCTCCTTCGGCGTGACGTAGCAGAGCATGGCGGTGCCGAACCAGCCGATCATCGCCGCGCCGATCGCACTGGTGATGTGGTCGTAGCCCGGTGCGATGTCGGTGGTGAGCGGCCCCAGCGTGTAGAACGGCGCTTCGCCGCACTTCTCCAGCTGGCGGTCCATGTTCTCCTTGATCAGCTGCATCGGCACGTGGCCGGGGCCCTCGATCATGGTTTGCACGTCGTGCTTCCACGCGATCTGCGTGAGCTCGCCCAGCGTGTCCAGCTCGCCGAACTGCGCCGCGTCGTTCGCATCGGCCACGCAGCCGGGACGCAGGCCGTCGCCGAGGCTGAAGGACACGTCGTAGGCCTTCATGATCTCGCAGATGTCCTCGAAGTGCGTGTAGAGGAAGTTCTCCCTGTGGTGCGCCAGGCACCACTTCGCCATGATCGAGCCGCCGCGCGAGACGATGCCGGTGACGCGCTTGGCGGTGAGCGGCACGAAGCGCAGCAGCACGCCGGCGTGGATGGTGAAGTAGTCCACGCCCTGCTCCGCTTGTTCGACCAGAGTGTCGCGGAACAGCTCCCAGGTGAGCTCCTCGGCCACGCCGCCGACCTTCTCCAACGCCTGGTAGATCGGCACCGTGCCGATCGGCACCGGCGAGTTGCGCAGGATCCACTCGCGCGTCTCGTGGATGTGTTTGCCGGTGGAGAGGTCCATCACCGTGTCGCCGCCCCAGCGGATCGACCACACCATCTTCTCGACCTCTTCCGCGATCGATGAAGTGACTGCGGAATTGCCGATGTTGGCGTTGATCTTGGTGAGGAAGTTGCGGCCGATGATCATCGGCTCGCTTTCCGGATGATTGATGTTGGCGGGAATGATGGCGCGGCCGCGCGCCACCTCGTCGCGCACGAATTCCGGCGTAATGATGCGCGGGATCGCGGCGCCGAAGGACTGCCCCGGATGCTGCACGCGCAGTGCGCTGTCGCCCAGCGCCTCGATGCGCTGGTTCTCGCGGATGGCGATGTACTCCATCTCCGGCGTCACTTGCCCCAAGCGCGCGTAATGCATCTGGGTGACGTTGGCGCCTGCCCTGGCCCGGCGCGGCGTGGGCAGCTGCGGGAAGCGGATCGCGGCCAGCTCAGGCGCGCTCGCGTGACGGCGGCCGAATTCGGAGCTGCGGCCGTCCAGCGCCTCGGTATCGCCGCGTTCGGCGATCCACACCGCGCGCAATGCGGGCAGGCCGGCGGCCAGGTCCACGCGGTAATCCGGATCGGTGTACGGGCCGGAGGTGTCGTAGACGGTGATCGCGGGATTCGCTTCGCCGCCGAACAGCGTGGGCGTCTGCGCCTGCGCGATCTCGCGCAACGGCACCTTGAGGTCGGCGCGGCTGCCTGTCGCGTGGACCTTGCGCGATCCGGGAATCGGCCGGGTCACGGCTTCGGAGAGTTCCTGCGCGGCGCGCGCGAGGTCGGAGAGCTGGGCATTCATCGGCTGGGTTCCGGCGGCTTGCATGGAAAATCCGCACGGGAACGTGCGGTCTCTGCGCGAGGGATTCGCGCGCGAAGCGGCGGCGCCGGACGCACGACAGGCGGAACGTCGTGCGGCGAAGCTCCCTACACCGGTGCTAACCGGATCAGGTTCGAAGGGACTCTCTCAGCCGACCGTTGCGCCGGCACCCCCGCTTCTGGAATACCTATTCAAGCACGAAGCGTGAATCGCCGCGAGTGCGGCGGGGTCGCGGACGCGTGCTCAGCGCGGTGCGTAGGCGCGCAGGAAGGTGACCACGCCGGCGCGGGCGGTGGCCTCGATCTCAGCGGCGTAGCTCTCACTGCAATCCACGCAGCCGAACATGCGGCGCATGAACAGGTCGCCCTTGATCAATGCGAAGAACTGCACGCAGGCGCGCGGCACGTCGTCGATGGCGAGCTGGCCGGCGTCAACCGCATGCTGCAGCAGGCGTTCCATCAGACCGTGCGTACGCAGAGTGCCTTCCTCCCAGAGCAGCCGGCCGAAGCGCGGATTGCCCTGGCGGCAGTCGCCGAGGATGGCACGGAAGGTGCCCACGGTTTCCTGGTCGCAGTCGAGCCGCGCATGGATCAGCGCCACGCGCAGCAGGGTCTGCTCGATGGAGGCCTGCGGATCGTAGTCGTAGGTGTTTTCCGGCAGCAGGTCCTCGATGCGCGCGCGGATCACCTCGCGGAACAGGTTGTCCTTGTCGCCGAAGTGGCTGTAGACGGTGAGCTTGGAAACGCCGGCCTCGGCGGCGATCGCGTCCATGCTGGTGCCGGCGAAGGCGTTGCGGATGAACAGCGCCTTGGCCGCGGCGAGGATCGCCGCGCGCTTCTCCAGGTCCTTCGGTCGCCCCGGTCCTTGCGATCTGACCGACGAGATGCTGCTCATGTCGAAGCCTTCCCAAAACGGTACACCGGCTTTATTATACGCATTGGTTCAATTATTTCCAGTCGAGCGGCAGCAAAAGTGTCCGCGGACATCGCCCCGGACATGACTTACGTCAACGCATCGCGGTGACTTCCGGCACTTAGTGGCATGGCGTGCGGGCCGCAGTCTAGTCATTGTCGAGGCGAGGCCAAGCCCTTATCCTTTCAGGTCTTTTTTCGACACATACGGAACCTTGGCAGACATGGCGATGAACTTCGAGCAGGCGCGGGCGAACATGGTCGAGAACCAGGTGCGTCCATGGGAGGTGCTGGACGGCCGCGTGCTGGACATGCTCGGCCGCGTGCGGCGCGAGGACTTCGTGGCGCCGGAGCATCGCCAGCTCGCCTTCGCCGACTTGTGCCTGCCGCTGGGCCATGGCGAAGTGATGATGAAGCCGGTGCTGGAAGGCCGCGTGCTGCAGGCACTGGATCTGCAGACGAGCGACCGCGTGCTGGAGATCGGCACCGGCTCGGGTTTCCTCACCGCCTGCCTCGCCGGCCTGTCGGCCGAGGTCGTCAGCGTCGACATCCATGCCGACTTCACCGCAAGCGCGGGCCAGCGCCTCGCAACTGCCGGCGTGACGAACGCCCAGCTGCACACCGGCGAAGCCGTGCTCAGCTGGCAGCCGGACGGCCTGTTCGACGTGGTGGTCGCCACCGGCGCCGTGGCCGAGACGCCATCGCGCTGGCTGGGCTGGCTCAAGCCGGGCGGTCGCCTGCTGGTGATCCGCGGCGAGTCGCCCGCGCAGCAGGCCGTACTGCTCACTCACGAGGGTGAAGGCCGCCAGCGCGAGGAAAGCCTGTTCGAAACCGACTTGCCCTACCTCGTCCACGCAGCGCCGCCGGCGCGTTTCGTGTTCTGAAAGCCCCACCGTCCCGACCGACTCCCACGAGGCACCCCATGCGTTTGAAGCTGCTCACCCTGGCGCTGACCTTGGCCGCCGTCTCGCTGCCCAGCCATGGCGAAGATCTGCTCGACGCCTACCGCCAGGCGCGCGCCAACGATCCGGTACTGGCCCAGTCCGACGCCAACCGCCTCTCCGTTGGCGAGGGAGTCGACCAGGCGCGCGCGTTGCTGCTGCCGCAGATCAGCGGCAGCCTCTCGCTGAGCCAGACCAACGGCGGCAGCGGCGGGCGCGTCCAGGACCCGAACAACCCCGGCCAGTTCATCAGCACCAGCACGTTCGGCCACAGCCGCACGCGCAGCCTCGGTGTAAATCTCAGCCAGACCGTGTTCGACTTCAGCAAGTACGCCAACCTGAAGGCGGCGCACGCCTCGGCGAACGCGCAGGACGAGCTGTACCAGGCCGCGTTGCAGAACCTGTTCGTGCGCGTGGCCGCCGCCTACTTCACGGTCCTCACCGACGAGGACCAGCTCACCTACGCCAAGGCGAACGAGGACGCGTTCAAGCAGCAGTACGACCAGTCCAACCAGCGCTACAAGGTGGGCCTGTCGGCGATCACCGACGTGTACCAGGCCAAGTCCTACTACGAGGCCGCCAAAGCGCAGACCATCGCCGCACAGAACACGCTGGACAACGACCGCGAGGCGCTGAGCCAGATCACCGGCCAGCCCACCGGCAGCCTTAAGAAACTGCGTGACGAACTGCCGATGAACTCGCCTGATCCGGCCGATCCGGATGCCTGGGTCAAGCAGGCACTGATCAACAACCCCAACCTGCTGGCGCAGAAGCAGAACGTGGCGGCCGCCGAGCACAATGTCACCGCGGCGCGCTCCGGCCATCTGCCCACGATCACCGCCAACGTCAGCTACGGCAAGGACGCCAGCTGGTACGAGAACGCGGCGATCCATTCCAATACGCCGTCCACGACCACGATCGGGCTCACCCTCAACGTGCCGATCTTCTCCGGCGGCGCCACCCAGTCGCGCGTGCGCCAATCCATCTACAACCGCGATGCCGCGCAGGACTCGATGGAAATCGAGCGCCGCCAGGTGAAGCACGACACGCTCAACTACTACCGCTCGGTGCTGGCCGGCGTCAGCCAGGTGCAGTCGGGCAAGGCTGCGGTGGATTCGGCGCAGAAGGCGCTGGATGCCACCCGCGCGGGCTTCGAGGTGGGCACGCAGACCATGGTCAACGTGCTGCTGGCGATCCAGACCCTGACCCAGGCGGAAAGCAGCTACTCGCAGGCGCGCCACCAGCTGGTGCTCAACCGCCTGTTGCTGAAGCAGAGCGCCGGCACCGCCAGCCTCAGCGACATGCAGGACATCAACGCCCTGCTGCAGTGAACCCCGCACAGGCATGAACGACGAAGGCCGGCCAGCAGTCCGGCCTTCGTCGTTTCAGTGTGCCGTCATTCCTGCAATTGCATGTCGATCAACCGCATCACCCGCCCCACCGCGCCGCGCTCGCGCTCGAACACCTGCTGCGCGGCCCGCCCCATCTCGCGACGGCGCGCATCGTCGCGCAGCAGGCCCAGCACCGCCTCGCCCAACGATCTGCTGTCGGACACGCGCAGCGCGGCGCCATGCTCGATCAGGCTGGCGGTGATCTCCTCGAAGTTGAAGGTGTGCGGGCCCACCAGCACCGGCGTGCAGAGCGCGGCCGGCTCCAGCACGTTGTGGCCGCCGATCGGCACCAGGCTGCCGCCGACGAAGGCCAGCCCGGCCGCGGCATAGAACGGCATCAGCTGGCCCATCGCGTCGATCACGAACACCTGGTTCGACGGCGCGGGCATGCCGTCGGCGCCGTAGGTCCCGGTGGCGAAACCCAGGCTGCGCACCGCATGCTCCACCGGCCGGAAACGTTCCGGATGGCGCGGAGCGATCAGCAGCAAGGCATCGGGCAGGCGCTTGAGCACCGCGAGGTGCGCTTCCAGCACGGCCTGCTCCTCGCCCTCGTGCGTGCTGGCCGCGATCCACACCGGCCGCCGCGCGCCCCAGTGCTCGCGCAGGCGCGCACCGGCCTCCGGTGCATCCTGCGGCACCGGCATGTCGTACTTCAGGTTGCCGCAAACCATGACGCGCTCGGCCGGCGCACCGATCAGGCGATAGCGCGCCGCGTCGGCGCGCGACTGCGCGGCGACCAGCTGCACGCAGCCCAGCGCCGCGCGCACCATGCCGCGCAGAGGCCGCGGCCGGTAGCCGCGCAGCGAGCGCTCGGACAGCCGCGCGTTGACGATCATCAGCGGAATGCCGCGGCGGCGGCAGGCGAAGTACAGGTTCGGCCAGATCTCGGTTTCCACGATCAGCGCCAGTCGCGGCCGCACTCCGGCAAGGAAGCGGCTCACCGCATACGGCAGGTCGTAAGGCAGGTAGACGTGGAACACGCTGTCGCCGAATAGCTGTTGCACCCGCGCGGTGCCGGTGGGGGTCACCGTGGTCACCACCAGCGGGGCATCCGGGTAGTCGCGCTTGAGCGCTTTGATCAGCGGCTCGGCCGCATTCACCTCGCCCACCGACACCGCATGCACCCACAGGCTGCCGGAGATTTCCGGCGGCGCCTTGAAGAAGCCGAAGCGCTCGGCCCAGCGCCAGTAGTACGGCCGCGAGCGGAAACCGCGCAGCGCCAGCCGCAGCACGATCAGCGGCGTCACCAGATACATCGCGAGGGTGTAGAGATAACGCAACGGCAGGCTCCGGAAGCAGCGCCCGAGTATAAGAGCCCGTTCAATATCTCCGCATGGTCTGCCGAGATATCGAACAGGCTCCATGGGCGCGGCCATGCTGCTCCGGCCCGTCCATTACAATGCCGCGGATGCCCGGCACCCCACGCCCCGACTTCCACCGCTCCCTGCTCGCGCCGCGCCACTGGCCGGCATGGCTGGGCGTGGGCGTGATCCGGCTGGTGGCGCTGCTGCCGTATCGCGCGTTGATGGCGCTGGGCCGCGCGCTGGGCACACTGGTGCAGCGCGTGCCCTCCGCGCGGCGACCGGTGGCGGCGACCAATATCGCGCTGTGCTTTCCCGGGCTGGATGCACCGGCACAGGCCGCGCTGGTCGACGCCCATCTGCGCGACATCGGCCTGATGTTGACGGAGTTCGCACTGGGCTGGCTGGGCTCGGAGCGAGCGATCGCACGCGTGCCGCTGCGCATCGAAGGGCTGGAGCATCTCGAAGCCGCCCGCGCGCAGGGCCGCGGCGTGCTGCTGGTGGGCGGCCACTTCTCGCACCTGGAGCTGTGCGCGCGGCTGGTGTCGCAGCGCATCCGCATCGCCGGCATGTACCGCAAGATGGACTCGGCGGTGTTCGAATGGGTGGTGCTGCGCGCACGCCTCGGCTACGCCGACGCGATGTTCGACAAGGACGACATCCGCGGCACGGTGAAGTACCTGCGCGCGGGCGGCACGCTGTGGTACGCGCCCGACCAGGACATGCGCAGCAAGGACAACGTGTTCGTGCCGTTCTTCGGCGTGCCCGCCGCCACCATCACCGCCACCCACCACCTGGCGCGACTGTCCGGCGCGGCGGTGATCCCGTTCTTCCACCGCCGCCTGGCCGGCGACGGGGGTTATGTCCTGCGCCTCGGCGCGCCGCTGGACGATTTCCCCGGAGCCAGCGCGCTGGACGACACCGCACGCATCAACGCCTGCATCGAGCAGATGGTGCGCGAAGCGCCCGAGCAGTACCTGTGGGTGCACAAGCGCTTCAAGACCCGCCCACCCGGCCAGCCGCCGGTGTACTGAACATCGCAGCCCTGCCCGCCGCCATGCCCATCCCCATCCCCATCCCCATCCTGATGTACCACAACATCGCAGCGCCGCCGCGAGAGCTGAAACGCTGGCGCAGCCTGTACGTGCATCCGCGCTCGTTCGCGCGGCAGATGGCATTGCTGAAGCGACTCGGTTACACCGGCCTGTCGATGGATGCGGCAATGCCGTACCTGCGCGGCGAACGGCAGGGCCGCGTCGCGGTGATCACGCTGGACGATGGCTACGCCGACAACCTCGAGAACGCACTGCCGGTGCTGCGGCGCCACGGCTTCAGCGCCACCTGCTACGCGGTGAGCGGTGCGCTGGGCCGCTACAACGATTGGGACGACGTCAAGCTCGGCGTGCGCAAACCGATGATGGACGCGGCACAACTGCGTGCCTGGCACGCCGGCGGCATGGAGGTGGGCGCGCACACGCGCACGCATCCGCGCCTCAGCCAGTGCAGCGACGCCCAACTGCGGGACGAGACCGCCGGCAGCAAGGCCGAACTGGAAGACCTGCTCGGCGCAGCGGTGGCGCAGTTCTGCTACCCCTATGGCGACCACGACGAACGCGTGGTCGCGGCGACGCGGGAGGCCGGCTACGCGGCGGCCACCACGATCCGCCGTGGCCGCGCACGGCCGGGCGCGGATCCATGGCGGCTGCCGCGCGTGGCGGTGGCGCGCAGCCACATCCTGCCGCAGTTCGCCTGGCGCGTACTCACCGGCTACGAGGACCGACACCGATGAAGTTTCTGTTCGCCGGCACCAGCCACGAGTACGGCGGCGCCGAGATCCACTTCATCGCCCTGACCCAGGCATTGGCCGCCGCCGGCCACACGGTCGAGGCGGTGGTGCGCCCGGACACCCCGATCGCGCATGCGCTGGCCGGCTCGGCGGTGCGCCTGCACCCGAGCCGCTTCCGCAACGTGTTCGACCTGCGCGGCTACCGCGCGACGATCGCCGCCGCGCGCCGGCTGCGGCCGGACTGGCTGGTCGCCGACTTCGGCAAGGAATACTGGCCGCTGATCCTGATCGGCCGCCTGCTCGGCATCCCGGTGGCGCTGTTCCGCCACCGCATCAAGCCGATGAACCCGCTCTCGGTACGGCTGGTGGCGCGCTGCGCGCAGCGCTTCTTCGCCGTGTCGGAATTCGGCTACCGCGACTGCGTCGAACACGGCATGCCGGCGTCGCGCGTGCTGGTGCTGTACAACCCGGTGGACACGCGACTGTACCGCCCAGATCCCGCGCAGCGCGCCAGGCTGCTGCCGCAGCTGGGGCTGGACGAGCAGGCGATCGTGCTGGGCTGCTTCGGCCGCATGCACGCCGGCAAGGGCATCTTCACCCTGCTCGATGCCGCCAACGCGGCGATGGCGCAGGAACCGCGGCTGCACTGCCTGTGGCTGGGCGACGGCATCGATGCGCAGCGCCTGCGCGACAGCATCGCCGCCTCGCCGTTCGCCGCGCGCCATCACCAATTAGGCTGGATCGCCGACGTGCACCCGTACTACAACGTGCTGTCGCTGCTGGCGTTCCCCTCGACCACGCCGGAAGTCTTCGGCCGCAGCTCGGCGGAGGCGCAGGCCTGCAGCGTGCCGGTGCTGGTCAGCGATGTCGGTGGCGTCCCTGAAACCCTGCAGGCCGGCGTCACCGGCCTGGTGCTGCCGGCCGGCGACACCGGCGCCTGGCGCGATGCGATCCTCGCACTGTGCGACGACGCGGTGCGTCTGCCGATGGCCGCCGCCGCGCGCAGCTTCGTGCAGCGGCGTTTCGGCACGCCGGTGATCGCTGCCGAGTTCGTGCGCATGCTCGACGAGGGGCGTGGCTGAGCCAGCCGTCGTATTTTACTTTGCGATCGTCCCTGATCGCAGAAATCAAACGGGCGGCCACCCGTGGCCACATTCTTCAATGCTGCCGGCGCCGCGCCTCGTGCAGCTTGGCGTACTTCAGGAACACATAGTTGGCGCCCACCACGCTGGCGATGAAGCCGGCCCAGCCGTTGAGGAAATAGCGCTTGAGCAGGTACTGGCGCAGGAAGAACAGCGGCGGATAGCACACCATGCGCAAGCCGCTGAAACGCTGGCGGCGGCGCAACTTGTGCGCCACCAGCGCGCTGCTGTAGCGGTTGATGCGGTCGATGCGACTGGCGATGTCGGGGTCACTGTCGTTGATGAAGTCGGCGCGCCACAGCGTCTTTACCGGGCCGCCCACTTCCATCGCCGAATGGACTTCCACATCGTTCATGCGGCCACGACGGCGGTCGTACAGGCGCAGGTGCGCGTTGCGCCAGCTCCACGGGTGCTGCACGGTCCAGAACATGCGCTCGCGGCGCGGCAGGCGGAAACCCGCATGGCGTGGATTGACGAGCGCACGTTCGATCACCGCCCGGCTCGCGGGCGAGAGCACCTCGTCGGCGTCGAGGTTGAGGATCCAGTCGTGGCTGGCCATGTCGATCGCGCGCTGCTTCTGCGGGCCGAACTCGTCGAACGGGTGCGTGGCCACGCGCGCGCCGTGGCGCTGGGCGATCGCCAGGGTATCGTCGGTCGAACCCGAATCCAGCACCACGATCTCGTCGGCCCAATCCACGCCGGACAGGCAGGCATCCAGCGTCGCCGCGTTGTTGAGGGTGATCACCACCACCGACAGCGGTTCACGATGCATCGCCGCTCTCCTCCGCCCGCACGTACAACCCCGCGCACCACAGCCCCAGCAGCCAGGCGAACAGCAGGCCCCACCACGCCGAATAGAAGGCCAGATGGGTGTTCAGCGGAAACAGCATCACGCCCAGCGCCAGCGTGGCCGGGAACGCGCGTTCGCGCGCGGCCGCACCCGCGCGCCGCCAGCTACGCCAGGCCAGCGCCGCCGCGGCCAGCCACAGCGCCAGGCCGATGCCGCCGGTCTCGGTGAGGATCTCCAGCACGATCTGGTGTGCGTGGCAGGCGCCCTCGCCTTCGCCGCAGGACTCGGCCACCACGAAGTGGTCGTTCATGGGCGCGAACTGCGGGTAGGCGTAGCGGAAGGCGCGCACGCCCACGCCGTTGAACGGGTGCGCGGCAATCATCTGCAGGCTGTCGCGCCAGATGTCCAGGCGTCCGGTCAGCGCTTCGTCCAGCCCGCGATGCGTACCATGCAATGCGTCCAGCGTGCGCTCCATGCGCGCCTCGAAGCGGGTGGAGGTGCGCCAGGCGAGGCCGCCGGCCAGCGCCAGCGCTACCGCAGCCAGCGCGCAGTACAGCGCGAAACGGCGCCACGAGCGCGCCTCGCGCCACGCAAAGGCCAGCGCCACCAGTCCGTAGCACAACCACGCCGCACGCGAGCCGGCCAGCAGTACCGGCCCCAGCACCAGCAGGAAGGCGACCACCAGTCCCGGCATGCCCCAGTGCCGCCGCGCCGCCCACAACGCAAACGGCGACAGCACCGCCAGCGTGGGCCCGAGCTTGAGGTTCCGTGCGCCGAAAATGCCGGAAATACGCTCGGCCTCGGCGTGCCCGCCCAGGCTCCAGCCGGTGAGCGCCTGCGTCCACGCGTCGAACACCCACCACGCCAGCACGCAGGCCACCGCTACGTACAACGCCTGCAAACGACGCTCGCTGCGGATCACGAAACAGGCGTACAGGCCCAGCGGCAGATAGCGCAGCAGCGCAGCCACCGTGCCCCAGCTCCTGCCCGGCGCCAGCGAATCGAAGGCCGAAATCAGCGCCGCGCCGACATAGGCCGCCAGCAGCCACAGCAGCAGCCGCACACCGGGCTGTTCGCGCCAGTCCTGCGGCGCGCGCACGAACAGCAGCACCACCCCGACCAGGCAGAGGAAGGTGCCGAACTCGCTGCTGCGCCCGAACGGCAGCAGCACGATCACCAGCCAGAACGGCAGCAGCGGCGAGCGCAGGGCGGTCTTGAGGGAATCGATCGCGGAGATCATGCGGGAGCCGGCAAGACGACGATCCCGCATTCTAGGAGCTTGGGCGGCAGAAACGTTCGAGGCGAAGAGCTCGCCGAGTGAGGACGGGTTTTCGACGATTCGCCGGCTCATAGCCATCGCCATGGGCCAAGAAGCGGCGGAGACATGGACCGCTCGGCGGGCTTTGCTGCCCCGGATGGCTTCTGCCGCCCACGCACCTAGATGAGACGTGCGGCTCAGCTCGCCACGACATCCCCGTACATGGCCAGCGTGGCCTGCTGCATGTCCTCCAGCCGGTAGCTCTGCAGCATCGGGATCGGCGGCGCCACGCGCAGCAGCTCGGCAGCGCGCTCCACCAGCCGCTCGCGGTCGCCCGGCGGCACGCGGCCGGCCGGATACAGCTCGGCCAGCAGCTCGCCCACGCCGCCATGCGCATAGCCCAGCACCGGCCGGCACAGCGACAGCGCCTCGATCACGGTGCGGCCGAAGGATTCGGGCTTGTTCGACAACTGCAGGATCAGGCTGGAGCTGGCGTAGACATCGCGCACGTCGCTGCGCGGTGGCGTCAGCACCACCTGCGCTTCCACGCCGCGTTCGCGGATGAGCTTGCGCAGCTCCGCCACGTACGCCTCGCGTCCGGCCTCGATCACGCCCAGCAGCAGCAGCCGCGCGTCGATGCCGCGGCGCTTCAGGTCGGCCAGCAGTTCGATCGCGTCACGATGTCCCTTGAGACGGGTGCCGCGACCCGGCAGGGTCAGCAGCGGTGCACCGGTCAGCGCGGGGTATTCGGCGAAGAACGCCCGCTTCCACGCCTCGTCCGGACGATGGCCGTAGGGAAAGGCCTCCGGATCGATGCCGCGCGGAATCACCCGCACCCGGCCTGGTTCCAGCCAGCGGTAATGGCCCAGCACGTAGTCGCGCAGGGTCTGCGAGACCACGATCACCCGCTCGCCGCGCAGCAGGATCGCGCTGTAGCGCCCGGGCGAATTGAGCCCGTGCACCGTGGTGACGAAATGCGGCCGCTGCTTCAGCCCCTTCAGCGCCCACCAGCCGATCCAGGCCGGCATGCGCGAGCGCGCGTGCACGATGTCGGGCTGCAGCTCGTGCAGCTGCCGGCGCAAGGCACCGACCCGCAGCAGGGTGCCCAGCGACTTGCGGCCGACGTCCAGCGTGATGTGCTCGCTGCCCTCGGCCACCAGCTGCTCGACCAGCCGGCCGCCGGCCGAGATCACCACCGAACGGTGCCCGGCCCGCACCAGCGCACGGCCGATCTCCAGCGCGGACCGCTCCGCGCCGCCGGACTGCAGCGCGGGGATCAGCTGGACGACGGTCAGTCGCGGTGTGGTGTCGACACTGCCGGACATGGTTCCCGCCTGCGGGCCTGCATCCTGATGCACGAGTTTCATCCTGAAATCCAAGCAAGAACAATGCCGTTGTCACCCTGAACGGCAGCCCGGATCAGTCGCGCAGAACGTAACGTGCTCCGCAATAAGGACAAACCGACTCGCCGCCGTCGTCGACGATCGGCAGGTACACCTTCGGGTGCGAGTTCCACAGCGCCATGCCTGGCATCGGGCAGGACAGCGGAAGGTCGGCGCGCGTCACTTCGTAACGATTTTCGGCATTCGCCGGGATCGGCGTGACGGCCGCGGCAGAGGCAGGCATGGGGATGACTCCGGACTGGATGCGAGGCCGTCCATGGTAGCAGGCTGCCGGACCCCGGCAGTGCCGTGGCGCGTGACCGGCAGGTGAGTTGGAACGGCGCCTGTCGCTCCGCCGGACTCGTCCGCCCCGATCAAATTGCTTTGCGATCGCCGGTGATCGCGAGAATCAAACGGACGGCCATCCATGACCGCACTTTTCGAAGAGCCCGCACCGTCGCCGGCGCGGGCTCTTCGTTACGCATGCCTTGGCTTACTTCGCCTTCGGCACTGCGCCCTCGGTGGTGATGTGGATCTTGATCTCGTCGCTGACCATCGGCACGTAGGCATCCACGCCGAAATCCTTGCGCTTCAGCGTGGCGGTGGCGTCGAACCCGATCGCCTGCGCCTTGGTCATCGGGTGCGGGCCGATCCGGTTCAGCGTGGCATCCAGCGTTACCGGCTTGGTCACGCCATGCACGGTGAGATCGCCCACGACCTTGAAGTGGTTGCCGCCGAGCGGCTCGACGCTGGTGCTCTTGAACGTCACCACCGGGTACTTGGCGGCATCGAAGAAATCGGCTTCCTTGAGGTGCTGATCCAGCGCCGGCACGTGGGTGTCGAGCTTGGAGAGCGGCAGCGTCACCTGCACCGAGGACTTCGCCGGATCCTGCTGGTCGAACACCAGCGTGCCTTCGCCCAGGCCCAGGTCGGCGGTGGGGTTGGAGTAGCCGAAGTGGTTCCAGCTGAACAGCACCATGGTGTGGCCCGGATCCAGCTTGTAGGCGACGGGACTGGCCTGGACGGAGGCCGCGGCCCCCAGCAGGCCGGCGATCAGGAGGCAACGAAACACGTGCATGGAAGTTCTCCGCAGTGGGTTATTGAACGGCCGTGCGGCAGCCGCTCCGACAAGGGGATGTCGCCGACAGGTCCGTGTCGACGCCTCGGAAAGACGGTCGATCGCGGGTATTCTCCAAACCATCGGCTGGACGGCAACAGTGCCGGCCGTCAGTGTATCGACACGCCGCCAGGCCATAAATGCGACCGGGAGCAACGCAGCGTGTACGCACAGGAAACAATCCACCGGCACTATTCCGCATGTCCGGCGTGAGAGAGGAATGCTGGGCCATCACCGATGCCTCCGCCGGCAACCAGCGGCAGGCACTGGCGCTGGCCGAGATGATGCATCTGCCGGTGCGTCACCTGATGCTGGAGCCGCGCGCGCCTTGGTCATGGCTGGCGCCGCGTTTCGCGCTGGGCGGCGCACTGGCGCTGCCTTCGGACCAGCGGCGCCAGTTCGCGCCGCCATGGCCGCGACTGGCGATCGGCTGCGGACGGGCCGCCGCGCTGTTCACCCGCATGCTGCGTCGCCTGTCGAGCGGGCAGTGCCGCACCGTGCAGATCCTCGATCCGCGCGTCGATCCGGCGTACTGGGACATGGTGATCGCGCCGCGCCACGACCAGCTGGCCGGCCCCAACGTGCTCACCCCGCTGGGCTCGCTGAACCCGGTGGACGAAGACTGGCTGGCCGATGGCCGCGATGCCTGCCCCGCCTTCGCGGAACTGCCGCAACCGCGCGTAGGCGTGTTGCTGGGCGGCCCACGCAAGCAACTCGCCCTGGATGCGGAGTACGCATACGAACTGGCAGCGCACCTGCTCGCCCGGCAGGAGCGCGAAGGCGGCAGCCTGCTTGTGCTGGCCTCGCGCCGCACGCCGCCGGAAATGCTGGCGATCTTTCGCCAGGCACTGGCCAAGGTACCGGGCCTGGTGTGGTCCGGCCCCGACGACGGCCGCAACCCCTACCCTGGCGTGCTGGGCTGGGCCGACCGGCTGGTGGTCACGCCCGACTCGGTGAACATGCTCAGCGAGGCCTGCGCGGTGGGTTGCGCCGTGCATACCCACGTGACCGCGCCGCTGCCGGACAAGCTCGCGCACTTTCACCACGCGCTGCGCGAACGCGGGCTGCTGCACGAACTCGATGCCGTCCCCCCCGCGCGCCAGCCACCGCTGCGCGAAACTGCCGCCATCGCGGCAGCCATCGCCGGCATGGGAATGTCGTCGTGACACGCCATGGAATCGCGAAGCCCGTAGTCGAGGATATGCGCTCAGCCGAACGTGAAGCCAAGCTCCTGGGTGACCGCAATCACCTCGCCGCACAAGGTCTCCAGCGCTGCATCGCGCAGTGCGATGCGTGAACGCGCGTCCAGCGTGCAGGCCAGCGCACGCTGCAGCAGGGTCGCGTGCGCGCGGGCCAGCGCTGTAGATTGCGCTGCGGTCAGCAGGCCGGCGTCGCGGCAGGCGGCTAGCAAGGCCGCGTTGGCGGTGACGTCGAGCAGCGCGGGATGTTGCGCGGCATGCGCCAGCACCAGCCCCTGCAGCGCGAACTCGATGTCGAGCAGCGCGCCGCGCCCCTGCTTGAGGTCGATGTTCCGGGTATCCGAGCGATCCCGCTCGGCGCGCCAGCGGCGGCGCATCTGGCTCACCTCGTCGATCACCACGGCGTGCTCGCGAGGCACGCCCAGGATGTCGCGGCGCACCGCGGCCAGCGCCGCGCCCAGCGCGGCATCGCCGGCCACCGGGCGGGCGCGCAGCAAGGCCTGATGCTCCCACGTCCAGGCGCGGCTCCGCTGGTAGGCGATGAAGGCATCGAGGCTGCCCACCAGCAAACCCTTGGAACCATCCGGCCGCAGGCGCGTGTCCACCTCGTACAGGCGGCCGGCGCGGGTGGGCATGGTGAGCCAGTTCATCACGCGCTGAGCGAGGCGCTGGTACCAGCGCGCACCCTCGATAGGGCGGGCGCCGTCGCTGATCGCCTGCGCGCGCCGGCCATCGTAGACGAAGACCAGGTCGAGGTCGGAGGCGAAGCCAAGCTCCTCGCCACCAAGGCTGCCGTAGCCCAGCACCGCGAAGCCGGAGCCCTCGCCGGGCGGGCGGCCATGCTGGGCGATCAGCTCGCGCTCGGCCAGCGCGGTGACCGCGCCCACCACCGACTCGGCCAGCGCGGCGAGCCGGCGCGCGGTGGCCGCCGCGTCGGCGCGGCCGTCGTTGAAGGCGAGGCCGAGGCGGAACGCGGTGGACGACTGGAATTCGTTGATGCGCTCCAGCTCGGCTTCGGCCTCGCGCTCCTCCAGCGTGGACAGCACGCGCGCGATCTCGGCGGCGATGTCGGCGCGCTTCAGCGGCAATTGGTCGATGCGCGGATCGAGCACGTCGTCCAGCAGCAGCGGCTGCGCGATCACCTGCGCGGCGAGCAGGGCGCTGCCGGCGAACAGCGTAACCAGCCGCTTGCGCGCGGCAGGCTGTTCCTCCAGCAGGGCGAGATAGGACGAACGCCGCGCCACCGCCTGGGTCAGCCGGCACAGCCGCAGCAGGCAAGGCACCGGCGCCGCGCTGGCGCGCGCCGAGGCAATCAGCTGCGGCATCAGGTGGTCCAGCCGCTCACGCGAGCGCGCCGACATCGCGCGTACCGCGCCGCCCTGCGGCAGCTTGGCCAGCACGTCGGCCACTTCCGCGCCCGGCACGAAACCGCTGGCCTCCAGCATGCCCGCATCGAGCGTCTCCGTGCAGGCGGCCTGCCACAGCGCCGCATCCGCCGCGGGCACGCTCGCGCTGCGCCCGCCCTGCGGCATCAGCACGGCGGCGAACTCGTTGGCGACGACCTCACGATGCTTCGCCAGCGCCTCGGCCAACGACTCCCATGCCGGCCAGTCCAGCCCGGTCGCGATGCGCTCGCGGCTCAGGGTATCCTCGGGAATGTCGTGGGTCTGCGCGTCGCGCAGCATCTGCACGCGGTTCTCCAACCGGCGCAGGAATACGTAGGCCTCGCGCAACGCTTTCGCGCGCGCGGCGGGAATGTGGCCACGCGCCTCGCAGGCGGCCAGCGCGGGCAGCAGGCCGCGCACGCGCAGGGACGGCTCGCGGCCGCCGCGGATCAGCTGGGTGAGCTGCACGATGAACTCGATCTCGCGGATGCCGCCGGGGCCGAGCTTGAGGTTGTCGGAAAGATCCTTGCGCGCCACCTCGGCATCGATCAGCGCCTTCATTTCGCGCAGGCCGGCGAACGCGGTGTAGTCGAGGTATTTGCGATAGATGAAAGGCCGCAGCAGCTCTTGCAGCCGCTTGCCGGCGATGCGGTCGCCCGCCACCGGGCGCGCCTTGATCCACGCGTAGCGCTCCCAGTCGCGGCCCTCGTGCTGGTAGTACTGCTCCATCGCCGCGAACGACAGCGCGAGACGCCCCGCGTTGCCGAACGGCCGCAGGCGCAGGTCCACGCGCGCGCAGATGCCGTCCACCGTGGGTTCGTTGAGCAGGCGCACCAGCTGCCGGCCCAGCCGCACGAAGTACTCGCCGTTGTCGAGCACGCGCGCGCCGTCGCTCTGGCCGCCATGCGGATAGGCCAGCACCAGGTCGATGTCGGAGGAGAAGTTGAGTTCCGCGCCACCCAGCTTGCCGAAGCCCACCACCACCAGCCGCTGCCGTTCGCCCTCGTTGTTGCGCGCGTGGCCGTAACGCGCGGCAAGTGCACGCTCAGACCAGTCCAGGGCCGCCTCCAGCAACACCTCGTACAGCACACTGGTGGCGGACAGGGTTTCCGGCAACTCGTCCAGTCCGTTGACGTCGCGAAACACCAGCCGCAGTGCCTCGGCATGACGAAAGCGGCGCAGCGCGGCCAGCGTCGGCGCCTCGTCCTCGGGCAGCTTCAGCGCATCGACGCGTGCGGCGGCATCGGCATTCGAGCGCAGCCGATCCAGCCCGGCGGGCGACAGCAGGGTCGGCTGGGCGCGCCAAGCCTCGAATGCGAAGTCGCTGGCCGCGAGCGTGCGGCGGATGCGCTCGGCCACGCCGGCGTCGTCGTGCAGGGGCACGCCGGCCGCACGGCAGCAGGCAGCCAGCTCGGCATAGCGGTCGTCGACCAGGGCGCGCAGCGCAGGCAGCTCGTGGGCAGGTGCAGGCATCCCTCCATTGTGCCGTAGCCGGGATCGGCACCGGTACACCGTTGCCGCGCCGGCACGTTGCAGTACAGGTCGGTCGCCGGCTGCCGGCGCGGCGAACGATCGATTCATGTCATTCTGGTTACTGTTGCTTTTCCTTTGCCATCGTCCAGATCGCGGGGGATCAAACGGGCGGCCATCCATGGCCGCACTCTTCAATCAACCCCATGACAACCGAGCCCCCGGTTCCGCCATGACTTCATCCGCTGTCCCCGCCCTTCGCCGCACGGCGCCGCGTATCGCTCTGATCCTGGCGATGGCGCTGGTCTTCGTGCTGCTCACCGGCCTGCTCGACGGCGGCAAGGGCGTGCTACCCCTGCGCCTGCTGGACCAGCCGCGCTTTCCGATCGCGAACGCCTGGCCCGGCCTGCTTTTCGCCGGCCTGCTGCTGGCGATGACGCGCCGCCTGCTGCTGTCGTTCGGGCTGGCCTTTCTGCTGCAGGGGCTGATCTACGGGGTCAACGCGCTGAAGGTGGCGAACCTCGGCATTCCGCTGCTCCCGGCGGACTTCCGCATGGTGGGTCAGTTACGCAAGGGCGGCATGCACCTCCTGGCCGGCTACCTGCCGCACAGCCCGTGGCCGTACCTGGCTCTGGTCGCGGGCGTGCTGATCCTAGTGGCGATGTGGCGGCTGGAGCCGCCACTGTTCGCTTGCCGCACTGGCGGCAAGCGTCTCGCGGCCAGCGGCGCACTGCTGCTGCTGCTGGGCAGCCTGTTCGGCGGCTGGAGCGGCTGGGCGAAGGTCTACAACAGCCGCGTGCTGTGGCTGGAACCCTGGTCCGCCGCCTCCACCCGCGTGCACGCCGGCCTGCTCAGCGAACTGGTGATGTTCCACCTGCAATACAGCAAGCAGAAACCGAAACCCGACCGCGCCATCGCCGAGCAGCTGATCGGCCAGTCCGCTGACGCGCTGCGCCAGCACCTGCAGATGCCGAATGCTGCCGTGCTGCCCGACATCGTGGTGGTGCAGAGCGAGTCGTTCTTCGATCCATCGATCATGAAGGGCTACGCGCACAGCGACCTCACGCCCAACCTGCACCGGCTGGCACAGCACGGCACCAGCGGCGCGCTGCACGTACCCACCTTCGGCGGCGGCACCATCCGCACCGAGTTCGAGGTGCTCACCGGGCTGTCGCTGCGCTACTTCGACAACCTGCAGTTCCCCTACCTGCAGATGAACCACAAGCTGGTGCCCAGCCTGGTGCATGTGCTGGACGAACACGGCTACGAAACGGTAGCGGTGCACGGCAACGACCCCTCGTTCTGGAACCGCAACACCGCGTTCAAGGCCCTGGGCTTCCGGCGCTTCGTGTCGCAATCCGCGTTCCCGCCCGATGCGCCGAACGACGGCAAGTACATGGCCGACAGCGCGATGACCGACGAGATCATGCGCCAGCTCAAGGACAACGGGCCGCCGCAGTTCATCTTCGCGATCAGCATCGAGGCTCACGGCCCCTACGACGTGGCGCCGAAGGACACCGCCGCACGCGACGCGATCGCGGTGCCCGCCGGCATCGAGGGCAAGGACAAGCTGGAACTGCAGACCTACCTCTACCACATGCAGCACGCCGACCAGGAACTCGGCCGCCTCGCCGCGCTGCTCGCCAAACGTCAGCGCCCCGCCCTGCTGCTGTTCTACGGCGACCATCTGCCCGGGCTCGCCGACAGCTACCGCATCGATGGCTTCGTCGACGGCGGCGACATGCTCGCGCAAGCCGGCACCTGGCTGCTGGTCGACCCGCATGCCGACGGCCAGCCCGTGCACGAAGACACCGCCGCGTGGCTGCTGCCCGGCAAGCTGCTCGCCGCTGCCGGCATCCACGACGCCCCCTACTTCGCGCTCACCGAGCTGGTCGGCCCGCAACTCGCCGCGCTCACCCGCGCCCCCGGCGCACCGCAACCGGCCGAAGACGCCGCCACCCGCCAGCTCGACCAGTCCATGGCCAGCGTCGAGCAGCTGCGCATGACGCGCAAGCTGGAGCCGATCCTGGCGAAGATCGTGGGACCGGCCACCCCGGCCTCCATGGCTCATGCCCCCGCGTCCGCGCCAACCGCCGCATCGGCAATGGCGCACCCCTGAGCCCAAGCAGCCGCGCATCGCGCACGCAAGCGCCAGAACTTGCCGCCAACATTGATGCCGGTTCGCTCGCCAACGGCGCCACGCGGACCACCGGTCGAGCCACCGGCGCAGTCGGCGGCACTTTGCATGTGGCGGGCAAAACCGCCCACAAGGCCGAAGCGACCTGCAGCGCCGCCGACGCCCATACCTCCGCCGGCGTGAAGGCCGATGCCAATGCCGGTGGCGCCAGGCTCGACACCAAGGCCGATGCCCGGAACGGCATTCCCGCACAAAGAAAAACCCCGCCGGGACGGCGGGGTTTTTCGTGTCGCGCTGCTTGGTAAGCAGTGCAGCCACGGACGGCTGCTGTTTGATTCATGCCGCCGCGGAAGACGGCATGGCTGGGGGCATCAGAAATCCATGCCGCCCATGCCGCCCATGCCACCGGGGGCACCGCCGTGGTTGTGCTCTTCCTTCTTCGGCAGCTCGGCCACCATCGCTTCGGTGGTGATCGCCAGGCCGGCCACGGAGGAGGCGTACTGCAGCGCCGAGCGGGTGACCTTGGTCGGGTCCAGGATGCCGAACTCGATCATGTCGCCGAACTCGCCGGTGGCGGCGTTGTAGCCGTAGTTGCCCTTGCCTTCCTTGACCTGGTTGACGATCACGGACGGCTCGGCGCCG
>Ga0187815_10000178_pt1 | contig 32454 bp, 20 predicted proteins | sample NC_S_5_FD_132962 | JGI IMG/M metagenome (GOLD analysis project Ga0187815, IMG submission 132962) | Wetland sediment microbial communities from Neuse River Estuary, North Carolina, USA - ASW-S_5 | ecosystem: Environmental > Aquatic > Freshwater > Wetlands > Sediment | place: USA: North Carolina... | reverse complement strand
GGGCGATGCGTCCCGTGCCGCGCCCCGCGCGACGCCGTGGATCGATCAGCGCGCGCAAATTGTCGAAATCATCGGCCGTGATCATTCCCACCGCAACCAGTTCCCACAGAGCCGTCTCCACTTCGGATTTGAGCTTGCGCGTACCCCGCACAATATCGAAGAAAAAGGAAGCGCCTCGCTGCTGGAGGAAACTCAAGACTTCCCGCGCATTCGCGCTCAGTCCGCCCGCGAGGTTTTCATCTTTGCCGCGGTGCTGCAATCCCATCCAGTCCGCGTCCTCGCGCACGAAAAACGTGATCGGCGCTGCGCTTGTCGGTGTGACCCGGCGACGAGTGTCGGCGGCGCCGCGCAGGATCGCAGGATGCGGCGACAGCCGGCCCCAGCCCACAGCGCCAGTCAAGCACAGCCGGTCGAGAACTTTCGGATCGTAGTCCGCGATCCGGCTCCGCAGGATTTGTCGCTCCCACGCATTCGAAGGTGCTTCGAAGCCCTGAAGCTGCTGCAGCACTTCGAGCATTCCCCGTTCGCCGAAGCACTGCGTTCCCGTCGAGACGTGCTGCCAGCGCAGCAGCCAACGCATGAATTGCGCGGCAGTCACCGGCTGAATTTCGTTTCGTAGTCTGCCAATCGTCAGCTTGTGGATGCGAGCCAGCAGCCGGCGCTCGCACCATTGCGTTTCTCCCGCCGCGTCGGTGAACGTTCCTCGAAGAATCGCGCCCGAAGCTTCCATGCGCAGCAGCGTTCGATCCGCATCTGCTTGACTGATTCCGGGCACGGACGCCAATTCGCGCGAAGTGCACGGGCCGATATGCCCCAGCCACCCGGTCAGCAATGAATGCAGCGCATCGTCACGCGAAACACCCTCGCCGCCGATTTCCGCAAGCGTTGAATCAACAATTGCGGACGGAAACAGCACCGCGACCTTCTTCGCTCGCTCTGCCGCAACCCAATAGCTCCGGCCATCAACAGTGGCTCGGCTGGCGCGCCGTGCCGCCGCTAGTTCCACAAAGAAGTCGCGCCACGCAGCGATCGACTCCTGCAGCACCGGACTAAGCCACGACGGAACGGAATCACTCGATTCCGGCAACGTGACCAGTGTCAGCAATAAATCATGCAGCTCATCGGCATTGCGAATATCCGGCCACGCTTGCTGCCGCACTTCCGCAATTGCGGCGGGATCGAGGCGCCCAACCTCCGAAAGCACTGCTTCCGGCAGCACGCGCCGCATCTCCACGGCACGCGCGCGCCTTTCTTCGAGCGGCGCGTCGTCAAGGTAGGCGTAAGGATTCGCGTTGAGGATTTCGTGTGCGAACTGCGATGGAACGGGAGTATCCACCGCGACGCAGCGAATCTTCCCGGCGGCGATCGCGGCCAGCACCTCGCGCAACCCATCGACGTCCATCGCTTCGGTCAGCGCTTCTTTCATCGCCTCGCGAACGAGCGGGTGATCGGGAATCGTGATGTCGCCCGAAATGTTTTCCTGGCACGCAAGCGCTTCCGGAAAAACAGCCGCCAGCAAGTCGTCCGACCTCATGCGCTGCAGTTGCGGCGGCACTTTCTTCCCGTGGCTGAAGCGCAGCAGCGCCAAAGATCGGCCCGCAACCCAGCGCCAGCGCGTCGTAAATATCGGCGATGCCAGAACTGCTTGCTCGAGCACCGGCTGCACTGATTCCGCGTGCAAGAAATGGAAAACATGGGCCAAGGGAAAACTGTGCTGGTCGCTCAGCGAAATGTTCAGCCCGTTGTCCGTCGCCGCCGCTTGCAACTCGAAATTGAACGACCGGCAGAACCGCTTGCGCAGCGCCAATCCCCAAGCCTTGTTGATCCGCCCGCCGAAGGGCGCGTGGATCACGAGCTGCATGCCGCCGCCTTCGTCGAAGAATCGTTCTGCAACGATCGTTTGCTGGGTGGGAACCGCTCGCAGCACCGCGCGCCCAGCCAGGATGTATTCGATCGCCTGCTCCGCGCCCGCTTGGTCGAGACCGCACTCGATCTTGAGCCATTCCAGTGCGGCGGCACCTTCCGCCGATTGTTCGATTCGCTCCCCGGTGATCCCCGCGGGCAAAAACGTTCCGATTTTCTCCCTCAGCTCGGAAACACGCTGCGAAAGTTCGGCCGTGCGCGACGGCGCTTCTCCACGCCAGAATGGAACGTTTGGCGATGCGCCTTTCGCATCTTCCACCTGCACCGAATTGCCGCGAATGCTCCTAATTCGCCACGATGTATTGCCCAGAAGAAAAATGTCGCCGCGCAGACTTTCCACGGCAAAATCTTCGTCGACCGTTCCGACCAACGTGTGTTCCGGCTCCAGCAGAACGGTGTAAAGCGCGTTGTCGGGAATGGCGCCGCCGCTGGTGATTGCCGCAAGCCGGCTTCCCCGCCGTCCGCGAAGCCGCCCATTCACGCGATCGCGATGCAGATACGCGGCATAACGTCCGCGCCGCGCCGCAATGCCCTCCGACAGCATCTGCAGGATCTCTTCGAAATCGTTCCTGGAAATATTCCGATACGGATAGGCGCGCCGCACCAGCGCGAAGAGCTGCTCCTCGTCCCAATCTTCCGCCGCGCATGCCGCAATGATTTGCTGTGCCAGCACGTCCAGCGGCGCCTCCGGAACGGCAATCTTGTCCAAATCGCGATCGCGAATTGCCCAAACGAGCGCCGCGCATTCAAGCAATTCGTCTCGAGTCGTCGCAAAGATTCGCCCTTTCGGCGTGGCCCCGCGCCAATGTCCCGCGCGCCCAATTCGTTGCAGTGCCACGGCGATCGATCGCGGCGACCCAATCTGGCAGACCAGATCGACGGTGCCAATATCGATTCCAAGTTCCAGCGAAGCGGTCGCCACCAGCGCCCGCAGTTCTCCGGCCTTGAGTTTCGTCTCGACCGCCAGCCGCCGCTGCCGCGACAGGCTGCCATGATGCGAGGCGACTGCATCCTCGCCCAGCAGCCCGGTCAAGTGATGCGCGACGCGCTCCGCCAATCGCCTCGTGTTGACGAATATCAGCGTCGAGCGATGCTCCTGCACCAGTTCGCTCAGCCGCTTGTAAATCTCGCCCCACATTTCATTCGACGCGACCGGCCCCAGCTCGCTGGCCGGCACCTCAACCGCAACGTCAAGCTGCCGCCGATTCTCGATTTCGACGATCACCGGCTCCGGACGCTCGTTGCCCGACAGGAATTTCGCGATCAGCTCGATTGGCTTCTGCGTGGCCGACAATCCAATACGAACCGGCGGCTTGCCGGTCAGCGCGTCCAGCCGCTCGAGCGAAAGCGCCAGATGTGCGCCGCGCGCATCATCCGCCACGGCGTGAATTTCATCGACGATCACCGTGTTCACGTTGCGCAGAATTTCCCGGCTCTTCGCCGCTGTCAGCAGAATGAACACCGATTCCGGCGTGGTAACCAAAATATGCGGCGGGCGGTCCAGCATGGCGCGGCGCTCGTGCATCAGCGTGTCGCCCGTGCGCACCGCCGTGCGAATTTCCGGCATCAACGACCCGCGCTCGCCCGCAAGCTGCAGAATTTCGCTCAACGGAATCTCGAGGTTCCGTCGAATGTCGTTGCTCAGAGCTTTTAGCGGTGAAATGTAGAGAACTTCGGTCGCGTCGCGCAGCTCGCCAGACAATCCTTTTCGAACCAGCCGGTCGATGCAGGCGAGAAACGCAGCGAGGGTCTTGCCCGATCCCGTAGGAGCGCAGATCAGCGTCGTCCTGCCGGCCAGAATGTGCGGCCAGCCTTGCTCTTGCGGCTCAGTGGGCGTGCCAAATCGGTTGCAAAACCACTCGCGTACAAGCGGGTGCGCCCACTCGAGACAAGTTCGCTCGCCGGGTGGCGGAACGCTCGATGCGGGCTCCTGATTCATTGGCACGCGGGACACCTTACCTCAATTCCGCTAATTGGTCGGCATCCTGCTTCCATTCTGAACGACCGCCAGAACAGAATCAAATCAGTGCAGAAAGTTGCCGTTGTGGCGCAGCGTGTCGCCCGCGCTTTTCGCCCCTGCAGTGGTAACCACGACAAACCTGATTTTAGGTTTGTCCTGGTCTTTCTGAGGATGCAAAATCAGGTCGGCTTTAGCGGCTGAAGCACAGATTTGCCGTCGTCGCACAGACTCTGAAGCCCGGCACCTACTGCGTCGATGACGTTTCCGGCTCCTGTTCCGTTCGCGGCGAGATGCCCACCGCAGGAATATTGTTTTTGCGCATCAGATCATTCAGTTCCGCCACATCCTTGTTCACCACGGTCTTCCACTCCGCGTCGAGCTTCTCCATTTGCGCGCGGTACGCGTTGAATTGATCGTACTCCGCCTGCGTGGGCCCGATATCGGCATCGTCGACACTATTCCCCAAGTAGGCCAGTTGGCTGCAGAGCATGTTTCCGTAGTTGAGCTGATCTTCATTGGCCATGGCTTTTGGCTCGATCAGTTTTTCTTCGATTGCCGAAATTGTCTTGCTGATTTGGCCCGCCGAGGCGCGAACAGCTTTCGAGCCGTCGTCTTGCCCCAGGCGCTTGTCCAGCCCCTGCAATTGGCTCTTCAAATCGCGAATCTCAAGAACTGTCTTGTGCACCTCCTCCTCAAAGTCGCTAACTTGCTTTGCAAGTGCGAATTGTTTTTCGAGATCAGCGGCTGAAATCTTCGTCCTCGGATCGGGAACAATTTCGATGGGAGCAGAGTAGGATTTTCCGCTCACCGTCAGTTTGACTTCATATTTTCCGGGCAGTGAGAGCACTCCATTCGGCGGTCCGGCATCGTATACAGCGCCGGGAATTTGCTGCGCTGCCGCATACCTCATATCCCACGCGAATCGGTTCAGACCCGCCTTCTTAGGCAGCACAGGCTCACGCCGCCCCATCTCGAACGACTCAGGTTCGCCCTGCTTCCTCTCTTTGCTCGAATACTTGCGAACAAGTTTTCCCTTCGCGTCCACGATTTCCATTGCGATGTCGTCTTTGGGTGCGGTCTTGAACGAGTAGTCGATCACCACCCCGCCCGGCGAATTTGTGCCCACAGCGCCGCGCGGATGAAAGAATCCTCCAGCATGCACGCGGTGTGCCTGCGCGGGCGCAAACAAGTGCGCCGGCTCATCCAGTTCGCCGCCTTTCATTTCGCGCAGTGGTGAAATGTCGTCGAGCACCCAAAACGACCTTCCGTGCGTGGCGATAGCTAAATCATCATTCTTCACAATCAGATCATGCACAGGAACGGCCGGCAGATTCAGTTGGAGCGATTGCCAGTGTCCGCCGTCATCGAACGACACGAACACGCCGCTCTCGGTTCCCGCGAAGAGAAGGCCTTTGCGCTTGGGATCTTCACGAATGGCCCGCAGAAATGAGCCGTTAGGAATCCCATTCGTGATCTTCGTCCAGGATTTGCCGAAATCGGTCGTCTCGTACGCGTAGGGCTGAAAATCGTCGAGCATGTGCCGGTCAACTGCGACATACGCTGTTCCCGCATCGAACGGCGACGCTTCGATCAGGCTGATCCTGCCCCACTCCGGCAAATCCTTAGGCGTGACGTCTTCCCAATTCTTTCCCGCATCTCGCGTCACATGCACCAGACCATCGTCGCTTCCGGCCCAAATCAATCCGCGCTGCACGGGGGATTCCGCCACCGTAAAAATCGTGTCGTAAAACTCCACGCTCGTGCTGTCTTTCGTGATCGGCCCGCCGGGCATTTGCTGCTTCGACTTATCGTTGCGCGTCAGATCGGGACTGATCGCCGTCCAACTCTGCCCTTCATCCGTGCTCTTGAAAAGCATCTGCGCCGCGATATACAGCGTGTGCGGATGGAACGGCGAGATCACAATCGGCGCCGTCCACTGGAACCGGTACTTCTGGTCTGCGGCTGCCGAGCCATCCATGATGACCGGCGCCGGCGTGATCAGGTGCTCCTGTTCGGTTTCTTTGTCCCAGCGCGTGATGATTCCGTAGTTCCCGCCTGCGTAGACGATTCCTGCATTCGTCGGATCGGGCGCAATATAGCCGCTTTCGCCGCCGCCCACCGCATACCAATCCTGTCTTCCGATGTAACCGTGATCGGTGCTGCTCGCGATGCCGACTGTCGAGTTGTCCTGCTGCGCGCCGTACAGGAAGTAGTGATATTGATTGTCCGCAATCACGTGATAGAACTGCGCGGTCGGCTGATTATCTTCCGCGCTCCAACTACTTCCGCCATCCACGGAAATCGTCGCGCCGCCATCGTCACCTGCAATCATTCGAGCCGGATTTTCCGGATCAATCCACAGCGCGTGATTGTCCCCGTGCGGCGGGTGCAGCACGTCCCAGGTTTTGCCGCCATCCGTCGAGCGATACGACCCAACATTTTGGATGTAGATTCGATCCGCGTCCTTGGGATCGGCGAATATGTGCGTGTAATAAAACGCGCGCTGCAGGAAACGATGGTCGCCCGTTACGAGGTGCCACGATTCCCCCGAATCGTTCGATTCGTAGACGCCACCTTTATCCTTTTCCGCCTCGATCAGCGCGTAAACGCGCTCGGGATCGGCTGCTGAGGTGGCGACACCGATTCGACCAAGCATCACTTCCGGCAAGCCGTGGCCTTTGAGCTCGTGCCAGGTCGAGCCGCCATCGCCCGATTTGTAAAGCCCGCTTCCGGGCCCGCCGCTGATGATGTCCCAGGGCTTGCGCACTTCCTCGTACATCGCTGCGTAGAGGACGTGGGAATTGTCCCCCGCAAGGGTCAAGTCGACCGCGCCGGTTTTGTCATCCCTGTAAAGGACCCTCGACCAGGTTTTCCCGCCGTCTGTCGTTCGAAAGACGCCGCGCTGCTCGTTCGGACCGAAGGCGTGCCCGATAGCGGCAACGAAAACGATGTCGGGATTACGGGGATCGATCAGCACCTTCCCGATGTGGCGCGTATCTTCGAGACCGATGTGCGTCCATGTTTTGCCGGCATCGAGCGACTTGTACATGCCGTTGCCATCCGCGATGTCGCCGCGCAGGCACGGCTCGCCCGTGCCGACGTAAATTACGTTCGGGTCGGAAGGCGCAATTGCGATCGCGCCGATCGACGGATTCGATTCCTTATCGAAAATCGGCGTCCAGCCCAGGCCGCCATTCGTCGTTTTCCAGACGCCGCCGGCCACCGCGCCGAAATAGTAGATGTAAGGATTTCCGGGAATTCCCGCCACTGCTTCGACGCGTCCGCCACGAAAAGGCCCCACCAGCCGCCATTTCATCCCAGCCAATGAGTCCTTAGAAATGGTCTGTCCCCAGGCAACGATGCCGAATGCCAGCACTCCAAGAAGAACAATGCACGACCTCAGTATCGGCGCAAACCGCATCTCGAACCGCATCTGCACACCTCCAAGAAACCCGCGATTCTACTCCGTCGTTTTCCTTTGCAGCAGCGCTTTTTGCGTAAGCCAGCGCACAGAATATCTCAAGAATCGTGCTAGCGTGAGTTAGGCTTTGTCGCAGAGCCCCTGAAAGGAGGCTGCTAGCCCACTCAACCTCGGCGTCGAATAAGATGAATGGTGAGAACCCCAGCGATCTTCAGTGCGCCAACACGCCGCTTTCCTGCTGCGCATCTTCGGTATGGGATGGACAAAAAATGTTAATCGGGACACCCTACATTAGAATTCGCGCTAACTCTTTGAATATACAGCACATACAAATTGCTAACCGGGACACATTGCACTGTTCCGCTTAACACTCACACTTTTGCCGACTCCGCCAGCGCTGACTCCTGCTGAGCAGGAGCGAGTTCGCCTTCCCAGCGGGCGATCACCGCGGAGGCCAGGCAGTTGCCGGTCACGTTGACCGCCGTGCGTGCCATGTCCATCAGCGCGTCGATCCCCAGGATGATGAAAATCGGCTCGTTCGGCAGGTGAAATGTCGAGGCGGTGGCCAGCAGCACCACGATCACGGCGCGCGGCACGCCCGCCACACCTTTGCTCGTCAGCATGAGCGTGAACACCATGAACAACTGCGCCGCCCATGACATGTGAATCCCGGCGACTTGCGCCACGAACAGCGATGCCACAGCAAGATAAAGCGTCGAGCCGTCCAGGTTGAAGCTGTAGCCCGCGGGAATCACGAACGCGACGATCCGCCGCGGGACGCCAAATTCCTCCATGCGTTCCATGGCCCGAGGCAGCGCAGCCTCGGACGTGCTGGTGGCAAAGGCGATAGTGGCGGGTTCGGCGACCGCTCGCAGGAACTTGCGCAGAGGCAAGCGCGTCATCAGCGTGATCGGCAGCAGCACAGCCAGGAGAAAAACGATGAGCGCTGCATAGCCGGTCAACAGAAGTTTCACCAGCGGCAAAAGCACGCTGACGCCCAGGTGTCCTACGGTGTAGGCCATCGCTGCGCCGACTCCGAACGGTGCGAAATACATCACCAAATTCGTAAAGGCGAACATCGTGTCCGTCAGCGATTCGAAGAAATTCAAGAGGGGCTTGCGTTTTGCTTCCGAAACTCGAGCCAGGGCAACGCCAAAAAGCACGGCAAACACCGCAACCTGCAGGATTTGGTTTTCGGCGATGGATTTCGCGATGTTCTCCGGAAAAATGTGCAAGACGAAATCGTCCCAGCGAATGGGCGCAGGTGGTTGCGCCGCGGCAGTCATCGATGTAGGCGTCATCGACAGCCCAACGCCCGCATGGCTGATGTTGATCGCGGCAAGACCAATGAACAGTGCAATCGTGGTGACGACTTCGAAATAAAGGAGGCTCTTCCAGCCGATGCGCCCGACTGCACGCAGATTTCCGTGCCCCGCAATTCCCGTGATTAACGTGCCCAATATCAGCGGCGCGACAATCACCTTGATCAAGCGCAGAAAGATGTCGCTCAACAGCCGGAGGTGCTCGGCTATGTGCGGTTTATCGAATCCGATCTCCGCCCCGACCAACATGGAAAAGAAAATCCAGTACGTCAGCGAGCGCCTGCCCCAACCGCCTGCGGCGATCGCCACGAGCCCAACCCAGCGCACAGCGACAATCCACGGATGCAGCCCAAAGAAGATGGGGAGCGCAGCACCGATGAAGAAGAGGAGGAGGCCGGGAGATGTCAGTCCGTGGAGGCTCGCTGATTGCCCGGTGCGGGGAGAGCCGCGTTGAGGGTCGCTGGCCATAGGCGTGAGCGCCCGGAGAGTGTTACAGGTGACGCCCCAAATTTCAAATTCCAAAATTTGAAACTGAAGGGGGGATATCAGCAAAGCGGTTTGATTCGGCGATCTGATGGCCAGGTAGAACTTGCAAAGCGATCGAGCAAGTCGCCGGCGTGAAACTCATTTGCCGCGTCTGGCAAGCGCGATAGACTCGACGGCATGCCAAGCATTTCTCATTTTGGATGCTCTCGATGCCAAGCCACGATTCCGGCGGACGGGCCGCAAACCGTCTGCCCGAAATGTGCTGGCTCGCTATACGTTCGCTACGATTTGCGACCGGCGCATGGCCTAGCGGCGCGCGATGCGATTGCGCCGGACGCTGCGCGCTCTCTTTGGCCCGGGATGTGGCGCTATCGCTCGGTCCTGCCTGACGTTCGGCCAGTGACGCTGGGCGAAGGCTGGACTTCGATGCTGTGCAGCCGGCGTTACGCGAACGTCTACGTCAAGGAGGAAGGCGCGAACCCGACGGGCTCATTCAAGGCGCGTGGGCTGGCCCTGGCGGTCACCATGGCGCGTCATTATGGGCTGCGCAAACTCGCGGTGCCGTCGGCGGGAAATGCCGCGGGCGCGCTGGCTGCGTATTGCGCCGCCGCGGGAATCGAGGCGCACATTTTCGTGCCGCGCGATGTTCCATTCGCGAACTATGTGGAGACGGTGGCCTACGGAGCGAAAGTCACGCTGGTCAACGGGCTGATTTCGGATTGCGCGCGGATGGTGGCGGAGCAAAAAGAAAAGGAGGGCTGGTTCGACGTTTCCACGCTGAAAGAGCCGTTTCGCGTGGAAGGCAAGAAGACGATGGGGTACGAATTGGTGGAACAGCTTGGCTGGGAATATCCGGATGCGGTTTTTTATCCGACTGGCGGTGGAGTTGGGCTCATCGGAATGTGGAAGGCGTTTGGCGAGCTGGAAGAGCTAGGCTGGGTGAAAGGCGAGAGGCCGCGCATGATTGCGATCCAGTCCGCCGGCTGCGCGCCGATTCCCCGCGCCTTCGAACGCGGCGCACAAGCCAGCGAAGCTTGGCAGAACGCAGCGACCTTCGCTGCAGGCTTGCGCGTGCCCAAAGCGTACGGCGATTACATCATATTAGAAATTCTGCGTGCATCCGGCGGCACCGCAGTCGCTATTCCCGACCAGCAGATTCTCACCTCGCTGAAGGACTGGGCTCAAAACGAAGGGATATTTCTCTCGCCCGAAGGTGCGACAGCCACAGCGGCTTACGATCATCTGCTGGCCAATGGATTCTTGAAACCCGGGGATCGCGTCGTAATTTTCAATACAGGCGCGGGATTGAAGTACACCGACGTGACAGCCGAAGCGATGAAGATTCAGCGCCCTCGCGCCATGTGAAATTCGTTTGGCGAAGCGTGCGCACAGAGGCGGGATATGTGTCGAGCAGAAATTTACAAGTCGCTGCTTTTGAAGGGTTTAGCAAAACTTTTGCTGGCACGGCGTGCCGGGAAACTTTATCCATAGCGTTCGGGGACGCACGCGTTCTGGCGCAAAATTGCTGAACGCGAGCTACTCCGGGAACTTCCTTCGTATTTTGACGGTTCGATCCAGTTCATCGACCGCTTGCAGGATCTTGAGACGCAGATCCGGCTCGAGCGAAGCCGTGCGCAAGTACTTGTGGACCTCTTCGTCCGCGCTGACTGATTGCTGGCCGTCGATGAAAGCGTTCAGCCAGTCCACCAAAAAGAATATTTTGCGCTCCCGCTTGATCTGAGGCAGAGCTTCAAGCGCCGGCTTCAGATAAGGCTGCGTGAGCGCCGCCTGATTCCAGTAGTTGAACGGACGCAGGCTTTGCTCGATCCAGTCTTCCTCGCGCGAGCGATTGTGCAGGTACTCGTCGAAATATTTCTGCTTCGTGTGCGCATCGGGACGCGCCGCCTCAGCTAGGTAGGCATATTTCTGGCCGTCTCCGCTCATATCCCGCTCGCGCTCCGCTTCGAAGATCGAGCCAGCCTGCGGATCGTTGAACGCGATCAGCGCCGTTACCATCGTCCAGCGATCGAGCGGCCGCAACTGCACGCCTGGAACGGAAAGCTGCCCGTTCAGCAGCGCTTTTAGTTTTCCGAGGCCGTCAAGGGTTTCTGCCAGCGAGCGTAACCCGCGAAACCAGAGGATGCGCAGATCCTGGTCCTTGGCGTCAATCATGCGCCCTGCCGCCATGGTCTCGAATCGTGGAACGAACTCCGTACGCGTTTTGTCGCTAACGTAACTGTGCAGGGCTGTCGTCGAGTTCGCTAGCGTCCTCTGCAGGAGCGACGCATCGGTTTCTTCCGGCAGAAGCTTTGCCGAAAGCTCGAGGTAATCGCGCGGCGCAAGATCCGCTTCGCGAACTGCCTCCCACAGTGATCCCCACAGCAAGGTGCGCGTAAAAAGATCCTGCACGCCGCCTAGACGTTCGAGAACATAGTGCTGGCTCGGCGAATCCAGAAGGAACCGGCCATACGCGTAGTCCTCATCGTTGGCAAAAACGAAAGTCGGACAGCGCGTCCTGGCACGCAAAGGAACGTCGGCGCTGCGCGTTCGCAGGTCCACGCGAATTCGCGTCGCTTGATCGTCAGGGCCGCTTAGCAGCACCTGCGTAGCGATCGGCCACAAATCGTTCGTGCCGACCACATCATGCTGCGCAAGCGAAAGATGATCGAGTTCATTCGCGCGGCATGACCACGCAACGTCCACTTCGGGCATGCCGCGATGGCGTATCCACATTTCCGCCCATTGATCCAACTTTTGTCCAGAAACTTGCTCCAGCGCGCGAACCAGATCGCTCCACTCCGCATTCGAGTACACATGCTCTTTCAAGTAGACGCGCAACCCGTTGCGGAAGTGTTCGGCGCCCAGAAAGAACGCAAGCTGCTTGAGTACCCCAGGCGCCTTCGAATACACAATCGCCCCGTACGCGGATTTTGCGTCTTTCAAGTTCGGTATGTCCTGGTAGATCGGCGTGGTGCCTTGCGTCGAATCAATCTCGTAAGCGGCCGGCTTGATCGTTTCGTAGAAGCGTTTCCAGATATTGTCGTTCGGCTTCAGTGACGCGAGCGCCTGATAGGCCATGTACTGCGCGAAACCTTCTTTGAGCCACAGATCGTCGAACCAGCGCATGGTCACCAGATCGCCGAACCACTGGTGCGTCAGCTCGTGCAATACGAGAATGTCGCGCCCGAGAAAATCAAGATGCGTCGGAGCGGTACGGAATAGGACCGATTCTTCGCGCAGAAATGTCGCGCTCGCGTGCTCCATCCGTCCGTAGGCAAAACCCGGGATCAGGACCATGTCGTACTTCGGGAACGGAAAAGGCTGCGCGAAATAGCCGGAAAGATATTCGATTCCCTGGGAGGCGATCTGCTGCACTTCCGGCGCTTCCGTTTGCGCGCGTTGCACCTGGGATTTGCGAACGTAGAGCCCGGGCAAACCCGGGGTGTCGTGAATTTTCTGAAACGGGCCGGCCGCGAACGCGAATAGATAGGTGCTGATCGGCCGGGTTTCTTCGAAGACGTGGCGCCGCCAGAGATGGCCTGCGCCGGAAATTCCTTTGGTGGCAGTGTTCGAGATGACGCTCCACTCGTCCGGCGCGACAACTGTCAGCTCGAAACGGCCCTTGATGTCGGGCTGGTCGAAGCAAGGGAAGGCCATGCTCGCATCCATAGGAACGAACAGCGTGTAAATGTACTCGGCGCCGTCATCGCGATCCTCGAATCGGGTCAGCGGTTTGCCTGCTGTGGCGATGTTCGAAATAAATTCCGCATCAACGACGTTTTCTCCTTCATGCAGCGCAGCGGCGGGCAATCCAATGTGCCCATTGTCGAGCCGCGGCGCCAGTGTCATCCCGTTCACCGCAATTTTGGTTAGCGTGCCGTCGCGATAATCCAAAAGCAACGGCCCCGGATTGCGCAGCACAAACCGCAGTTCTTCGCGCCCCTGCGTCGCCGGCGCACGCTGCCCCGCCAGATCGAAGGACAATTGGTATCGCACGTTCGAGACGCGCGCCGCCCTTTCTCGAGCCAACTGCCTCGGGATTCCTTCGGGCGCGCCGGCATGGGCTTGCGCGCAAAGGAGGAATGCGAGAATGCAAACCAGAGTTCGTGCCATGGCGGGCGGAAGTATATCTCAGTCCATAAAGCGCGCCTCCCGTGCAATTCTTTCCCGACACGCCTGGGTTTAGGCATTCCGCCGCTGGCTCATGGCTCTTCGCCAGCCCACGCTGGTAACATTTGTCTCTAGGTGCTTGAGGGCAGTTGTCTCTAGGTCAGGCCGCGCTCCCGAGCCCAACCTGAAGGACAAAAAGCCAGGGGATTCCTTGCTCAGTCACTGTCTGTAGTTCTACTTACACCACCATCGGTGTTCCGGTGTTCCTGCCGCTCCGGTCAACTCCGCACTCCCACACATTCCGCTCCTTGCGCGAAATATCCCACTCAAGAATAGTTATGGCGTAAAGGTGACGATGAATCCGGCCCCCAACGGGCTCAGGTCGATCGCCAGGAAACTGGCTGTCGTAGGCGGAGTCGTTCTCGTTTTTTTTCTCGCAGCTTCACAATCCCCAGCGCAAGAAAGCTCGCCCACGCGCTCATCCGCCGCACAGATCGTGGGAACATCCCAAGGTTCGAGCACAACCGGCGCAATGCTGCCCGAGTTGCAGCATCGCAACGCCCGATACCTCCTTTGCGCGAGCGACACGATTACGCTGACGTTTCCTCTCACTCCCGAATTCGACCAAACCGTGGACATTCAGCCGGACGGTTTCGCCAACCTGGCGGGCGTGGGTGACGTTCACCTGGAGGGGTTGAGCACCGAAGAGACGGCTCGCGCCGTGCGGATCGCCTACGCGAAGCTGCTGCGAGATCCGATCGTTGTCGTCGAACTCAAGAATTTCAGCAAGCCCTATTTCGTCGTCGGCGGGCAGGTTCATCAACCGGGAAAATACGATTTGCACGGTTACACCACGGCGACTCAGGCTATCGCCATCGCCGGTGGATTTAATGAAACGGCCAAGCATTCCCAGGTGCTTCTGTTCCGGCGCGTAAACAATGACTGGCTCGAAGTGAAAAACCTGAACCTGAAGCGCATTTTGCAGGGACATGGAGTCGGCGAAGATCCCGAGATTCGCCCCGGAGACATGTTGTTCGTCGTTTTCAATTTCCGACCTGCAAAAATCTTCATGGGTGATTCTGGCAGCACGATGCTTGGCTTGGCTCTGGCTTTTCTGGCGCTCGATTTTTGCCGCTCGAACGGTGCCGCGATGCCCGCCTCGACATTTCCGCTGTTCGTAGCCGCGCTGCCCCTCGTTGACGCCGCCCTCGCAATCATCCGTCGCCTTCGCCGGCGCGCTTCGCCATTCACAATCGACCGCCGGCATCTCTACGATCTCCTTCTCGCGCGTGGATGGCCGCCACGGAGAGTCGCCCTCGTCTGGTACTCCGCCACGCTTCTGTTCGTCGCTTCCGGCTGGCTCGCTCTGCGCGGCAATTCCATTCGCTCGACGTTCCCGGGCATCGCGGCTATCGCATTACTTCTCGTTATCGCCGTACGTCTAGGCTGCCTTCGCTCGACTGATCCACAACTGGCGAGAACCGTCGAAAGACAATCCTTCACACCCGCCCCCTCCAAATAGTCGGGCCTCCGCAACGAATCGCCGCGAACAGCATCGGATGAATGAGGCTGGCGCCCTTCCCAAAAGGGGCTTGCCTATAGCCAGAGAAAACCGACATCTCGTTTGTTAAGGTTTCGGGCGCGATTCACTTTTCGGATGAGTTGGACAGGATTGTGCGTGTTGTCCGGCGGCTGCGTTCCTGAGGCGTCGATTTCTTCAGCGCGTTTCCGAGTTGCACGAGGATTTTGCGCAGCTTGGCGCGTTCTTCGAGGCTGATATCGACCACTTCGAATGCCCGCGCTTGCGCATTCGCGTCGCGCACGATGGTTTGCGCCTTGATCGTCTTTTGGCCGGCATTCATGCGCAGTCCCACGACGCTGCCCGGATGCAAACTCTGTTCGCAGACGGCGACGCCGCCGCCCAGCGTCAATTCCGGAATCTCCACGTTGCAGTTTTCCTTGAGTGTAGTCGTAGTAGCCGGTACCGGCCGTTCCATGCGCAAGCGCGGATACCGTCGTTGTCGGATCGCCGAAGAATTGGGGTCGGGATCGAGCGGCTCGATCGAGAATTCGGCCGTGCTCAGCCCGCTGCGCGGCACGAAACTGCGCACCCATTCGGGATCGATCTTCTCCATGGCCTGCGCGGCCACCAAACGCAGCTCCGAGGGATGCGCCCACCGAAATGCTTTGCGCGCCTCGGCGATCTTTCGTAGCGCCGCCTCCGCAGCCACGGTGCGTAGCCGCCCCAGCGCTTCGATGGCCTTCAGGCGCAGGTACTCGGTCCCGCCTTTCGACATGTCCCCTTCAGCGAGAAGCAGGAACCGCGTATCGGCGCCCTGTTCGCCGCTCATTCCGATTTCATCAACGGCCAGCGGCTGAATCAACGTGTCCAAATAATCGAACACCTTCAGCAGCAGTTGCCCTCGTTCGGGTGACCCGCTTGCCGCGATTTGCCTTACCACGCGATCGTGAGCGGTGCGCTTCCATTCGCTCATGCGCACAGGCAGTATCTGCTCCGCCGCATCGATGTCCATGCGCGCCAGGATTCCGATCATGTCGACCGCTTCGCCCGCGGATCCATGGCGAAGCACTTGCCGCATATGATCGAGCGCCTCAGGTCCCAGCATTTGCATCATCGAAATCAGCAGTTCGCAATCTTCCCGGAATCCTGCGCGAGTAAACCTCTTGGCAATTTGTTCGGAAGCCAGGATCGGAACGCGGCGCAACAGATCTTTGAGCCCGCCCGGGATTTCACCTGTTCGCACGGCCTCGTCGATGAACTCGGGCAGGCGGTTCTCCACGGCAATTCGAGGCCGCAGGTTCTTGCCGAGGCTGGGACGTTCGTCTTCGATGTACGACGCCAACTCGACGGAACGCTGAATCGCCAGGTAGGAGCGCTTTTTGCCCGCCTCCTGCGAGAGGCGGACGAACGCCGCGCTCACCAGAGACTGCAATTCGGAATCGGTTTCTTCCGCCAGTTGCACGCCGGCTTGGCGGATGGTGTCGACCAGCAAACGTTCGTCACCGGCCGCGTAAACTGCGGCCAGTTCGGCGAGGCCGGTCGCAGTTTGACGCCGTGCCTGGGGCGCTTTGCTCGAAATGCAATTCGCATAATTGCGCAGGACCCTGTCCGCGGTTTCGTTTTCGCCGTTGCTGCGCAGCACTCCGACGTATTCGCTGATTTTCGCCGGCGGCACGCACCACGCGTCGCTCGATTCCAGCACCGCCTTCTTTTTTTCCTCTGACACTTGCGCCCAGAACTCCCGGGCAAGCAGATCCGTTTGCGAAGGCATGGCGATCCCGGCGCGCGACATTTCCTGTTCGTAAACGCCGAGAACCTTGCGCAGGCCGTCGAGTTCCTGGTTCATCTGGTCCAGGACTTCCTGCACCGCGTTCACTTTCAGGTTGCCCCGCTCGTAATTCTCGAGGGCGTAGCGGACGGCGATGTGCTCCGCCAATTTCATCAACGCTGCCTTGTCGGAGGTTTCCGTAGGCGCCTGCGCGGCCAATGCCGCCAGCGCCTGGCTCACGGTAAAGTGAGCCCGTCGCGGAAGGCTCGATAGCCTCGACTGGAATGCCGTCGGGTCGAACTTCTCTCCGTCAGAACCGCCCATTTGCGCCAAAACCTGCAGGATGCCCTGAAGTTCGTCCCCCTGCAGGGTCATCAGCCCGGTTTCGGCGGTCATCCCGCCGCTTGTCGCAGGCCGTGCCGAATGAGAACCGGCAATACTTGAAAGCGTGCTTTCCCATCGGCCGAGCGACGTAGCTTCGGTTCCCCGGCCGCGATGCCCCGAGCCTGAGCCTCCCCGGCCGTGCCCGCCCCAACCGCTGCCCCTTGCTTCTGCTCCGCCACCAATGCCGCTCGCGCCGCCCAGCTCACCGTCGCTTGTCCCAGCGTCCGCCCGTGTTCCGATCGATGAAATCCGCCCTCCGACAGTTGGATTCGCTGCCCCCTGTCCTCGGCCTGTTCCTCTACCGCCGGGCTTGCTCGAAGACTGATCCCCGCCCTCCGCGTTGAACCAGAAACCACCAGCGCTGGCGTCGAGCGGCGTTCCGCTACCTTCCCCTCCCACAATGTTCCACGTGTTTTCGCCGCCGGAGCCGCTGGTAACGGATCCCGCTCCCGAACCATGCGACAAACCCTCCGCACCCGTACCCTCGCCCCCCATTGCAACCGGCGCAACGGGACCCTCTATCCTCGGACCGCCTTGCGGCGCTGCCGCGTCCCTGCCGAGAGCCGATCGACCTGAACCTTGGCCTGGCGTCCCGTCACCAGACCCTGCAGGCTGACCTCCCGGTGCGCCACCGCCAGTTCCAGTTCCCTCCCCGCGCCCGAATCCTCGGCCGCCCAAACCCGACCCGCCACTTCCTGACCCGCCTCCAGCCGCGTTTCCACGGTGCCAACGGTTCTCGCCCTCTCCGCTGCCGCCTTCGCCGCCCGGACCTCCAGAGCCGCTGCCAGCGTCCTTCATTCCTTCCGCGGCCAGGATGAGCTGCAGGAGTTTTTCGGGATCTTGCAACATCTCGTCTTGTTCGGCGGAACTGAGGCCCAGCGTGCGCGCTGCGAGCTGTGCGGCGACCGTGGTCTTCGCCACAGCAGAATCTGCGGGTACGAAGCACACCTCATTCACGTGTATGTGCGGGTCGCCCTGCAGCGCGGCCTTCAATGCTTGCGCGAGCTGCGCCGGCCTCGCGCCTGTTCCCGTTGGGAAACCGCGCACCAGCTTCGCCAAGCTCGTCTGCGTCACTTTCGAAGAGAAAAAGATGCTCGCGATACCCGCAGCCGACAGCATGCGCGCGAAGCTCTTTTCGGCTGCCGCTGATTCGAGCGGCGTCCCGTCGAGCAGGAGTTGATCGCCGGAGACGGCCAGCAGCAGGCCCGCTTCAGTGTCGCCGAGAGCCGTGCGCAACTCCGCCCACGCAGTTTCGTATTGCTTGGCTGTGCGCGGGTGGCCAAAGTCGTACATGCGCGCGAACTTCAGCAAAATGTTCAGGCTGCGCACGAAGGCGCGCGCCGCTGTGGTGCGTTTGTCGACGCTGAGTTGCATAACGGATCGAGCGACACTCGGGTCGTCGCTCCCAAAACTATGAGGTAGAAGAGCTTAGTCGAGCAATGGTACGCGTGTCCTGTTCGCCACTACCTGTTAGTTCTCCAGTAGACGCAAACGCGCCACGCGAATGGAAAGCTAGCCCCGCAGCCATGACTCTAACTTCTTCACGTCAGAGAGGATAGCCAGGGCGCCCAACTCGCGTAACCGGGCGGCGCGTTGCCGCCTTTCTTCGCTGAGCGCCGGGAGAACGCCGACAAACGCGATGCCCGCTGCCTGCGCGGCGAGAGCATCGTCAATGTTATCACCCAAGTACAGTGCATCCTCAGGATCGCGCCCGTGGAGAATCTTCAGTAGGCCCTCGGGATCGGGCTTGGGCAGTTTTACGTCTTCTACCGTGACGATTTGAGTGAAAAACAGCCCGCACTTACTGCGCTTTATGGTGTACTCCAATTCCTCTCGTGTCCTGCCGGTGAAGATGCCTAGTTCGGCGCGCCGGGCGAGCCTTCGCACATCGCCGAGCGGCAGTTGCCATTTCTCGTTCTTCACATTACCCTCGCCGTTCAGGCCCCAGTACAGCTCCACGAATTTCCGCTTAACTTCTTCGTATTCCGCCTCGCCACCCAGTGCGTGTACCCACGCCGTCGACAATTTCCAGTCATCGTTGTAGCCGGACTTATTTTTCCAAACGTGCAGCTCTCTCCGCGTCACTTTTTTCCCGGTGAAGAATTCCACCGTCTCGAGCGTGGTTTTTTGAAACGAGCCACGAACGTCGACGAGAACGCCGTCTACATCAAAGATGATTATGGTTGGCAATTTGTGAGGACGCACAAGCCTCAACGAGGAGATTCGTCCGATTCGGGGGATGATTCGGCCGGTTCTTCCTCGGGTGCTTGTTCTCGATGTTCCGCTGGAGGTGGGGGATTCTCCCTTGATTCGCTCGCGGGATGTTCCGATGCATGGACGGGATTCTCTGTGGGTTCGCTCGATTGTTCGGCCGACTCCTCGCGAGCCGGCTCCTCTCGAGTTTCAACCAGCTCAGCGGCTTGGCTGGATTGTTCCTTCGCTGCGGATTCCTGCGCAGTCATGCGCTCGGTGGCTGATTCCTCGACATTGCCGCTTTCATTCCCCAACAGGTCGGAGGACCGTGCTTCGCCCGGCTGGACCCCTGGAATTGGCGGCTGTTCCGCCTGTAGTGTGGCTGCGACTGAACCCTCCTCCTCCGGCTTCGTGGGAGCCTCTGGCTCTGCCGCGGGCTTTGCCGTCTCTTCGCTCACCGCCTGTGGCGCGGGAGATGCCGACGCTGCGGCCGCTTCGGCCTTAAACGTCTCAAGGCGTTTTTCGAGTGCGCCGGCAAACAGCTCGATGATCGCCTTCGCCGCGCTGCCATCGGAATCCTTGCCCGGGTTGTAAGCTGTTATTTCGATGGCGGCGAGATTTTTCTGTTGCAGAAAAACGTCGAGAGCCTCGCGCACATCCTCCAGCGTGAGCCCTCCGCTTCCGGGATAGTTCGTAGCTCGAAAATCGGCGATGACGTCCACATCGAAGTGCAGGACGAATTCATAGCCACTGCCGTGAACCCGCTCGATGGCCGTTTTCGCTGCAGCCGCCGGCCCCATCCGTTTCACTTCATCCGCCATGTAACGCCGCAAGGCTGAGCGGCGCAGCGCTTCTTCCTCGCTCGGGTCCAGGCGATCGATGCCAAACAGCGCCAGGTCCGGCTCACGGACCAGCGGCGGCTCGCCCCAAAACCGCACAAGTTCCGCAGCGCCGCGTCCGGTCAGATGCGCCACCACCATCCCGTCGACGCAGCCCGACGGCGTCGTCGCAGGCGTGTTCACATCCGCGTCGCGGTCGATATAAACCAGCCCAACATTGCGAAAATAGCGCCGCGCTCCCGCCACCGTGGCCAGCGCCACCGAACAATCCCCGCTCAGAATAATGGGCAGCGCCCCGGATTTGATGGCTTGCTCGACTCGAGGTTTAAGCGCCTCCAACGCGCTCACTACTCCGGGAAGGTTTCGCGCGCGCGGGCTTTCCTCATCCGGTTTGTAGAGTTGCGGAGGATCGTCACCCAGGTCAGTGACTTGGTATCCGAGGGAAGTGAGCCGGTCGATCAACCCGGCCTTGCGAAACGCCGATGGCGCGCCTTCGTGCCCCGCCGACATGGCCGCCGCGCTCGTGGGCGCACCTAACAGTGCGATTTTATTTGCTTGGCGGACAATCTTGACCGCCACTCATGCGCTCCTTCGATTTTCTCTTTACCGCCCCTTGGTAAGAACTGGCCCTCAACTTCGCGTATCGCGCCTAAACTGGAACCGCGCTTCAGCGCGCCACTTCCCCCTGGCGCGCCGCCAGTTCCGGCGGCAGCGTAAAACGAACGTCCTCGCGTATCAAGTCCAGATCACGCTGGTTCGTGAATCCAAGCTTCGAGAGCTGCTGGCTCACTTGCTCGACGAGGACTTCCGGCGCCGATGCCCCCGCCGTAAGCCCCACCGTCTTCACGCCATCGAGCATAGAAGTTTCGATGTTCTTCGCATCTTCAATGAGCTGCGCGGGAACTCCCGCTCGCTTGGCCACTTCCACTAGCCGGTTCGAGTTCGAACTGTTCGCCGAGCCCACTACCAGGATCAACTCGACTTCGCGCGTCAGCGCCTCGACCGCCTCCTGCCGATTCTGCGTCGCGTAACAGATATCGTCCGACGCCGGACCCACAATCGACGGAAAGCGCTGCCGCAGCCGGGCCACGATTTCCTGCGTATCGTACAACGACAGCGTTGTCTGCGTCAGGAACGCCAGCCGGTTCGGATCGGGCACTTGCAGTTCGTCCACTTCCTCGACGCTGCCCACCACCACCGTCTGGTCCGGTGCCTCGCCCGACGTACCCACGATTTCCTGGTGATCGCGATGGCCAATCAGGATCAGAGTGCGGCCTTCGCGCGCAAACTTCAGGGCTTCGAGGTGAACTTTCGTGACCAGCGGGCAAGTTGCGTCGATGACGCGCAACTCCCTTTCTTGCGCTTCCGTGCGCACGCGCGGAGGCACTCCGTGCGCGCTGAACACAAGTACCGCGCCTTTCGGCACTTCCGCGATGGATTCCACGAAAATGGCGCCGCGCCGCCGAAGTTGGTCCACAACGTACCGGTTGTGCACAATCTCGTGGTGGACGTAAACCGGCCGCCCGTAAGCTTCCAGCGCCAGTTCGACAATGTCCACGGCGCGCACCACCCCGGCGCAAAATCCTCTCGGCCGCACGCGAACCAGCGTCTTCTTGCCGTGATTTGTGCCCGCGATATTGGTTAGCGTCATTAGGCCCCGTTGCCCCGCATGCAGGATAGTGCCTGTCTCAAGTTAAATCGAGCAATCCTAACTAGTTTACCTGAAAGGCCATACGCCTCGCCACTTCCGTTGAAGCTCCATGTAGATCTGTCGCGCATAGCCGCGTCCCCCGACCGCCGGATGGTATCATCAGCGTTCTTACGCAAAAAGATCGGGGGAGACTGTGCTGCTGAAGGACAAAGTGGCGATTGTGACGGGAGGCGGCCGGGGAATTGGCCGCGCCATCGCCAGGAAGTTTGCATCCGAAGGCGCGTCCCTCGTACTGGCCGCGCGAACTGAAACCGAGATTCGGCAGGTTGTTACAGAGGTACAAAGCAGCGGTGGAGAGGCTGCAGCGGTAGTTGCTGACGTATCCCGCGAAGCCGATTGCGAGCGAGTCGTGGCCGCCGCTCGCGAAACATTCGGCGCGATCCACATCGTTGTCAACAACGCCAGCATCTACGGCCCAGTTCAGCCCGTCGAGAACATCTCGCCAAGCGAATGGGACGAGGTGATCGCCGTCAATCTGCGCGGCCCGTTCCTGCTCTCGCGCCTCGTCCTGCCGGAAATGTACAAACAGCGCGAGGGCGCCATCCTCAACATCACCAGCATCGCCGCCAAAGCCGCTTTTCAACTGAACAGCCCCTACGCCGCGTCGAAGGCTGGATTGATTGGACTTACACGCACGCTGGCCGCCGAGGCTGCGCGTAAAGGTGTTCGCGTCAACGCCATCAGCCCGGGACCCGTGCCGGAAACCAGGATGTCGCAGGAGTTAGGCCGCAAGCTGGCCGAATACTTCCACGCCGACAACCGAAAACTATTTCAGCAGACCCTAGAGGGTATCTTGCAGGGAAGGCCGCAGACGGCGGAGGAGATCGCCGCTGCGGCCGTGTTTCTGGTATCCCACCAGGCTAGTGCAATTACAGGCCAGACTCTGAACGTGGATGGCGGAATGGCTTTCTACTGATCTCTTCCAGGGCCGCGTAGCCACGCCGCGCCGAACTGGCTATCACGCGGACGCCAAGTTCCGTCCAATCGAACCCGCGCTCGCTGATCGCGCCAATCGCGTAGAACAGTCCGCCGAGCACAAAGAACACGCCAAATCCGAGCGCGAAGAGAAGCTCGGCTGCCAGCAGTTCGCGGACAAAATAAAGTTGAAGGAAGAAAAGCACGGCGACAGTCGACAACGTGCCACAACGAATCTTTGGATCCGCCGCCAGCTTGTTTATCAGGCTTTTTGCCCTTTCCAAAACTGTTTTCATTTGCGTGTGCCCACCCACACTGCTTAGATGCAAGCGGCCATCCAAAAGACGCAGTGATGCAAGTCACTGCAAAGCCACTAGATGGGGAATTTTTGTGTAGTTGCGAAATCAAAAGAGGAAAACAGTTTCCAACAGCGGGGAAAATGCCTTACACGAGTTTTCTCGGACTTTTCGTGTCTACGTGAAACACGGTGATTCGTTTTTCGTTCGCTGCCAGCTCGTTGCAGCTCGATTTTACTTCCCTTCGAACGGATACCGATCCTGCGCCAGCACCGCGTCCGCAACGCGCCGGCGAATCGCGATTGTATCCAGCGGCGAATGTTTCGAGAATCTTCGCAGCACCGCGAGTTGCGTCAGAAGCGTGTCGCCCTCGGCCGTTGCCGCAAGAGCCGTGCGCGCTTCTTTTTCGACGCGATCCATGGCGTCGTAAATAAACGCGCGCGCGGTGTCGCACATCACGCTTGCCGCTTCGCCTCTCGTTTTGCTAGCTTTCTCTGCTCGCCGCAGTGAAGATTCCATGGCGTAAACGTCCATGGCGATGTTCGCCAGCGCGGCCACAATCTCCTGCCGGTCGGCCAATTCTTCCCGATATTTCTGCACGGCGGTTCCCGCGGCCAGCAGGAAGATCTTCTTGGCTTGCGCCAGCGAACGCTCCTCCTCGGCGAACGCTCCCGATGCTGCCTCCTCGAACGTAGGTCCCGCCAGAACTTCATCCGCCAGCTTCATCGCCGCAGGTATCAATGGCACGATGCCCGACATAGCCCGCTTTATGAGCATCTGGATGATGAGCATGCGGTTGATTTCATTCGTGCCCTCGAAGATGCGGTTGATGCGGCTGTCGCGGTAGGCGCGCGCGACGGGATAATCCTCGTGGAAACCGTATCCGCCGAAAATTTGCACCGCTTCGTCCACGCAGTAGTCCACCGCCTCGCTTCCCGCAATCTTGCTGATCGAACTTTCTATGGCGTATTCCTCGAGGACCTGCATCACTTGCTTGGCGGCATCAGCGCCCGCTTTCTGCTCCGACGCAGCCGCCGAAACCATTCCCGCGGAGCGATAGATCATCGACTCGACAGCGTAAACGCGAATCGCCATCTCGCCCAGCTTGGCCTTGATCAGCCCAAATTCTGCAATCGATTTGCCGAAAGCCGTGCGCTCCTTCGCATATTTCGACGCTACGGCAAGAACGTACTTCGCCCCGCCCAGGCAATATGCACCCAGTGAGAAGCGCCCCACGTTCAGCGTGTTGAACGCGACGATGTGCCCTCGCCCGATTTCGTGCAGGAGATTTTCTTTCGGCACCGGCGCATTCTCGAAGAAGATGGGCACTGTCGAGCTGCCCTTGATTCCCATCTTTTTTTCTTCGGCGCCGACGGAGAAACCGGGCGTGCCGCGCTCGACTATGAAACAGGAGAACTTTTCGCCATCCACTTTCGCGAACACGATGTACACGTCGGCAAACCCGCCGTTCGTGATCCACATCTTCTGCCCGTTCAGGATCCAGTTTTTGCCGTCCGGCGACAGAACGGCGCGCGTGCGCGCGGCCAGTGCGTCCGAACCTGCGTGCGCCTCGGACAAGCAGTAGCACGAGATTTTCTCGCCCGTCGCAATCTTGGGCAGGAATCGTTTCTTCTGTTCTTCGGTTCCAAAATAAACGATCGGAATCGTTCCGATTCCCGCATGCCCTCCGTGAGATACGGCGAACGAAGCGTAACCCGCCAGCTTTTCGGCAAGCAAAGTCGCGGAAACTTTGTCGAGTTCCGACCCGCCATACTCCTCGGGAATCGCTCCCCCGAGCAGACCCAGCTCGCCGGCTCTCTTCAACAACTCCGGCATCAGCCCTTCTTTGTGCTGCTCGAGTTCGGGGATATTCGGCACCACTTCCTTGGCCACGAATTCTTCCGCGGTTTGCCCGATCAGCCGCTGGTCATCACTTAAATCAACGGGCGTGAAGACGTCCTCAGGCACACAGGTCGTAATCAGAAACGCGCCGCCGCGGTTCAGCGTTTTTGCTGCAGGTGTGGTGGCCATCGCTTTCCTCGCTAGGTTGGATTACCAGGTGATTTCATTCTCGCGCTCGCCGCCGCTCACGACAACCTCAGGGTTCAACCTGCTTCGGCCGAAACGCGGATTCCTTCGATATACTCTGTCGGCAGGTTGTGTTCCGCGGCGCCGTCGAGAATCGTCTTCAAATAATGCGCTGCCGGGCGCAGTCCCTTTTCTACTTTCGTAGCGATAAACGCCTGCGCAGCGATCGTGCGGCCGTCGCGGTCCCGCACCGTCACCTCGATGCGCCGGTAATGGACTGGCGCGCCTTCGAACCGGTCGAGATTCCGGAACGCCGATTCGTTGATTTTATACAGTACGCCCTCGACGCTCTTCCCCGCCGCCGGACGAATGTTCGCCCCCGCGCTTCCCCCGCGCACTTTCTTGTTGAACGCGAGTTCGTAATTCTCGAGACGCCCGAGCCGCTCTTCCAGAATTTCTCCCGCGCGCGACTTCATTTGCGCCCGGTTCATGTTGCTGGCATAGGCAAAGTACCAAGCTGTCGCGGCCATACTCTCTTCACTGGAAATTAGACTACCGGAGGCGACGTAATGTTACATTACAGGGAATGCCCGCGCCGAGCAATCGCTCGCCTAGGCACGTTCGCTTGGATCGCCGATCCGGAAGGAAATACCGTCGGGCTGTGGAAACCCGCTGCCAAATAAAAGAGATTGACACCAATACCGAATCACGCGTAAAAGCTTGTCACTTCCTCGGAACCCAACTCCTTCTCGAGAGGTGAAGAAATGGCCAAGAAAATTCTCCTCGGAGGCTTGGTGGGTGGTATCGTCGCTTTTCTCGTTTCTGGCTTCTTTCACATGGCCACCAGCCTCGGCGAATATGGCATCAAGACTCTGCCGAACGAAGACGCCACCCTGTCCATGATGCGGACGTCAATCCCCGAATCCGGCTTATATCTCTATCCCGGAGCAGATATGTCGCACGGCAACTCCCCGGCGGTTCAGGCGGCGTTCTTGCAAAAATACAAAACAGGGCCCGCAGGGATTCTGGCTTACACGAAAGAGGGGGGCGACTTCAGCTTCGGCAAGCTGTTGCTCAACCAATTTCTGTTCAGCCTTGTTGCCGCCTTGTTTCTGGCCTGGATTCTTGGCCTCACCGTGGGCGCCACTTCCTACGCATCGCGAGCTGCGATCGTCTTCATCGCCTCGCTTTTTGCCGCCTGCATTTACGCGCTGCCCTACTGGAATTGGTACCGCTTCCCGTTGAACTACACCGTCGCCTACATTTTTACGTGGAGTGTGAGCTGGTTGATCGCCGGCCTCGCCATGGCCGCTATCGTCAAGCCGAGGGCCGGCGCTTCCGCTTAGAGATCTCGCGACGGTCAGCATGGCGCGAAAGTTAATCATTCTCCGCACCGATTTTTCGGTCGACGAATCCTTGCGCCGTATCGCTGAATTGGCCGATCCGGCCCAGCGTACTCTCTTTTCGCTTTCAGGCTACAAAGGATCCAAGCCCCTTCTTGTGAAAATCGACGGGCACAACGTGAAGCTGTGGAAGAGAATCCATTACCGAAACGACTTCAGGCCTTCTTTCTTTGGGAAGCTTCTCCAGGAACCGAATGGTAAAACTCGGCTGGAGGGCCACTTTGGCCTGGACTCCTCGGTGAAGATTCTCGTGGGAGTGTAGCTTTGCTTCGTTGGGGCCGTCGCGCTGGCGTTGCTAGTCGCTTTTTTAGAAACTGGGGAGCGCCGAACCGCGGAGGTGATCTGGTACCTCTCTACATGCTGGCGTTCGCTTTCCTACTCATTAAGTTCAGCCGATGGATAAGTCGGGGGCAGGAGAGGTTCATATTGGAGCAATTGGAGAAAGCTTTGGCGGCGCGCGTCGAAATCGTCGAGCCGGATGCAGCTCAGTGGGACCGTTATGTTAACCGTCCCATCGGGTAGCTAGGAAACCGGAGCGATCTAGGCGGCGCGTTCGAAGATTCCTGCGGCGCCCATCCCACCCCCAACACACATGGTCACCAGACCATACCGCGCATCGCGCCGCTCGAGTTCGCGCAAAATCGTCGCCGTGAGTTTCGCCCCCGTGCACCCCAGAGGATGACCTAGCGCCACCGCTCCCCCGTTCACGTTGACCCGCGCCGGATCAAGTCCGGCCAGCTTGATCACGCTCAGCGCCTGCACCGCAAACGCTTCGTTCAGCTCGATCACATCGATGTCATCGAGCCTCAGCCCCGCAATCTTCAATGCCTTCGGAATCGCATGTACCGGCCCCACACCCATTTCCTCGGGCGGGCATCCCGCCGTCGCGAACGCCAAAAATCGCGCGAGCGGCTTGAGTCCCAGCGCGCGAGCCCGCTCCGTGCTCATCACCACCGCCGCTGCGGCTCCATCGCTCATCTGCGAGCTGTTTCCCGCCGTCACTGTGCCGCGCGCGTGAAACGCGGGCTTCAGTTTTGCCAGCGCTTCGAGGGAAGTATCCGCCCGCGGCCCTTCGTCCGTATCGAACGTCATCTTTACCGTCCTCGGCCGCGCCCCATTCGACCCGCCACCCGCGCCGTTGCCTGCAGCAATCGACGTGTAGCTCACCTCGACTGGCACGATTTCGTCCTTGAATTTCCCGGCGCCGATCGCCGCCAGCGCCTTTTGATGGCTCGCCATCGAGAATTCGTCGGCTTGCTCGCGAGTGATCCCGTACTTCTTGCCCAGACTCTCAGCGGTGAGTCCCATCCCCAGATACGCATCCGGATAATGGTCCATCAGCCACGGATTCGGCGCGATTTTGTTCCCGCCCATGGGAACCATGCTCATCGACTCCGTGCCGCCCGCGACAGCCACTTCGCCGTGCCCCGCCATGATTCGCTCCGCTGCCAGCGCGATGGCTTGCAAGCCCGAAGAGCAGAACCGGTTGATGGTCATCGCCGACGACTCCACCGGGAGGCCCGCGCGCAACGCCGCAATTCGCGCCACATTCATGCCTTGCTCGCCCTCCGGCATCGCGCAGCCGAGTATCACGTCCTCGATTTCCTTCGCATCCACCTTCGCGCGCGCTACTGCTTCCTTGATCGCCACCGCGGCCATATCATCAGGCCGCGTCGTCCGCAGCGTACCCTTGGGCGCCTTGCCCACCGCCGTGCGCACTGAACTCACGATCACAGCTTCACGCATGACTCACCTCAACAGTTCTCAGCAAGAAAGTTCTGACCTAATTGGATGCCACTCGGGAGGAAAAAGCAAATGGAAGAAAATCTAACCTGAACATTCCGACACCAAACCGCAGGCTCTCTCGACATTTTTGGAATCACACCGGGAAACTTCTTCGCGCCCCGCTTGTATCGCAGATCGGCCTTAAAGCCGGAACCTGACGGTCACGAACATCTCGACTTCGACCGGCTGCCCGTCGAGTTGCGTGGGCTGGAATTTCCAGTGCCGCAACGCATCCAGCGCCGCATCGCGCAGCATCGCTGGGCCCGACATCACCTGCAGATGCGAAACGTTGCCGTTCTTGTCCAGCAGCGTGTCGATCACCACATCGCCTTCGACGTGGGCCTGTTTGGCCACCAGAGGATAAATCGGCCGAGTCGACGAGATCAGCCTCGGTTCCTTAATCCGCCCGCCAATGGAAACGGGACCCGCCGGCGTTGGCGGCGCAATAGATGTCGCAGACGTGATCGCGGACAGGTCTGCCGGTTGGCTCGCCGAGATTATTGCAGGATCAAGCGCCGGAGCCTGATTTCGCAAATCGTCCTTGCGTAGCGAAACCAACGGATGCGCCTTCATCAGCTTCGGATTCAACACGTTCTTCGGTGCGCTGGCAACCGCCATACCGCTCGTTGCGCCGGGTTGCGCCTCCAGCCTGCCCGAATCGTTGCCCTTCGCCGTCGCTTCACGCGAAGTTTCACTCACTACTGGAGCGCTCGATAGTGCGTCGTAATTCGTTCCCGTCGACGCGGTCGCAGATTTCGCCGTCGCTGCAGGCGGAACCAGCGCCGCATTCGGCGTTTGCGCCGGCGCCACCGCGTTGCCGGGTTGCTGTTCAACAGAGCTAGCCGGCTCCGAAGTTCCCACCGTGCTCGCCGGTGTCCTTGAATGGAAATACCAGACGCCCGCCAGCACCGCGATCAGCAAAACTGCCGCGCAAGCGCCAATCAAAGTCCAGTCTTGCCGCCAGCCGGGAGAAAGCTCTCGCCCTATTTGCGCATCCGTAAAAACGCCCCGGATAGACTCGACCGCTCCCGCTGGTTGTTCCGCCGGCAGCTCCCCCGCAACTCCAAATGCTCCGAGCCCGCGCCCTGCACTCACGCCGGCGCCCGGCGCAACCATGTCCTGGCCCGTCGGGTCGATTTCGACCGAGGCTGCCAGCGGCTCAACCTCCGGCTTCGCATCGCGCCGCTTCGGCTCCGCTGGCGTCAGCACTGGAACTTGAACCGCCACTTCATTCCGCGCTTTCGCCGCGTATCTTTGATCCTCATACACAGGATTCGGTGTAGGACTTTGTGTAATCGTTTGCGGAACCACCGAAGCTGCACCCTGAATCTTCGCAGCGGATTCAGCCGCTGGGTACGCCAGCGTGGGTTTCGCTTCCGGCGGCGCAAGGATCGATGCTTGTCTCGCTGCCACCACTTCACGCGGCGCAGCAATTTCAGCCGCTTTAGGCGCAGACGATTCGCGCCCGGACATGTCGCGCGCTGGCGCTGCTGCCGGCACAACGTCGGGCGTAATCTTCGTCTTTACTGCGGGCGCTGCCGCCGGCATGTGCGCTGGCGCCGGCCTTCGCGCCCCCGCCTGCCCCTCCGACGGAAAGTACACGCCCCAATATTTGGGCTGCGGCTGCGTGAATTCGACTTCCACGTAGCTCTGCAGGCTTGGAAAATTGCGAACTTTGATCACCCGGCATATCGCGTCTTGCCGCGATTTCAGATTCGTCATCACCAGCATCTGCCCGCTGTGCACCGGCGCCGTCATCCGCACCACCGCCCCTTGCGGGAACACGATCATCGTGGTGGTTTCTTCCGAGAACGGCTCCGTTTGGGCTCCTGCCCCTTGCGCGCTCGGTCCGCCTTCTGCCTTCACTCTCGAACCGTGAACCCTGACCCCAATCTCCAGGGACACCGCGTCGGATCGCGACCCGCTCGATGCCGCTTTCGGTTGTGCGCCGGACTGCGCACTGGACGGCTGTGCTGCAGTCTGCTGCGTGGAAACTTCTGTCTGCGTGGAAATGCCCGTTGCGACTGCTTCCTTTGTTGATGGTCCCATTATGAATTCACGGCGCTTTGCCGCCGCCCTCGATCGGCGTTTTTAAGCTGGTAATGGGATTCTGGTGGGTAGTACTAGGCTCAGCAATGGTACGAAAGTACTGCCTGTTGACCTTTTGGTAGCCCGAAAGTCCTATTCGGCAGCCTTACGGCCGTTGCCCCTTGCGCGGAATGAAAATCGGAACTGGCGGCGTGATCTTGTGCTTCTTCGAAAAATCGCGCTCGTTGAGAGCCACTTCCAAACGTCCCCGCGAATCGATGTACAGCAGCGGATCGCCCACCGGCACATCCATGAAGGTCTTCACGAAAGGAATGATGTAAAACCCTTTGTCGATTCTTACCGAAACCTTATCCCCCAGCACATAGCCCAGGCTCCTGAAATCCGTGCCCGAAATATCCGTAATCAAGCTGCCGTACGGATCGTCCAACCCGATTACCGCCCCGGTGATCCCGCTCTTGTCGATCGCGGGAGCACGCGGGTTGAGTCGCACTAGTTCCCTCCCTTCGCCCCCCGCTAGCGTCCAATCTTCCCCCGCCGCCAGGTGAGCCGCCGCCGGTGAAAACACATCCCGCCCGTGAAATGTGGACGATATGTTGTCGCCGATCATCCACCCCAAGCTCGTGATTTCCCGCGCGCCCTCGATCCCGTCGCGGTCTGCCACCGGCGTAATCAATCCGTTGTCCGGAAGCACGAAGAATTGTCCTTTCTTCGTTTTCACGATCACAGCTTTCCGCGATGTCCCCACACCCGGATCCACGACCACAAGAAAAATCGTCCCCGGCGGGTAGTACGGCGTGACGCCTGCCAGAAATCTCGCGCCTTCTTCGATCGAGTAGGGCGTCACCTGATGCGTGATGTCCATGATGCGGACGTCCGGCACGATGCCCAGAATTACCGCCTTGCAGATCGCCACCGCGTCATTCGCCGTCCCAAAATCCGACATGAACGCGATGGTCGGCCGCGTCGATTCCCCTTTCTTCGCGGCATCTTCCTGAGCGCTGCGATTGCTGCAACCCGCAACGCAAAGCAGCGCCGCAACCACCAGCGCAACGGTTCGCAATGGAGCCCGTAGCCGCATGAACGACCAACAAAAAGAATACACCCCCGGCCTTTCCCTCAGATTTCAATGGTGCTTTGAATTGCACTCGTGCCATAAGCTGCGCGGTAGACTTGCCAAATCGCTCGTAGTGGAAGGCCGGAGTTTTAGCTGCCTGATCGAGAAGTAGCAAACGATCGCGGAAAAGGCAGAAGTTTTACCTCAGCGCGCACACGGAAGCAGATGCAGGTCAGAGGACGACTTGACGGGTTCGAAGATGCCGTAGCCTTGCTTCACATTCACCAGAGCGTTTTCAAAGAAAACGCTTGGAAGAAGGCCATCGTCGATACCGTCCTGGATGACTGGGTTCGCCGGGAGCACAACCACTTTGACGTCCCGAAGGTGAACGGTGGCGATAGCGATGTCCCGCGCCTGGACGACCCACGTTGAAATCCCGGACAAATTCGTGAGCAGGCGGATCGCTGCTGGCGAGCCGCGAGCCTGGTCCTGAGGAAATTTAATGCGGTTCTCCATGGATCGCCTGCGTTCCGAAGTGTCCGGACGCGGGGCTCGAGAACGCCGTGGAGATATGATAAGTGTGAGGACTCCGAATTGATGGTGTGAAAGACTGCAGCCTTAGAACTGTTTCAGCCACAGCCCCGTCATCACGCGCTGGCTGTCCGTCTCGATTATGATGACCGTATTCGTGTCGACCACATAATATGCGTCCACGAATGACGCCCCGTTCGCGGCCGTGAACGTCGCCGTGCCGCGCCCGTTCGAGTCTGCGCTCGCGATCGTGCTCTTGTTGCTGAGAATATTCAGGCCCAATTGCTGCCCGTTCACTTCGAAATTGTTGATGTCCATCGTGCCGCTGATGCTCGTCCCCGAAATCCCGGCCTGCGCCACGACATCCTGTTCCGTGCCGCTCTTGTTCCCCACTCCCGTGAAATTCACCGCGTAGCTTCCCTTCGGCTGCGACGTCGCCGATTGCAGATACGCCGTGCCTGTCGCGATCACGTTGTCTTGCGTCTCCAGCAGCAGGACCTCCACCGAATTCGGATTCGTCGCATCTACTGCCGCCGTCGCATACCCAACCCAATTGAATGTCCCCGCCGGAGTGGTCGTCGAACTCGAAATTCGTCCCGTGGTCTGGTCCACGCTATACGACGTCGAGCTCATCGCCGCATCGCTTTGTGAGCGGAATCCGGGAGCATTATTGTCGAACTCCCCGCCGGTGATGCTTCCGCTGTTTCCCGTGCTCGAACTTCCGCCGCCATCCGACGTGAACACTCCGCCGCCG
>Ga0187815_10000177_pt1 | contig 32533 bp, 26 predicted proteins | sample NC_S_5_FD_132962 | JGI IMG/M metagenome (GOLD analysis project Ga0187815, IMG submission 132962) | Wetland sediment microbial communities from Neuse River Estuary, North Carolina, USA - ASW-S_5 | ecosystem: Environmental > Aquatic > Freshwater > Wetlands > Sediment | place: USA: North Carolina... | reverse complement strand
GATGTCCGCGATCTCGCTGCACAGCACCGCGCGGATGCCGTAGTCCAGCAGCGCCCACGGCGCGTGCTCGCGCGAGGAGCCGCAGCCGAAGTTGCGGCCGGCCACCACGATGGCGCAGCCCTTCGCTTCCGGCTGGTTCAACGGGAAGGCCGGGTTGTTGCTGCCGTCGGACAGATAGCGCCAGTCGTTGAAGCACAGCTTGCCCAGGCCCGCGCGCGTGGTGGTGGTGAGGAAGCGCGCCGGGATGATGCGGTCGGTGTCGATGTTCTCGTCCGGCAGCACGGCGGTGCGGGAGTGGATGCGGGTGACGGGCTGCATCAATGAAATTCCTCGCTGGTTGCGTTCGCCTCCTCTCCCCTTTGGGGAGAGGATTGAGGTGAGGGGCGGGTGCTTGCGTGAGTGCTGATCGAAGTGCGCTCCGATGCGGGGTCATGGCCAGCATGGTCCCTCACCCCAGCCCTCTCCCCGAAGGGGAGAGGGAGAAAAGCCTGCGTGTTCATGCCGCCACCTCCGTCAGGTACTCGCGCGGATCGGCGATCGCGCCTGCGATGGCGGACGCCGCGGCGGTGGCGGGACTGGCCAGCACGGTGCGGGCGCCCTTGCCCTGGCGGCCCTCGAAGTTGCGGTTGGAGGTGGACACGACCAGCTGGCCCGGCTGCGCCAGGTCGCCGTTCATCGCGATGCACATCGAACAGCCGGGCACGCGCCACTCGGCGCCGGCGGCGCGGAACACCTCGTGCAGGCCTTCCGCCTCGGCGTCGCGGCGCACCGCCTCGGAGCCGGGCACCACCAGCATGCGCACGCCGGTGGCGACGCGGCGGCCGCGCAGCACGTGGGCGGCCTCGCGCAGGTCGGACAGCCGCGAGTTGGTGCAGCTGCCCACGAACACCACGTCCACCTTGGTGCCTTGCATGGGCTGGCCGGCGCGGCTCTGCATGTAGTCCAGCGCGCGCTGCTCCATCGCGTTGCGCGCGGCGGGCACCGGCGCGTCCATCGCGATCGCCATGCCCGGGTGGGTGCCGTAGGTGACGGTGGGCTTCACCGCGCCGGCGTCGATGCGCACTTCGCGGTCGTACTGCGCGCCCGCGTCGGTCCGCAGCGTGCGCCAGTGCGCCACCGCGCGCTCCCACGCCGCGCCCTGCGGCGCGCGCGGCCGGCCCTGCAGCCAGGCGAAGGTGGTTTCGTCGGGCGCGATCAGGCCCGCGCGCGCGCCGGCCTCGATCGACATGTTGCATACCGTCATGCGCTCCTCCATCGACAGCTTCTCGATGGCCGCGCCGCGGTATTCGATGACGTGGCCGGTGCCGCCGTCCACGCCGATGCTGCCGATGATGTGCAGGATCAGGTCCTTAGCGCCGACGCCGGACGGCAGTTCGCCGTCCACGTGGATCGCCAGCGTCTTCGGCTTGCGCTGCAGCAGGCACTGCGTGGCCATCACGTGGCCCACCTCGGTGGTGCCGATGCCGAACGCCAATGCTCCAAATGCACCATGCGTGGAGGTGTGGCTGTCGCCGCAGACGATGGTCATGCCCGGCTGGGTGGCGCCCAGTTCAGGGCCGATCACGTGCACGATGCCGCGCTCGCTGCTGTCCCAGCCGTACAGGTCCACGCCGAAGGCGCGGCAGTTTTCCTCCAGCTGTGCCACCTGCGCCTGCGCCTCGGCGCTGGCATAGGGACGCGTGCCGTCGGCGTTCGTCGGCAGGGTGGGCGTGGAATGGTCCAGCGTGGCCAGCGTGCGGTCCGCGCGGCGCAGCTTCAGGCCGCGCGAACGCAGCTCGTCGAAGGCCTGCGGCGACGTGACCTCATGCACCAGGTGCAGGTCGATATAAATGATCGCCGGGGTGTCGGCGCTTTCGGGCGCGACCACGTGCGCGTCCCAGATCTTTTCGAACAGGGTCTTTGCGCTCATGCCGTGATTTCCATCGAAGCGGGCAGTTGTTGAGGAGTGCGGCCATGGATGGCCGCTTCTTGATCTTCGCGGTCATGGACGACCGCATTAACCCAGCCCCATTTGTCCTCGGTGCGGCCGTCGAACAGGCCGAAGAACGCCTCGCGCAACGCGCGCGTCACCGGGCCGGGCGTGCCGCTGCCGACCGGTTTGCGGTCCACCGAGCGCACCGGGGTGATCTCGGCGGCGGTGCCGGTCATGAACACCTCGTCGGCGGTGTACAGGGCCTCGCGCGGCAGGTCGCGCTCTTCCACCGCGATGCCCAGTTCGGCGGCCAGCGTGAGCACGCTGTCGCGGGTGATGCCGGCGAGGATGCCGGCGCTGGACGGCGGGGTGAGCAGCTTGCCGCGCTTCACCAGGAACAGGTTCTCGCCCGCGCCTTCGCTGAGCAGGCCGTTGTGGCCCAGTGCGATGCCCTCGTCGTATCCGCCGCGGCGCGCCTCCAGGCCGATCAGCTGGCTGGACAGGTAATTGCCGCCGGCCTTGGCCCAGCTGGGGATGGTGTTCGGTGCAGGGCGGTTCCACGAGGACACGCAGACGTCCGCGCCGCGCTCGGCGGCCTCGCCCAGGTAGGCGCCCCATTCCAGCGCCATGATCGCCACGTCCACCGGCGAGCCGCCCTTCGGCAGCACGCCCAGGCCGCCGGCGCCGCGGAACACGATGGGGCGCACGTAGGCCGACTTCAGCCCGTTGGCGCGGATCACTTCGTGGCAGGCGGCGTCGATCTCGGCCTCGCTGTAGCCGACCTCGATCTCATACACCTTGGCCGATTCGAACAGGCGCCGCGTGTGGTCGGCGAGGCGGAAGTAGGCGGGGCCGTGCGGTGTCGCGTACACGCGCTCGCCCTCGAACACCGAGGAGCCGTAGTGCAGCGCATGCGTGCTGACGTGGACGTTGGCTTCGGCCCAGGGCTTAATGCGGCCGTTGTGCCAGAGGAAGGGTGTGTGGCTCATGGATGGAGGGTTCCCGTGTTTACAGGCTGGCGGTGGCGGCCGGCGCGGTCGCCGGTGTCTGCCGTTCGATGCGGTTGACGATGGCCAGCGCGGCCTGCGCGGTGGCCTCTACGATGTCGGTGCTGACGCCGTGGCCGCGCCAGTCGCGCTCGGCATGGCGCGCCACCAGATGGGCCTGGCCCTGGGCGTCGCCGCCCTCGCTGACCGCGCGCACCTGGAAATCGGTCAGCTGCAGGTCGCTGCCGGTGGCGCGTTCGATCGCGCGCAGCACGGCGTCCACCGGGCCGTCGCCGATCGCCGCCTCGCCCGCCTCGCGGCCGTCGTCGTGGCGCAGCTTCACCGAGGCCGACGCGCTGCCGCCCAGGTGCGTGCTGGTGTTCAGCTGCACCAGCCGCCACGGGCCAAGCGCGTCGGGGTCCTGACCCAGCGCGATCGCTTCCAGATCCTCGTCGTGAACTTCGCGCTTCTTGTCGGCCAGCGCCTTGAAGCGCGCGAACACGTCATCCATCGCCGCCTCGTCCGGCGTGTGGCCCAGTGCCTGCAGGCGTTGGCGCAGCGCGGCGCGGCCCGAATGCTTGCCCAGCACCAGTTTCGTCTCGGCGATGCCCACGTCCTGCGGACGCATGATTTCGTAGGTGCCGCGGTGCTTGAGCATGCCGTGCTGGTGGATGCCCGACTCGTGTGCGAACGCGTTCTCGCCCACGATCGCCTTGTTGCGCTGGACCGGCTGGCCGGTGAGCTGGGACAGCAGGCGCGAGGCCGGGTACAGCTTGCGCGTGTCGATGCGCGTGTCGGTGCCGAAGTAGGCGCCGCGCACCTTCAGCGCCATCACGATCTCCTCCAGCGCGGCGTTGCCGGCGCGCTCGCCGATGCCGTTGATCGTGCATTCCACCTGGCGCGCGCCCGCACCCACCGCGGCAAGGCTGTTCGCCACCGCCAGGCCCAGGTCGTTGTGGCAGTGGCTGGAGAACACCGCGCGCCCCGCGTCTTTCACGTTGGCTCGCAGCCAGGCGAAGCGCTCGGCGATCTCGCTGGGCGTCATATAGCCCACCGTGTCCGGCACATTCAGTGTGCTGGCGCCGGCGGCCAGCGCCGCACTGAACACCTCGGCCAGGAATTCCGGCTCGGTGCGCATCGCGTCCTCGGCGGAGAACTCCACCTCGTGGCACAGGCCGCATGCGCGTTCCACCGCGGCCACCGCGGCGTCCAGCACCTGCTGCTTGCTCATGCCCAGCTTGTGCTCGCGGTGCAGCGGGCTGGTGGAGATGAACACGTGGATGCGCGAGTGCCTGGCCTGCTCCAGCGCGCGGCCGGCGCTGTCGATGTCGCCGTTCTGGCAGCGCGCCAGTGCGCAGACCGTGGTGTCGCGCAGCGTGGCGGCGATCTGTGCGACCGCAGCAAAGTCGTCGGGCGATGCCTGCGGGAAGCCGGCCTCGAGCACGTCCACGCCCAGCGTTTCGAGCATCTGCGCCATGCGCAGCTTGGCGCGCCGGTCCATCGAGAAGCCGGGCGTCTGTTCGCCGTCGCGCAAGGTGGTGTCGAAGATGCGCAGGCGCCCGGCGGCTACGTCGCCGCCGTCGTTCTGCTCGTTGTGCTGCGGGTTTTTCATCGCTGGCTCCGTTGTGGGGCGGGCCTTTGGGCAACAAAAAACCCCGCGCCGTTTCTGGTGCGGGGTTCTTCGGGTGTTTTCAGGTTTGTTTTCTAGCTACCTGGACACATGCCCTCAGCCCGCACCTCCGTTGGTAATAAGGAGTACGAGTACAAGGGCAAGAAGGAGCGTGCCGCGAAGCCGCAGCATGCCGTCGACCGTCGCGAGACAGGTCATTTCGGCAATGGTGCGGTGGCTGTTGCGATGCGACATGGATTCGACCCTAAGGCATGCCGCTGCGGCCTGTCAACCGCTTTTTCATGAAAAGAACTTCTATGCCGCACATTCGCGTTTGGACGGATATCCGTCCGAATGTGGCGAGGCACCCGAACGCGCGCGGCCTTCAGTCGCGCACGTCGAGCAGGGCCAGCAAGCCCTGGCGGCGGCGCGGCGAGAGTTTGCGGGCCGCCTGCAGAAGGGCTTTTTCGTCGGCGCTCAGCACGTCGTAGCCATGCGCCTGCTCACCCACCCCGGGCGGTACCACCATCGGGCCGCGGCCGGTGGCGAGCCAATCCAGGCTGACGCGGCAGTCGTCGGCGATCTCGATCAGGCGGCGGACTTCAGGCAGCGCGCGCCCCGCCAGCCACAGGCGGGCGGTTTCGCGGGCGACCGCGTAATGGTTGGCCAAGGCTGTGGTGCGCTGCCGGCCGGGTGGAATCGCCGTGCGGTCGAGCGCTTGCTGGAGGCGTAGCCCGAAATGGCGGGATGCAGGGGCTCTTGAGCTCATGGGCGGCGCCAGTGTTGCATTTGCGCCGCGCCGGATATCCAAATCAATATGGTTGACAGATGCAAATATGAATTGCAATTATCGGTCAGCCTTTTCAGCGGGTTTGTGACGACTTTCCCCGCCGAAGACATGCCGCTCGTGGCGGGGGAGATGTGCGCAATGGATGACGCGATGATCGTGCTGCATTTGCATTTCACGCAGGCGGAACTGTCCAGCCTGCTGATGGCCCAGATCAACCAGGCCCGGCGCAGCCGGCTGACCCAGGGCAGGGACAGCCTAGCCGCCCGCACCGACCTCTCGGTGCTGGAAAAGCTGGTGGCGGCGCAGCGCGCCGCGGCACCAGAGGCGCTGGCGGACTAGCGGCAGGTTGTCCCGAAACCCCTTTCGCTAGCCGTCCGCAGAACGGCATCGACCGGCATTCCGCGGGTGGCGGAAGGGCTGCGCGGGGCACTTTACAAGCCGTCATTGAAAAACATTTGCGCTGCATGCGTCCCTGGTCTTGCCTGATCCCGGCCTCAACGCCAAGGTGACGGGCACGCTGTGCTGGTGCTGCGCGACGACTATTGCAATGATCTCACGGTGGTGAAGCAGGCCATGGCCGGTTTCCGTCAGCGCGACGGATTCAAGCCGCCGCCTGCTGCGCGATGAATTGCAGGTACCACGGCCTCGCCTCGCCCAGGCCCTGGAGCAGGGTGTGGGTGGGCGCGTAGCCCAGGCGGGTGGCGGCGCGGCTGATGTCGGCCAGCGAATGACGCACGTCGCCCGCGCGGAATTCGCGGTGGATCGGCGCCTTGTCGTAGCGCAGGTTCTCGGCCGCTAGCTGCCGCACCAGCCCCTCGAACAGCTGGTTGAGGCTGGTGCGCTGGCCCACCGCCACGTTGTAGACGAGGTCGCGCTGCTCGTCCGCCGCCAGCGCCGCGAGCAGGTTGGCCTGCACCGCGTTGGCGACGTGGCAGAAGTCGCGCGTGGTCTCGCCGTCGCCGTTGATGTACACGCTCTCGCCGCGGATCATGGTGGCGATCCATTGCGGGATCACCGCGGCGTAGGCGCCTTCCGGATCCTGCCGGCGGCCGAACACGTTGAAGTAGCGCAGGCCGATCGACTTGAAGCCGTAGCAGCGCGCGAACACCTCGGCGTAGATCTCGTCGAACAGCTTGGTCGCCGCGTAGGGCGACAGCGCGCGGCCGATGCGGTCCTCCACCTTCGGCAGGCTGGGCTCGTCGCCGTAGGTGGAGCTGGAGGCGGCGTAGGTGAAGCTGGCCACGCCGGCGTCGCGCGCGGCCACCAGCATGTTGATGAAGCCGGTGGCGTTGGCGGCGTGGGTGGCTAGCGGATCCTCGATCGAGCGCGGCACCGAACCCAATGCGGCCTGGTGCAGCACGTAGCGCACGCCGGTACAGGCGGCGCGGCAGTCCGCGAGCTCGCGGATGTCGCCCTCGATGAAGCGGAAACGCGACCACGCCGCGGGGCCGACCAGCCGTTCCACCTCGTCGAGATTGCGCCGGTGGCCGGTGGCGAAGTTGTCCAGGCCCACCACGCTCTGGCCCAGGCCCAGCAGCGCCTCGACCAGGTTGGAGCCGATGAAGCCGGCGGCGCCGGTGACCAGCCAGATGCCCGATCCGGCGCGCACGCGCGCCTGCAGCTCGGCCGGCAGCAAGGTGTCCAGCGTCGCCATCACAGTCTCCCGTCCACCGCATCCCGAGGCAGCACGTACTTCACGTCGTAGACCACCGACGAGGGCTTGCCGTAGGCACGCACGCCGGCCGCGCCCAGCGCCACGAACTGCCGGTGGCCCACCGCCACGATCACCGCGTCGTAGGCGCCCGTCGGCGGTTCCGCCAGCGGGGTGAGGCCGTATTCGTGCGCGGCCTCGGCCGGGTTCACCCAGGGATCGTGGACGTCGACCTGGGCGTTGTAGCCGCGCAGCGCCTGTACGATGTCGACCACGCGCGTATTGCGCAGGTCCGGGCAGTTCTCCTTGAACGCCAGGCCCAGCAGCAGCACACGTGCGTTCACCGGGTTGATGCCCTTGCGCACCATCAGCCGGATCACCTCGCCCGCGATGTACGGACCCATGCCGTCGTTGGTGCGCCGGCCGGCGAGGATCACGTCCGGGTGGTGCCCCACTTCCTGCGCCTTGTGGGTGAGGTAGTAGGGGTCGACGCTGATGCAGTGGCCGCCGACCAGACCGGGGCGGAACGGCAGGAAGTTCCACTTGGTGCCGGCGGCTTCCAGCACTTCCAGCGTGTCGATGCCGAGCTTGTTGAACAGGATCGCGAGGTCGTTGACCAGCGCGATGTTGAGGTCGCGCTGGGTGTTCTCGATCACCTTGGCGGCCTCGGCCACCTTGATGCAGCTGGCCTGGTGTGTGCCGGCGGTGATGATCGAGCCATACAGGCGGTCGACGAAATCCGCCACCTCGGGCGTGGAGCCGGAGGTGACCTTGAGGATGCCGGTGACACGGTGCTGCTTGTCGCCCGGGTTGATCCGCTCGGGGCTGTAGCCGGCGAAGAAATCCTGGTTGAAGACCAGCCCGGAACCCTCGGCGAGGATCGGCACGCACACTTCCTCGGTGCAGCCGGGATAGACCGTGGACTCGTACACCACGATGTCGCCGGGCTTCAGCACCTTGGCCAGCGTCTGGCTGGCCTTCACCAGCGGCGTCAGGTCCGGCCGCTTGGCGGCATCGATCGGCGTGGGCACGGTGACGATGTAGACGTTGCATGCGCGCAGGTCGTCCAGCACGGCCGAGAAGCGCAGGTGCGAGGCAGCGGCCAGTTCGGCGGCATCCACCTCCAGCGTCTGGTCGCGGCCGGCGCGCAGCTCGTCGATGCGCGCCTGATTGATGTCGAAGCCGAGCGTGTCGTAGCGCTTGCCGAATTCCACGGCGAGGGGCAGGCCGACATAGCCCAGGCCGATGATGGCGATCTTGCTGTCTTGCGGATTCCGCATGCGGGCGCCTCCGGTCTGCTGGCTAACGTGCGGCCGCCTGACGGCGGCCGGGACGGGAGGCGGTGATGTGCGCGGCCGCGGGCGAAGCCGCATGCTACCGACGCGGGATCATGCACGCTGATGCGTGCCACCGGCGCAGCCGGCACCTCCTCGCCGCATCGTAATGGCTGCGCCGTCACTCCGCACGGCTACGGAGCGATGCCAGTCATCTGCGAGCAGGGTACGTGGTGATGCCGTGTTGGCGGCACGACCGCGGCCGTTCTCCGGCATGCGCCGGCTCACATAGCCAATGCTTCAGGGCTTCGTCGGTCGCCGCCATCGGCGCGGCGCTGGCTGAGCGTTGCAGCATCGCCGCCAGCGCCGACGGCACCGGCACCGGCTGCTCGACGAGCGGCTCCACCACCTGCTCGAACTTCGCCGGATGCGCCGTGGCGACCACGGTCCAGGGGCGCGTGTCGCCCTGTTCGCGCCAGTGATCGAGCAGATGCACGGCGGTAGCGGTGTGCGGGCAGAACACAGCGCCATGCCCGCGGGCGTGTATGGCAATCGTGCGACGGATCGCGGCGTCGTCCACGCTTTCTGACTGCAGTACGTGACGCAGCGCCGCGTCGTCGCTGCCGAAGGTCCAGCGCAAGCGCTCGAAGTTGCTGGGTGCGCCCACGTCCATCGCGTTGGCCAGCGTGGCGACGGCCTCGCGAGGCGCGTAATCGCGGCCGGCGAAGAATTCGGGCAGGGTGGCATTGCTGTTGCAAGCCAGCCGAACCTCGCCCACCGGCAGGCCCATCGCGCGCACCCACAGGCAGGCCAGTGCGTTGCCGAGGTTGCCGGTGGGCACGATGAAGTCGAGCGGCGTGCCGCGTTCGCGCCACCAGCCCAGTGCAGCGTGCGCGTAATAGCTCATCTGCGGCAGCAGGCGGCCGAGGCTGATGCTGTTGGCGGAGCTGAGCGGCACGGAACGCTGCAAGTCGGCGTCGTTGAGCGCAGCCTTCACCATGCGCTGGCAATCGTCGAAGCGGCCGGCCACGCGCAGCGCCTGCACGTTGTCGCCGAAGCAGCCGAGCTGATGCGCCTGCCGCGGCGAGACCAGCCCGTCCGGATACAGGATCACCACGCGCACGCCCGGCTGGCGATGGAAGGCCGCGCCCACCGCCGCACCGGTATCGCCCGAAGTAGCGACGAGGATGGTGAGCGGCCGCTCGTCCGCACGCGGCAACCGGCGCAGGCAGGCAGCCAGGAAGCGCGCACCCACGTCCTTGAATGCCGCCGTGGGTCCATGGAACAGCTCCAGCACCTGCGCATCGCAATACGGCAACGCGCGCAGCGGCACCGGAAAATCCAGCGCCTCCGCGCAGATCTCACGCAGCTCCGCAGCGAGCGGATCGCCCGCGAAGAACGGAGCAAGCAGGGTGGCAGCCGTATCCGCCAGCGAGCCGTCCGGATCGAAATCCGAAGGCGCGACCGCCGGCAACCGCTCCGGCACATACAAGCCGCCATCCGGCGCAAGACCCGCGGCAATCGCCTCGCCGAGCATGGCAGCTGGAGCACGACCACGCGTGCTCAAATAGCGCAACGAATCACTCATGACCCAGGCCCCGCGCGCACGATGGGTTGCTATCCTCAGTTTTCAGATACGGCGCGGCATGGCCGTATCGTGTATCGCGTAGGCGGGAATGGCTCCAAAAACCTCGAAACGTCCTGCTTGTAATTCCGGCGTATCGAACTAGGCCATTTCTCTTGGTTACTTCTCTTTGGGCCAGCAAAGAGAAGTGACTCGGGCGCTGGCAGGCGACCGAAACCGCTCTGTCGCTTGCGACGACACGTAAGCCAAAGCCCCTCTCCCCCAGCCCCTCCCCCACAAGCGGGGGAGGGGAGCAAAGCGTGCGGCTCATGCCTCCACCTCGTCATCCACCAATCCTGCCGCCGGCCCATCGACCGGCGCCACAAACACATCGCTGCCCAGCCCAGCCTCGGCAAACGCCGCCCGCATCGCGACCGCCGCCGCCGCCGCCTCGGCGCGCCGCTCGAACCAGCCGAATACGCTGGGCCCGCCGCCCGAGATGCTGGCACCCAGCGCGCCGTGATCGAGCGCGGCCTGCTTCACGCGGGCGAAGTTCGGCACCAGCGGCGCGCGGCGGGGTTCCACCAGCACGTCCTTCAGGCCTTCGCGCACCAGTGCCGCATCGCCGCGGAAGCAGCCGGCGAGCAGCAGCGAGAGGTTCGCGCTCTGCGTCACGAACTCGCCCAGCGCGTAATGGCCGGCCAGGGCGGCGCGCGAGGCGCGGGTCTCCAGCACGCAGTGCGGGTGCACCAGCGCGCAGTGCCAGTCGGCGGGCACCGGGATGCGCAGCAGCCGCTCGTGCGTGGCCAGCACCAGGCCGCCGAGCAGCTGCGGGCCCACGTTGTCGCCATGGCGGCTGCCGCTGGCCACCGCCTCGCCGTCCATCGCGAAGCCGTACAGCGCTTCGCGCGGCAGCGGCGTGTCCAGCAGCGCGTTGGCGGCGACCAGCGCGGCCACGCAGGAGGCGGCCGAGCCGGCCATGCCCGAGCCCAGCGCGATGCCCTTGTGCAGGGTGAGTTCGAAGCCGTGCTGCAGGCCCAGCGCCTTGCGCAGCGCGAGCAGGGCGGCGCCGGCGGTGTTCGCGCCTGCGTCGGTGGGCAGCGCGGTCGCGCAGCCGCGGATCGCCGCAATGCGCACGGTGGGTTCGTCGATGCGGCGCACCTCGGCGCGGTCGCCGGCGCCGGCCATGCTGTGGCCGAGGATGTCGAAGCCCACGCCGACGTTGCCGACGCAGGCGGGGGCGAAGGCGGTGGCGTGGTCGAGGCGTGGCAAGCGTGCGCTCATGGGTTCCTGCAACGGGGCGACGGCGTTCATGCCTGCACCCCCAGCGACTCGGCGATGCGCAGCAGGTCGGCGAACACGCCGGCCGCGGTGACCTCCGGCCCCGCGCCGGGGCCTTGCACCTGCAGCGGATTATCGCAGTAGCGGCGCGTGGTGAACTGCACCACGTTGTCGGTGAGCCGGCTGTGCGCGAAGGCGTGCGTGGCCGGCAGCACCGCCAGTTTCACGCTGGCGCGGCCGTGCCGGTCGAGGCTGGCGACATGGCGCAGCACGCCGCCTTCGGCGCGCGCCGCGGCCAGTTTCGCCGCCAGCGGCGGGTCGAGCTCGTCGAGGCGCTGCATGAATCCGTCCAGCGGCAGCGCGGCCAGCGCGGGCGGCACCAGGCTCTCCACGTCCACCTGTTCCAGCGACAGCGGCCAGCCGGCCTCGCGGGCCAGGATCACCAGCTTGCGCGCCACGTCGAGGCCGGACAGATCCTCGCGCGGGTCGGGTTCGGTATAGCCCAGCGCATGCGCCTCGCGCAGCAGCGCGGAGAACGGCTGGCTGCCGTCGTAGCGGTTGCACAGCCAGGCCAGCGTGCCGGAGAACATGCCATCCACCGCGAGCAGCTCGTCGCCGGTGTCGAGCAAGTCGCGCAGGGTCTGCACCACCGGCAGGCCTGCACAGACGGTGGCCTCGTAGCGGAAACGCGCACCACCCGTGCAGGCGGCGCGGATCGCCTGCCAGCGCTCCAGCGGACCGCTGCCGGCCAGCTTGTTCGGCGTCACCACGTGCAGGCCGGCGGCCAGCCAGCGCGGATAGTGCGCGGCCACCGCGTCGCTGGCGCTGCAGTCGATCAGCAGGGCGTGGCGCGCATCATTGCCGCGCACGTGCGCGGCGAACGCATCCAGGTCGTTCGGCCGCCAGGTCTGCGCGCCGGCGTGGCGGCCGTTGAGTTCGGCATCGTCGCAGTCCAGCCACATGCGCCGGCTCGCCACCACGCCGCACAGCTTCAGGTCCAGCGCGTGGTCGCGCGCCAGCCGCGGCTGCGCCGCGCGCAGCTGTTCCAGCAGCGCGCTGCCGACCCGGCCCGGGCCGATCACGCCGATCGCGAGCGTGCGCCGGCCGGCGGTGCCGGTACGCGGCATCGCCAGCGGCGGCAACGAATGGTGCGGGACTTGCTCGGTTGCACAGGTGATCACGACGGCCTCTCCGGTGGAGGCCCGTCCTGTCTGGCGTGTCGGTGTGTGCCGGCCCGCCTCGTCGAGGGCGGGCCGTTGCGTGGGAAAACTCAGCTACGCACGACGCTCCGCCCGGACCAGGTACCGGTACCGGTGGTAATCGTGGTGGTAATGATGCTGGCGATGTCGCCCGCGCGCGACGGCATGCGGCCGGCGGAAACCGGGGCGGAAAGCATGCGGGCGAGGGCGGAAAGCGGCGACATGGCATCGACACTAGAGCCTATGTTGCACTGCAGTCAACAGGTGCATTTGCAACTGTTTCGCCGCTGCCGGCGCCGGGGCGCGGCCGCGGCAGGTTGTCGCGATGGCGGGTTCTGGCCGTCCGGCGCCGGCGTGCGTAACTACAATGTCGGTAATGAACTTCTCCTTTTCCTTGCGCTGGCTGTTCCGCGCCGGCGTCGTGTTGCTTGCGTCCGGCATCGGCACCACGGTCGCCGCGACGGACGTTCCGGATTCCATGCAGCAGCGCGTGGCCGCCTGCGCCAGCTGCCACGGCGCCCACGGCGAAGGCCTGCCCGGCGATGTGAAAGTGCCGCGCCTGGCCGGCAAGCCGGCCGGCTATCTGCTGCAGCAGCTCGAATCCTTCCAGAGCGGTCGGCGCCACCACGCGGCGATGGAATACGTGGTGCGCCAGCTGAGCCCGGACTACCTGCGCCAGATCGCGGAATACTTCGCGGCGCAGCAGGTACCGTATCGCAGGCAGCCGGTGCCCATCGTGTCCGCCGCGGCGCTGCAGCGCGGCGAGCAACTGGTGCGCCATGGCGATCCCAGCCGCGGCGTGCCGTCCTGCGAGAGCTGCCACGGTCAGACCCTGACCGGCGTGGAACCGATGATGCCGGGCCTGGCGGGCTTGTCCTACGCCTACATCGACGCCCAGCTCGATGCGTGGCGCACGCACCGGCGCATCACAGACGGCCCGGGCTGCATGGTCGAGGTGGCCAATCGCATGACCGGCGGCGATGTCGGCGCGGTGGCCGCGTGGCTGGCCAGCCAGCCGCCGCCGGCCGACATGCATGCATTGCCGGCCGGCGTGCAGCGCGAGCCGCTGCCGGGCTGGTGCGTGCTGGGCAAGAACGGGGTGAATCCATGAAATGCTGGTGGGGACGCGGCATCCTGATCCTGGTGCTGTCCGGGGTGGCGCTGCTCGGTTGGCGGCTGTTCGTGCCCGATCGCGTACAGCAGGCGCCGGCCGCGCAACGCGAGGCCGAGGCCGCAACGCTGCGCGACCCCGCATTGATCGCGCGCGGCGAATACCTCGCCACCGTGGGCGACTGTGCCGCCTGCCACACCGCGCGCGGCGGCCAGCGCTATGCCGGCGGCCGCGCGCTGGCCACACCGTTCGGCGACGTGCCCGCGCCCAACATCACGCCCGATCCGGACACTGGCATCGGCCGCTGGAGCTTCGAGGACTTCTGGCGCGCGCTGCACGAGGGCAAGGGGCGCCGCGGCGAACCGCTGTATCCGGTGTTCTCCTACACCTCGTTCACCCAGGTCACCCGCGACGACGCGCTGGCGATCTTCGCCTACCTGAAATCGCTGCCGCCGGTGCACCGGCCCGATCGCGAGCCGGCCCTTTCCTTCCCCTACAGCGTGCGCAGCAGCCTGCTGGCGTGGCGTGCGCTGTACTTCAGGCCGGGCGTGTACCGGCCCGACCCGGCCAGGTCGCCGGAGTGGAACCGCGGCGCCTATCTCGTGCAGGGCCTGGGCCACTGCAACGAGTGCCACACCGCGCGCAACACATGGGGCGGCATGGACAAGGATCGCCGCCTCGCTGGCGGCGCCATCCCCGCGCAGGACTGGTATGCGCCCGGTCTCGGCACGCAGCCGGGTGGCGGCCTGGCCGGCTGGAGCAGCCAGGACATCGTGGACCTGCTCAAGACCGGCCAGTCGGCCAGGGGCGCCGCCTTCGGTCCGATGGCCGACGTGGTGCGCAACAGCACCCAGCACATGAGCGACGCCGACCTTCGCGCCATGGCGGCCTACCTGCAGGCTTTGCCCCCGCGCCGGTCAGCGCCCGCGCCCGCCGCGTTCGCGCAGGCCACCAGTCACGCGCAGGGCGGCGAGCTCTACGCGCAGCAGTGCGCCGCTTGCCACGGCAAGCAGGGCGAAGGCGTGCCCGGCATCTATCCGCCGCTGGACGGCAACAGCTCGGTCACCGAGCCCACGGCCACCAACGCGGTGCGCAGCGTGCTGTTGGGCGGTTTCGCGCCGGCCACCGGGGGCAACCCGCGGCCGTATTCGATGCCGCCGTTCGCGCAGCAGCTGAGCGATGACGAGGTGGCCGCAGTGGTCAACTACATCCGTCAGTCGTGGTCGAATCGCGCCGGCGCGGTGTGGCCCGCCGAGGTGGGCCGCTTGCGCCACACGCCGGTGGACTGAGTCGCCGCCGCGCGCCGACTCCGCCCGGGCTCCTAGCGTCCCGCCGCGCGCCGTCGCTGCAGCAGCGCGAGCAGGCCGAGCAGCGCCAGCGCGGCGAGGCCGGCGCCACCGAGGAAGGTGGCCTGGGGGCCGATGCGCTGCCACAGCCCGCCGGCAAGCACGCTGGCCAGCAGCAGGGCCACCCCGCTCACCAGGTTGAACATGCCGAACGCGGTGCCGCGCAGCGATGCCGGCGCCGCGTCCGCCACCAGCGCGGCCATCAGGCCCTGGGTCATGCCCATGTGCAGCCCCCACAACACCAGGCCGGCGGCCAGCCCGGGCAGACCGCCCGGCAGCGCCAGCACCAAGTCGGCCAGCACCAGCACGCCGAAGCCGGCGGCCAGCAGCGTGCCGCGGTCGAGGCGGTCGGCGAGCTTGCCGAACGGGTAGGCGGCCAGTGCATAGACAAGGTTCATCAGCACCAGCACCAGCGGGATCAGCGCCAGTTCCAGCTTCAGCTCCTGCGCGCGCAGCACCAGGAAGGCCTCGCTGAAACGCGCCAGGCTGAACACCGCCGCCACCGCCACCGCCCACCAGTACAGCGCCGGCAGGCGGGCCAGCTCGCTGCGCGACAGCGGCATGCGCGGCGTGCGCGCCACGGCCTCGCGCGGCACGTCGTGCACGCCGAACGCGATCAGCGCGAACGCACCGCACGCCGGCAGCACGGCGCCCCAGAACACCAGGGGGATGTTGTCCGCACTTAGCCACATCAGCACGATCGCCAGCAGCGGGCCGAGATAGGCGCCGGTGGTGTCGAGCGACTGGCGCAGCCCGAACGCGGCGCCGCTCATGCCCGGCGGCGCCAGGTCGGCGATCAGCGCATCGCGCGGCGCGCCGCGGATGCCCTTGCCGACACGGTCGACGAAGCGCGCCGCCATCACCCAGCCCAGCGTCTGCGCCAGCGGGAATACCGGCTTGGTCAGCGCCGCCAGCCCGTAGCCGATCGCCGCCAGCAGCTTGCGCCGACCCAGCCAGTCCGACAGCGCGCCGGAGAACACCTTCACGATTGCTGCCGTCGATTCGGCGATGCCCTCGATGAAGCCCACCGCCAGGGTCGAGATGCCGAGCGTGCCGACCAGGTAAACCGGCAGCAGCGCGTGGATCATTTCCGAGGACACGTCCATCAGCAGGGACACGAAGCCCAGCGCCCAGATGCCCTTCGGGATGCGCCGCAGCACCGATGGCGCGATGTCGCTCATGCCGCGCATGGAATCCGCCGCGAGCGCCGGCTCATCGCGACAGGTCGATCGCGTAGGTGGCGGTGCCGTCGCCGTGGTCCTTCAGTTCGCGGATGTGGTCCAGCCCGTCGGACTTCGCGATACCGACCTTGCCGCTGGCGCTGGTGAACACCACCGGGCCGGCGGTCTTCAGCTTCGCGAAGCGCCAGGAGCGTGCGGGTAGGTCGCGCGCGCCGATCTCGCGATGCTGCTGCAGCCAGCGCGCCACGATCTCGCGCGTGCCGTCGGGCGCCGCCAGCACGATGCTGTTGCCGTCGAGGCCGGGGAAGTGGCCGCCGCCGCTGGCGCGGTAGTTGTTGGTGACCACGATGAAGGGCTGGTCGGGTCGCATCGGCTTGCCGTCGAAGCTCAGCGATACGATGCGCTGCCCTGCCGGCTTCGACACGTCGATCACGTAGCGGACGCCGCCCTGCAGCTGGTCGAAGTTGAAGCCGGGGTAGTGGCTGTTGATCAGCTGCTGCGCGCCGGCCTGCGCCGGATCGATGCGGTTGAAGCGCCTGGCCGACTCTTCCAGCCACGCCTTCACCCCTGCACCGTCGGTCTTCACCGCAGCGAGCGTGTTCGGGTAGAAATAGAGATCCGCCGCGCTGCGCAGGGTGAGCGGGCCGGGCGCCACGTCGGTGTAGTCGTCCGGGCCGCCGAAGCCGGTGCGGAACGCGGCGGCGGCGGAGAGCACCGGCACCTTCGCCAGTTCCGGATGCAGGCGCGGCAGCTCGGCGCGCACGTAGTCGCGCTGCGCGGCGTTGACCACGGCGAGCGCCGTCATGTCGCCCTCGTCGGCGAAATAACTGGAAAGCCGCAGTTCGCTGCGGCCGATCGGCGTGTTCACGTAGGCCACCGCGGCCTGCTGCACCTTGGCGACCAGCGGCGCGATGGCGGGATCGGGCGCCACACAGCTGGCGGCATCGCCGGGCTTGCTGCAGATAGGCCGCACTTCGCTGTGCGTCCGGCTCTTGTCGACGGTCCAGCGGCCGCCCCGGCGATCCAGCGCCAGCTCGATCACGCCCAGGTCCTTGCCGAAGAAGCCGCCCATCACCGCGGGCACGCCGCGCACGAAGCCGCGCACGTCGTCCACGTCCTTCATGTGCGCGAAGCGCGGGCCGGGGAATTCGGTGTGCGAGTGGCCGAGCAGCATCGCGTCGATGCCGGGCACGCCGGCGAGGTGCCAGCCGGCGTTCTCCATCGCGGGCGTGTACGGCGCGGTGTCGAGGCCGCCGTGCACGACCGCCACCACCAGGTCCGGATGCTGCGCCTCGATCTGCGGCAGGTATTTCTTCGCCGCTTCCACCACGCCGTCCACGGTGACCTTGCCGGCGAGGTTCTGCTTGTCCCACTGCAGGATCGGCGGCGGGGTGAAGCCGACGATCGCCACGCGCAGCGGCACGCTTTCGGTCTTGCCGTCCGGCAGCTGCACGGCGATCGGCTTGGTGACGATCGTCCATGGCTTGAAGATCGGCTGGCCGTCGCGCGCGCTGTCCACGTTCGCCAGCACCAGCGGGAAATGCGCGCCGGCGCAGCGCTGCCGCGCGCCGCCGGCCACGTTCATCGGCGTGCCGGTGACCTGCGAGAGCCAGCCCAGCCCGTAGTTGAATTCGTGGTTGCCGATGGTGCCGCCGTCGTAGCCCACCGCGTCCATCGCGCGATAGATCGCCAGCTCCCGGTCGCAGGGCATTTTCTGCACCTGCGCCTGCCAGTCGGCCAGCACCGTGCCCTGGATGGTGTCGCCGCTGTCGAACAGAAAGTTGTTCGGGAACTGCCTGCGCGCCGCGCCGATCAGCGTGGCGGTGCGTTCGAAGCCCAGCGTGGGATCGGCCTTTTGCTTGTAGTAGTCGTAGCCGAGGATGTTGGAGTGGATGTCGGTGGTTTCCAGGATCGCCACCGTGGCGCGCGCGCCGTCGGGCAGGCCGGGTGCATGCGTGGGCTGGTGGACGCAGCCGGCGAGCAGGGCGGACGCGATGAATGGAAGCAAGGCACGGCGCAGGTACATGGGTGGCAATCCGGAAGGAAAGGCTGCGGTTTATCGGCTCGGAAGGCCGATCTCGGCGCGAACGGCATCGAAGACCTGCTTGCGCGACGCGGCGGACAGGCCGATGTCCTGCCGTTCGGCGTCGTGCAGCAGGGCCGTCACCTGCTCCCGGCCATCGGACGTGGTCGCCACTTGCCGTGGCGTGCGCTGGCCGAGCGCGGGGATGGGCGTATCCACCCAGCGCAGGTAATGCTTCAGCAGTGTCTTGAGAATCACCGCCTGCACCTCCGGCTCGTCCTCGCTCGGCGTCGCGGTGCGCGGCGCTCCTGCATCATGCTCGGCCAGTGCCTGTTCCAATGTCTGGATTGTGTCGGTACGCAGTGCGATGGGGATGCCCAGCGCTTCCGAAGTGAAATGGCGTTTGATCCACTCCGCACGCTCGCGCGAGCTCACTTCCACGGTCATTCGCCGGCCTTCGATGCGCACGCTGCCCAGCAGGGAGACCGCGTCGCCGTCGTTGCGCTGGCCGGGGCGCAGGAGGTCGATCCGCGCGCCCACCATCCGCCCGTCTGCGTCGCGTTCGATCTGCCCTTCCATGGCTTCGTCGTCGTCGCCCCATGCGGCCAGAGGCCGGATTGCATCGAAAGCCGGCTGCGGCGATGCGATGTCGAAGATCAGCTTGTGGAATTCGAATTCGTCACCCTCCGGTGTGAGCACCTGCGGCCGTACCGGATGCCACCGTGCATCGGCGAGGTCGAGGTACAGCTGGCGGATCTCGCAGTCCCAGTCGGCCAGCCGGTCGGCGCCCATATGGGTGTCTTCTTCGTCCTGCGGGGCCTTTGCTGCGCGAATCCGCATGCGCAATTCGACGACATCCGCCTTGTCGCCGGGCGGCAGCACCACGCCGCAGGTTGCCTCCAGCAGGGTGACGCCACCGGCCATGGCCACCTGCCCGAACAGCAGGTCGTGCGGCTGCACGCTGCGCGACGCCGACGCTTCATGCGTTTCGTGCAGCGCGCCGGTCAGCACGTCGCGCAACACCATGTCGTGCCCCGGGGTCACGCGCTCCACCTCGAAGAAGCTGAAGGGTTGTGCGAGGCAGGATTGCAGATAGTCGCGCACGATGGGGTCGAGATGGCGCCCCTTGTGCGCGAGGTAGGCTCGTGTGGGTGGCACGCCGTGCAAGGCCGGATCGGCCACATCCGTTTCGTCGGGGTCGGGCGCCCACTTGTGGAAGAACCATGGCATGAACGCCTGCTGGTGCGGGGTCTCCGGGTCGAAACCTTCGTCGCATTCGTCCCACAGCACGAACTCTTCCCAGGCCTCGTCCAGGGCTTCGACGCCATAGGCATGGTCGACGAACTGCAGCATGCGCGATGGAAACCCTTCCATTGCGTGACGCAAGCGGCGCCAGGCCAGATCCTGCGGCGATGTCGCGGCCGCCTGCCTGTTCAGGCAGCACTGTTTGTATTTCTTGCCGCTGCCGCAAGGGCAGGGGTCGTTACGGCTGGTTTTCATGGGTGCGAGGCGGATATGGATGCGTAAACACAAGGCCGATGAACTTGGTGCCGGGCGGCTGCCTCGCAAGAGGCCGGTGCCGCTGCGCGCCGACGGCCGGGTTGGCGGTTGCCGCGCGAGTGGCCATGGCGATCGGGCAAGTGTGGCATATCCATATGTCGCCCTGGATCGTCCTGCCGCGCTTTGCCTGCGCTGGCGAAACCGCGACAATGGCCCGTTGCCAATCCCCCTTGCCGTCAGAGAGCCGTGCCGACCATGTCCGATACGCCCAAGATCATCTACACCCTCACCGACGAAGCGCCGTTCCTCGCCACCGCATCGCTGCTGCCCATCGTGCAGGCGTTCACCGCCACCGCGGGCATCGCGGTGGAAACGCGCGACATCTCGCTGGCCGGGCGCATCCTGGCGCAGTTCCCGGACCGCCTGAAGGACGGGCAGAAGATCGGCGACCACCTCGCCGAACTGGGCAAGCTCGCGACCACGCCGGACGCGAACATCATCAAGCTGCCGAACATCAGCGCCTCGGTGCCGCAGCTGAAGGCGGCGATCAAGGAGCTGCAGGCGCAGGGCTACGCGCTGCCGGACTACCCGGACGAGCCCAAGGACGATGCCGAGAAGGATGCCAAGGCGCGCTACGACAAGGTCAAGGGCAGCGCGGTGAACCCGGTGCTGCGCGAAGGCAACTCCGACCGCCGCGCGCCGCTCTCGGTGAAGAACTACGCGCGCAAGCACCCGCACAAGATGGGCGCGTGGAGCAAGGATTCGAAGACCCACGTGGCGCACATGGACGGCGGCGACTTCTACGGTAGCGAGCAGTCCGTGGTGGTGGACGCGCCCAGCACGGTGAAGATCGAGTGGTTCGGCAAGGACGGCAGCAGCAAGGTTCTCAAGGACAAGCTCGCGCTGAAGGCCGGCGAGATCATCGATGCCGCGGTGATGAGCCGCAAGGCGCTGGCCGCCTTCGTCGATGCACAGATCGCGGACGCCAAGGCGCAAGGCGTGCTGTTCTCGCTGCACCTCAAGGCCACCATGATGAAGGTGTCCGACCCGATCATGTTCGGCGTGGCGGTGGGCGAGTTCTACAAGGACGTGCTGGCGAAGCACGCCGATGCGCTGAAGCAGGCCGGCTTCAACCCGAACAACGGCATCGGCGACCTCTACGCGCGCCTCGACGGCCTGCCGGCGGCGACGCAGGCGGCGATCAAGGCCGACATCGCGGCCGAATACGCCCAGCGGCCCCAGCTGGCGATGGTGAACTCCGACAAGGGCATCACCAACCTGCACGTGCCCAGCGACGTGATCGTCGACGCCTCGATGCCGGCGATGATCCGCGACTCCGGCAAGATGTGGAACGCCGAAGGCAAGCTGCAGGACACCAAGGCGCTGATCCCGGACCGCTGCTACGCCGGCGTCTACCAGGCGACGATCGAGGACTGCAAGGCGCACGGCGCGTTCGATCCGGTCACCATGGGCAGCGTGCCCAACGTGGGCCTGATGGCGCAGGCGGCCGAGGAATACGGCTCGCACGACAAGACCTTCCAGATCGCCGCCGACGGCACGGTCAAGGTGATCGACGAGTCCGGCAAGGTGCTGCTGGAACAGCCGGTGGAAGCCGGCGACATCTGGCGCGCCTGCCAAGCCAAGGACGCGCCGATCCAGGACTGGGTGAAGCTGGCGGTGAGCCGCGCGCGGCTGTCCGGCACTCCGGCGGTGTTCTGGCTCGATCCGCAGCGTGCGCACGATCGCGAGATCATCAAGAAGGTCGAGCGCTACCTCAAGGATCACGACACCGCGGGCCTCGACATCCGCATCCTCGACCCGGTGGCGGCCACCAAGTTCTCGCTGCAGCGCATCCGCAAGGGCGAGGACACCATCTCGGTCACCGGCAACGTGCTGCGCGATTACCTCACCGACCTGTTCCCGATCATGGAGCTGGGCACCAGCGCGAAGATGCTCTCCATCGTGCCGCTGATGGCCGGCGGCGGCCTGTTCGAGACCGGCGCCGGCGGCTCCGCGCCCAAGCACGTGCAGCAGTTCCTGGAAGAGGACTACCTGCGCTGGGATTCGCTGGGCGAATTCCTCGCGCTGGCCGCCTCGCTGGAACACCTCGCCGAGCACTACGGCAACGCGCGCGCCGGCGTGCTGGCGAGGACGCTGGACCAGGCCAACGGCAGGATCCTCGACAACAACAAGTCGCCCGCGCGCAAGGTGGGCGAGCTGGACAACCGCGGCAGCCACTACTACCTCGCCCTGTACTGGGCGCAGGCGCTGGCGGCGCAGGACGAGGACGTCGCGCTCAAGGCGAAGTTCGCTCCGCTGGCGCAGGCGCTGGCGGACAACGAAGCGAAGATCGTCGGCGAGCTGAATGGCGCGCAGGGCAAGCCGGTGGACATCCAGGGTTACTATCACCCGAACCTGGAACTCGTCGGCAAGGCGATGCGCCCCAGCACGACCTTCAACGATGCGCTGGCGACGCTGAAGTAGCCCGGAGTGCCCATCGTCGCAACGCAGTACGGGCGGTCGTCGTCCTGCTGCGTTGCCGGCGCATGCGGTCGCGATGCGCGCCGGGTTGGCCTGTCCTCGTGGATGCGCGAAAGCGATGGAATGGCCAGCTTGGCGAGATGCCTTCAGGAAACCGTGAAACCCCGCGACACCGATCAGTGACCACGGAGGTTCCCGAGAGGAAGTGGAGCGCATGATCCGGGTATCTTGGCTGCCGCTGCTGTTTTGCCTGCTCGCCGGAGCGGTGCACGCGCAGATGGCCGCTGCACCCGCCTCCGCATCAACGGCTGCCGTCACGCTGGCCCCGGTCACCGTCACCGGCATGCAGCCCGGTCCGGGCCTGTGGAAGGTGAGCAGGGGCGGACACGTGCTGTGGGTGCTGGGCACGCTGACGCCGCTGCCCGAAGGTATGCCGTGGCATTCGGCGCAGGTGGAACGGGCGCTGGCGCAGTCGCAGGAACTGCTCGAAGTGCCGACGGCCAGACTCAGGCTGGACACCAGTGTCTTGGGCAAGCTGCTGTTGCTGCCGTCCGCGTACGGCGCACGCAGGAATCCCGACGATGCCACCTTGCACCAGTTGCTGCCGCCGCCGGCCTATGCGAAATGGCAGGCGCTGTGTCGGCAGTACGGCGTGCACGGCTGGGGCAGCGCGCACTGGCGGCCGATCGTGGCCGCGCTTGAGCTTTACAAGGCGGCGCTGAAGCGGGGCGGGCTCACCGACTCGGACGAAGTGGCGCGCACCGTCGAAAAACTTGCCCGGCGGCATGGCGTGAAGCGTACGCCGGTCGAATACCAGCTGGTGGTCGCGCATCCGCGCGACGCGGTGGAGACCATTCGGGAAACCCGGCAACAGGATATCGATTGCCTGCAACAGACCATGGACGTGGCGGCGCATGGCATGGACGTGCTGGGGGTGCGCGCCGACGCCTGGTCCGTCGGCGACGTCGCCGCCCTGCGTCGCATCTCGCCGGAAGCCAGCCACGCGACATGTGTGATCGCCGCGATGAACGCCGATTTCGCGCGGCAACTGCGCCTGCGCGATCTTCCCGCACTGATCGACGCCGCCTGGCTCGACGCCGCGCGGCAGGCACTGGCGCGCAACGCGGCCACCTTCGCCGTGTTGCCGATGGACAAGCTGCTGTCGCCCGGCGGTCCGCTGGCGCGACTCAAGATGGAAGGCTATGCCGTGCAGCTGCCGGACGAAGCCGGCCCGTGAAATCGGCTACGCCGGTCAGCGCCAGGTCCGGCTTCCGCGATTCCTTGCGATGGGCGCCGTGCGCGGCGCGGATTCTTGTCGCCAGCATGACAATCGTCCGAGCCGGCGTGCATCCTGCCAAGGGACTGTCATGCTTCTGCTTTATTTTTCCCCTGGATGAATGCAGGCTGTTGGCGCAAGCCAATGGCCTCGACTGCCACCAACAGGGGGACACCGATGGATGCTTTGAAGCGCGCGCCGCTCTATTTCGCCTTGCTTGGCGCCGGTTTGCTGACTGCCATGGCGCCCGGCGCGCAAGCGCAATCGGTGACGACCAAGCAGCCGGACCAGCAAGACAGCAAGACGGCCAGCCAGGCAGCCGGCAAAAAGAAGGACGTCAAGAACCTCTCGGCGGTCCAGGTGATCGCCCAGGAGCTGACGCTGACGCGCATCCCGATGAGCTCCGCCTTCAGCGCGTCGGTGATCGGCCCCTCGGCGATCCGCTTCGCCTCGCCGATGCTGAGCGTGCAGAGCCTGCTGGAGCGCACGCCTTCGATCAACGTGCGCACCCCGGCGGCGAACAGTGTGCGCACCAACATCACGTTCCGCGCCTTCAGCAGCGGCCAGTTCTCGGAAACCTTCGACGGCGTGTCGATCAACGACCCCTTCAACGGCGGCACCACCAACACGGCGTCGACGCGCAACAACATCCCGTTGACCCTGAACGACGTCGACAGCGTCAACGTCTATCGCGGCATCAACAATCCCGCGGTCACCTCGTACAACTCGCTGGGCGGCACCATCGCGTTCCAGCCGCGCGATCCATCCGCCAAGGCCGGTGGTTCGGCCACCATCGGCGGCGGCAGTTTCGGCACCTGGTTCTACGGGCTCACCGCCAATACCGGCGACATCGGCGGCGTGCGCAACCTGATCAGCGTCAGCCACAACTCCAGCAGCGGCTGGCAGGACAATTCCGGCAACCGCAACACCAACGTCTACTACGCCGGCGCGCTGCCCTACGACGACAACAAGGGCACGCTCTACGCCTACGCGATCTACAACAGCAACACGGGCTTCACGCCGCACACCGTGCCGCTGCCGCTGATCCAGCAATACGGCTACCACTACGGCTGGCCGCTGGACTGGAGCAACAGCTACAACAAGGACCATGGCGGCACCTACATCCTGGGCGACCGCATGTGGGTCAACGACGTGCTGTCGTTCAACGTGCGGGTCTATGCGCGCAACGTGAACTACCAGCGCGTGTCCTACTCCAACCCTGCCTTTGCGCAGAGCGCGACCCAGCCGTATGCGCTGCCGAACCAGGCGGGCGACTACTCGTTCTGGCTGGGCAACGCGGCCGGGCCGACCTACGATCCTGCGGCGACCTTCGGCAGCAACGTACTGGGCAACGACTACCACACCTACCTCTACACCACCCAGCAGTACGGCGTGATGCCGCACTTCACCCTGGAGCTGCCCGACAACGAGGTGAAGTTCGGCGCCGACTACTCGCACACCAAGCTGCATTCGGCCGAGTACTGGTACGGCGCCCGCTCGATGCCTCTGACCACCGGCTACAACGACGCCTGGGACGAGCACGACAGCCGCAACCTGGGCTCGTTCTTCGCGCAGGACGAGATCAGCCTGTTCGACGACACGCTGCACGTCACGCCCGGCGTGAAGTACCTGTTCGCACGCACCACCGACTTCGACAACATCGGCTTCTTCTATCCGATCAGCGGCTCGGTGTCCGACAAGGAGCACTACACCTCGCCGACCGTCGGCGTGAACTGGCGGCCGGTGGAACACGTCAGCCTGTACGCGGCCTGGGGCAAGACCGCCAAGTTCCCCGGCATCGCGGCGTACTACAACAACGTCGGCATCTCCAATGCGGCCGGCCAGGCGGTCGTAGCGCCGCTGCACGTTTCCCCCGAATACGTGCGCGATTTTGAGGCGGGCGTGCGTTATGAGCAGGGCGGCTTCCAGGGCGCGGTGAACGCATATCGCGAGGACTTTGCCAATACCTTCGTTAGCCCTACCAACAGTTCCACCGGGCTGTCGACTACCATCAATGGCGGCGGCTCGCGCTACGAAGGCTGGGAACTCGACCTGCAGGACAGCCTGCGCACGTCTTTCGGCGGCTTCAGCATCTACGGCAATTTCGCTGAGAACAAGGCCTACTTCACCACGTCTTTCAAAGAGTCCAACAGCGTCGGCACATCCGTGCTTCAGGGGGCGTCGGTTACCCCCGGCGAACCGCTGGCCGGTGTGCCCAAGCACCTGGCCAACCTCGGTGTCGGTTGGAAGTGGCAGGGCTGGCGCGTCAACCTGAGCGAGCACTACTCCGGTTCGCAATACGTCAACCAAATGAACTCGGGCTTGCCCGTCGATCAGACCATTCCGAGCTACGCGGTGATGAACCTCACCGTGCGCGACACCGTGCACATCGGCGAGGGCATGTGGAAGGACGTGAAGCTCGCGCTGTACCTGGACAACGTGCTGGATCGCCATTACTACACCTTCGGCTACGGCGATACGACGTTCAACAATACGCCCTTCGTCCGCGCGATCTACGAGGAACCGCGGGCGTACTTCGCCTCGGCCACGGTCGATTTCTGATCCCGGGGTTCGCCCGGCAACGGGACTCCGAAGAACACGCCAACGCCGCCCTTTGCAAGCAGGGCGGCGTTGGCGTTTGACCGCGGCTCGTTCCTCAGAGCAGGTTGGCGACCGGATGTGTCCTGGCCTGCGGCGCTGGCGCGAAGCGCGGCTAGGGAGAACCGTGCAGAATCGCAGCTGATGCGCCCGTGGCGGCGTCGTGCCGGGAACTGCACAGGTGTCCCGGCCGTCTGAGGACGGTGCTTGTCCTTCATTTTCCGTCTAGAGGAGTGCCGTCGCATGCGGCCGATTCGATCCGTCTTCCTGCTGGCCTGCTGCCTCGTCGCGCCGGCGTTCGCGCAGTCCACCCCGCCCGCGTCGGCGCTGGCGCCGCCGGTGCCCAGCGACGTGCCGCTGCTGGCGCCAGTGGTGGTGAGCGGCGTGGTATCTGGCCCGGGCTTGTGGAAGGTGAGCAAGGACGGCCACGTGCTGTGGGTGCTGGGCACGCTGTCGCCGCTGCCGGGGCATATCCAGTGGGAATCGCATGAGGTGGAGCAGGTGCTGGCGCAGTCGAAGCAGGTGCTGCTGGAGCCGAAGATCAAGATGAAGGCGGACATCGGCTTCTTCGGCAAGCTCTTCCTGCTGCCCTCGGCCTACGGCGCGCGCAAGAACGCCGACGGCAAGACGCTGGACCAGGTGATGGACGCGCCGACCTATGCGCGCTGGCAGCTGCTGAAGCAGAAGTACATCGGCGACGATCGCGGCATCGAGCGCTGGCGCCCGCTGTTCGCGGCGCAGGAGCTGTACAAGAAGGCGCTGAGGGCGAACAGCCTGAGCAGCAACGGCGGCGTGCCGGGTGCGGTGGAGGCGCTGGCGAAGCGCGACGGCGTGCCGCAGACATCGGTGGAATACCGGGTGGAGATCAAGCAGCCGCGCGCGGCGCTGAAAGCGTTCAAGGCTGCGGCGCCCAGCGACCTGGAGTGCTTCAACCGCACGCTGGACAGCATTGAGCACGATCTGCCGGCGATGACTGCGCGCGCAAACGCCTGGGCCACCGGCGACCTGGAGGCGCTGCGCCAGTTGCCCGACAGCCATCGCCGCGATGCCTGCGTCACCGCGATCACCAGTGCCGGCTTCGCCCACCAGCTCGGCCTCGACGACGTGCCCGCACAGTTGGAGGCCGTGTGGCTGGCCGCGGCGCGTAAGGCGCTGGTGGACGATCCCACCAGCTTCGCCCTGTTGCCGATGGACGAACTGCTGTCGCCCACCGGCTATCTCGCGAAGCTCAAGGCGCAGGGCTACACGGTGGAAGCACCGATCGGGCTGGATGAGGCGCCCGCCGCAGCCGGCAGCATCGCGCCCGCGGCGTCCGGCTCGGCCGCCGCACACTGAAGCGACAGGATCTGGCAACCTTCGTGCCGACCTGCTGAACTTCGCCGGGGCACGCGTGGCTGTGCGAAATCCTGGGATGGACCAAGAGGGGGTGTGATGCGCGTCAGCAGGTGGATGATGGTGGTGTTCGGCCTGGCGACCCTGCCGGCGCTCGCCCAGGTGGCGCCCGAGCAAGCCGCCACGGCGGCAAAGAACCTGCCCGCTGTGGTGGTGAGCGGCGAGTTGCCCGGGCCGGGCCTGTGGAAGATCAGCAAGAGCGGGCACGTGCTGTGGATACTCGGCACGCTCACGCCGTTGCCGAAAAAGATGCAGTGGCAATCCAAGCAGGTGAGCGACACGGAGCTGGCCGCGCAAGCGGTGCTGCTGCCGCCTGGCCTGGAGGTGGACGCGAAGCTGGGCTTCTTCGGCAAGCTGATGCTGCTGCCGCGGCTGATCGGCATCCGCGACAACCCCGACGGCAAGCATCTGGCCGACATGCTGCCGCCTGCCGACTACGCGCGCTGGCAGGCGCTCAAGCCCCGTTACCTGGGCAGCAATCACGGCGTGGAGAAGTTCCGCCCGATGTTCGCCGGGTTCAAGCTCTACGGGGCCGCAGTGAAGGATGCCGGCCTCGACGACGCGGACGTGGCCGGCCAGCTCGTGCGCAAGCTGGCGAAGCAGCACGGCATTCCGCTGGTCGACACCAGCTACAAGTTCACCCTGGCCGACCCCAAGGCGGCGCTTGCCGAGTTCCGCCACGGCAGCATGGACGACACCGCCTGCTTCGAGGAACTGCTCGACCGCGTGGAGCACGGCGTGCCGCAGATGCAGGCACAGGCCAATGCCTGGGCCACCGGCGACATCGACACGCTGGTCGGCATGCCGCGCGACCATGCCGGCCGTGCTTGCGCCGATGCCCTGGGCGGCGCCGACTTCGCCCGCCAGCAGGGCCTGCGGAACCTGCCGGAAAAAGTCGCGCAAAGCTGGATGGACGCCGCCGCCGCGGCGCTGGCGCAGCACCGCAGCAGCCTGGCGATGCTGCCGATGCGCGACCTGCTGGCGCCGGACGGCTACCTCGCCAGGCTGAAGGCGCAGGGCTATACGGTGGCATCGCCCGACGAGCAGGATGCCGCAGGCGACGCCGTAAGCGGTGATGCGCCCGCCGCGGCAGGTTCCGTCGCGCGCTGATCAGGCTGCGCTGGCGCGGTCCAGCGCGGCGACCTCGCCGGCGTCCAGGGTGAGCGACAACGCCCCCAGCAGCTCCTGCAGCTGCGGGACGCTGGTAGCGCTGGCGATCGGCGCACTGATGGAGGGGCGGGCGATCAGCCAGGCCAGCGCCACCTGCGCGGGCGTGGCGCGATGCGCGGCGGCCACCGCGTCCAGTGCGGCGAGCACGCCCAGGCCGTGCGGGTTGAGGAAGCGCTTCGCCGCGCCGCCGCGCGCGCTGCTCTTGGCGAGGTCGGCCGCACTGCGGTACTTGCCGGAGAGGAAGCCGCTGGCCAGCGCGTAGTAGCAGACCACGCCCAGGCCTTCCTGGCGCACCAGCGGTTCGAGTTCGGTCTCGTAGCCGGCGCGCGCGACGAGGTTGTATTCCGGCTGCAGGCATTCGTAGCGCGGCAGGCCGTGTTCCCGCGACAGCGCCAGCGCGTCGGCGATGCGGTCGGCGCTGAAGTTGGAGGCGCCGATGGCGCGTACCTTGCCCGCCTCGATCAGCCGCGCGAACTCGCCCAGCGTTTCGTGCATCGGCACGCTGGCGTCGTCCTGGTGCGCGAAGTAGAGGTCGATGCGGTCGGTCTGCAGGCGCTTGAGCGAGTCTTCCACCGCTGCGCGGATGTTGATCGGCGACAGGCCGGGATGCTCGGCCCACTTCGCCACCTTGGTGGCGATCAGCACCCGGTCGCGCTTGCCGCTCTGCTTCAGCCACTTGCCGATGATGGTTTCCGACTCGCCGCCGCGGTTGCCCGGCACCCAGGCCGGGTAGACGTCGGCGGTGTCGACCAGGTTGCCGCCGCCGTCGACGAAGGCGTCGAGCAGTTCGAACGAGCGCGCCTCGTCGGCGCTCCAGCCGAACACGTTGCCGCCGAAGACCAGCGGGGCGATGGAAAGCGGCGAGCGGCCGAGCGGACGGTGTTGCATGGAAACCTCCATATTGGTATGCGACGGCCGCGTCGCCGTTGCTGCGACGGATTTCTCACGGAGTGCGCCGTGGCCGAGTCGCGTAGCGAGCGCCGAACCGGGCGCTGTCGGCCCTCCTGCGCCCGTCCGTCTGGATGCTCAGGCGGAATCTTCGAAGGCAGCCACGACGTAATGCTGGACCAGCGGCTCAAACTCCAGCAGATAGTCGCGGTCTTCCGGGTAATACTTGGCCTTGAGCAGATCGTTTCCGGCGAAAGCACGGATGCTCTCCTCCGTATCCCAATGCGTCACGGTCATGAAGTGCGTGACCTCGGCCTCGTCGCGCCGAAGTACGGCAACATGCCGGTTGCCGGGAACGGAACGGTAGTCCGGAATGGCGCGCTGCTCAAGGAAGCTCGCGTAGGCGTCGGCCTTGGAGCGTGGCGTGATCCCGTGCCACATGCGGCAGATCATGGTGCTCTCCCATACCGTCGACATGGCTTGAGAACGGCGCCGGTCGCATCGCCGGCCAGTGCGAATGCCGGCCGAACCGGTTTGTGGCGGCTCGTCGCGGCGGCGATATTGCGCCGGGGTCGATCAGGGCATTCTAGATCCAGACATCGTTCCGGGCGGTCCGCTCACCGGCCGCATCCCCGGTGTTGACGACGCCGCGCGGTTCGATCAGCAGCAGTCTGGCTTCGCCGTCGGCAAACGGCTTGTGCTCGACTCCCTTCGGAACCACGAACATCTCGCCGGCGGTGAGCTCCACGGCGCCGTCGCGGAAGTCGATGCGAAGTTTGCCTTCGAGCACGATGAAGGTCTCGTCAGTGTCCATGTGGGCATGCCAGATGAAGTCGCCTTCCAGCCGAACGATCTTGAACTGGTAGTCGTTCATCTCGGCAATGACCTTGGGCTGCCATTGCTCGGCGAAGAGGGCGAACTTCTGCTGGAAGTTGATGGCGTGGCGGTTCATGCGCCTGCTCGGTTCACGGGCGAACCCGTCGGGCAAGCCGGTGCGGACCTGCGCCGAGCGAGCCGCTCAGGGTGAGTTGATGAGGAAAAGATAGCGCGCAGCGCCGCCCACGGCGCGCCAGGAGTTGCGCCGGGCAGTGGCCTCCGGCGCGGTCAGTTGCTTGACCGCGTCGTGCAGAGGCAGCGGCCGCTGGTCCTCGCGGGTCAGTTGGCGGACGAGTTCGGGGGAATGCACATGGCCGTGCTGCAGCAGCAGGCCGACGAAGGGCGAGCGCATGGTGAATTCCTTGCAAGTGGGGGCGGGGATGGATGCAAGATAAGGCGTGGCACAGCGCCGAAAAAGCGATATCTTCGCAAGCCTGACTTGAGGATCATTCAAGATGACGCGGCTTTCGCTGGACCTGCTGCAGCAGTTCGTGCTGGTCGCCCGCCACGGCAATCTGTCGCGCGCCGCAGCCCAGGCCCACCTCACCGTAAGTGCGCTCAGCCACCAGATGCGCCAGCTGGAGGAGCGGCTGGAACGGCGCCTGTTCGAGCGTGGCCCGCGCGGCGTCACCCTCACCACCGAAGGTTGCCGACTGCTGGAAGCGGTGGGCCAGCATTTCGACGGCATCGAGCACGCCTTGTCGCGCTATCGCGAACGCCGCCACGATGCGCTCACGCTCAGCGCCAGCCCCGGCATCATGTCCAGCTGGCTGGTGCCGCGGCTGCCGCGGCTGGTGGCGGCGCATCCCGAGCTGGAACTGAGCCTGCAGTCCGGCTCGGCGCTGGTGGACTTCGAGCGCGAGCCGGTGGACTGCGCGCTGCGCTACGGCCGCGGCGAATGGCCGGGACTGCACAGCGAGCGGCTGTTCGGCGAATGGATCGCACCCGTGGCCGCGCCTGCGCTGGTGGCGCGCATGGGCGACATCGATCCGCACGACCTCGCGCGCTGGCCGTTGCTGGGCGATCCCAACCCGGCGAACCGCTGGCGCGACTGGTTCGCGCATTACGGCGGCGAGCTGCCGCGCCGCTACGTGGCGCAGTTCGACAGCTTCGAGGCGCAACGCCACGCGGCGCTGGAAGGCCTGGGCGTGGCACTGGGCCGCATGGTGATGGCCAAGTCGCTGATCGACGCCGGCCGCCTGCAGGTGCTGGGCGAACGCTACCTGCCGGTGACGGATGCGTACTGGCTGGTCTATCCGCCGCGCTCGCAGGAGCACCGCGGCCTGCAGGCCTTCCGCGCGTGGCTGCTGGCGGAAGCGGAGGACTACTGCAGCCGGCTGCCTACCAAGGGTCTCGGTGCGAGCGCGGCGACCGCCGAACCGCGCATCGCTTAAAATCGCCACGACCGGCCACTATGGGCCGGTCGCCATCCGATATTGCGACATCCATAAGGATTTCCTATGCAACGCACTGCCATCCTCGTCGACGGCGCCTTCTTCCTTGCCCGCTACCGCAAGGTGTGGGGCGAACGCGACGCCAACGATGCGCGCACCGTGGCCAAGACCGTGTTCGGCATGGCGCTGGAACACCTGAAGGCGCTGGATCGTCCGCGCGAATCGCTGTACCGCATCTTCTTCTACGACTGCCCGCCGCTGGAAAAGAGCTTCGTGCGCCCGGTGAGCGGCGACACCGTGGATTTCGGCCGCAGTGGCGCCGCCGCGTTCCGCCGCGAGCTGCACGAGCAGCTGCGCCGCCAACGCAAGATGGCGCTGCGGCTGGGCCGGCTCGCCGAGCGCGGCGAGTGGAAACTCAAGCCGCAGGCCATGCAGCAGCTGCGCGACGGCAGCCTGCGCTGGGAAAGCCTGGGCGACGAGCACTACGAGCCCGACATGCGCCAGACCCAGGTGGACATGAAGATCGGCATCGACATCGCCGCGCTGGCATACAAGCACCTGGTGGACCAGATCGTGCTGGTGGCCGGCGACGCGGATTTCATCCCCGCCGCGAAACTGGCACGGCGCGAAGGCATCGACTTCATCCTCGATCCGATGTGGCAGGGCATCGCCTCGGACTTGCACGAGCACATCGACGGCCTGCAGTCCGTGTGCCCGCGGCCGTTCTGAGCAAGACCGGCGTCCCGCATGCTGGCCTGTGCGCACTATCGCCCGAAGCAGACCCCACCTCGGTCGCAAGTAACAGAGCGGTTTCGGCGCGCCTGGCGCAACCGCTTTTCTCCCTCTCCCCTCCGGGGAGAGGGCTGGGGTGAGGGGTGGGTGCTCGCGACGACCTTTCGGTTCCGCAGCTTGGCTCGCCTGCGGCGGGCTTTCGGTCGCCTTCTGGCGCCCGAGTTCCTTCTCTTTGCTGGCCCACGCCGCCGCCGGAGCGGCGGCGAACAGCGCAGCTGGCCCGCAGGGCGGAGGGCAGG
>Ga0187815_10000176_pt1 | contig 32544 bp, 27 predicted proteins | sample NC_S_5_FD_132962 | JGI IMG/M metagenome (GOLD analysis project Ga0187815, IMG submission 132962) | Wetland sediment microbial communities from Neuse River Estuary, North Carolina, USA - ASW-S_5 | ecosystem: Environmental > Aquatic > Freshwater > Wetlands > Sediment | place: USA: North Carolina... | reverse complement strand
CGGTGACGGCTCCTGTCTCCTGCCGGGCGGCGCCCACAGCACGAGTGACGCGGCGTACCAGACTTGGCTCGCGAGCGTGTCGCACGGCGGCGCGCCGGGCACCGGCTGGTACCTCTGGGACCCCGTGACCGCCCTCGGCATCACGGGCTACCCATACCCGTACCCGAACCTTGAGTACAAGTCGGCCGGCGAGGGTCCGTACTACGTCGTGAGCTACTCGAAGCCGGTCGGCTATGTCCTCCAGGCGAACCCGGCGTACCACGCCCCGACGTGCGCGGGTCAGCCCGGCTGCTGGCCGATCGCGGGGACCTACACGCCGAAGGTGAACGTCTACTGGGACCCGGACGACACGATCGGGATCCAGGAGTACCTGGCGGGCCAAGCGGACTCCGCCCAGTATGATACGGCGGACACCGGAGAGATCCTGCAGCTGGTGAAAAACAACCAGATAGCTCTGACTACGGAGCCGACGCTCAACATCGACCAGGTCGAGGTGAACATGCAGTTCAACAAGACGCAGCTCCTCACCCTCGTCGGAACGTCACCGGGAGTCAACATCCCGCAGGACTTCTTCGCGCAGTCCGGTATGCGGCAGTTCCTGGACCACGCGTTCCCGTACTCGACGTTCCTGAACAGCCTCTACACGGTGGACGGGGTCCGGTATGCCGAGCCGTACGGCGGCGTCATCCCCCACGGCATGGGGGACTACTACCCGACGAACGTCACCTGGCCGGCGGGCGACCCCGACTCGAACCCGGCGGATGTAGGAGGAGCGGCGTGGTGGTGGGCGAATATCACCAACTCGCATTCGCCTGCCTATGACGCCGAGTTGACCTCGTGTACGCCGTCGTCGCCCTGTCTCTTCCCCATCCTGGGACTGCAGGGCGTCACGAGCCTGAACCAGGCGTTCACGGACTACGCGCAGTCGATCAAGTCCCTCTCGGGCGGGGCCCTCGAGCCGTACGTGTTCCCGATCACCTTCGAGCAGTCGGTGACGACGTGCGCTGAGGGACCGGGGCAGAACCCGTGCGACTTCTTCCGCCTCGGCTGGGCACCTGACTACCCCGACCCGTCCGACTACATTGGGCCCTACATCCAGCCGGACTCGATCTTCACCTACGACGACGCGCTCAATGAGGCTCTGTCTGGGCAGTACGCGACCGCCACGACGTACAACAACTCCGCCTGCGGGCACTGGAACGACATCGCCTACTGGGCGAACCTAGCGGTCCTGCCGAACGACTGCCAGTGGGTGGCTTACAAGACGATGCTGCTCGCCTTCAACGAGGGTGGAGCGACGTCGGGAGCCGCACGCACGCTGCTGTTCAACATGGCCGAACACATCCTCAACATCTTGGGTCTCTACGTCTACACGTTCCAGAGCGTCGGTGTCGGCACCACCGCGAACTGGATCGACCAGGCCACCGTGAACGCGAACATCGTGACGGGCTCGGTCGACCAGTTCTGGTTCCTGTGGAACGGGAACAACGTCACCTAAGTCGACAAACCTGTAGGTAACGAACCCCCCGGGGTCCCACCCCGGGGGACAACCCTTTCCTCCCTTTTCTAAACTCAACTAACGTCCAAGATGCACCGGCGGGGACGCAGACGGTCCGGGAAGAGTGACCCTTCCGGCCCTCTCCCCGTTCCGAGCAGGACGATCGCCGGCGACCTGCGATAGAGGGGTTGACCCGCCAAACCGTCGTTCGGCCTTAGACCACACAACACGGACGGCCCACGGGCTCGGCCCGGACCGCGGGAAGAGTCACCCCCGTCAGGAACACTCCTCCCGAACGTGCTGGCTGGCCTGCCCGGTGGGCCGAAGCGATCCCAAAGGGATCGGTCAGAGGAACTCCCGCGGGTCGGGGCCGGTGTTGGAGCCGCCGGACTCGACCAGTGCGCGCCGCTGGGCCGCCTCGGGGGTCCATCGGCCGTACGCCACGGGGCGCCACCACGAACGTCGGAACGCCCCCCGGGAGCGGGGCGCCCGCGCCGAGGGTCGGTACCACAGGTACCGGTAGAGGAGAAACTCAAGGTAGACGGCGAGCGCGAGCGAAGGAACCAGACCGACGTAGTTCCCCACCTCGAGCCAAGCGGCGGCGATCCATCCGTCCACGATGAACAGGGCCAACCCGACCCACGGCTTGAGTCCGGAGTAGTAGGCCCACTCCTTCCAGGGCAAGTCGGGGGCCCGGCGCACGAGCTCCTTCTCGAGCTCGACCCGGTCGGAAACGCTCAGCGACTCTGGGGGGGTGGACCCTTCTCCCGAGCCCTCCCGGGCGGCGTCCGGACCCTCTTCGAAACTCCCGGACGGTGTCATCAGTGAGACGCGACTAGGGGCCCTTCCGCACTCGCCCCACCGGCCGGGGAGGCCTGACCATCACTGGGGGGGACGGCCGCGCCTCTCGGTGGGACCGCTTCAGGGTACAGGTGGCAGGCGACGAAGTGGTCCCGCCGCACCTCGAGGAAGGGCGGCTCGACTCGAGAACACACCGGCATCACCGCCGGGCATCGGGTGTGGAACCGGCATCCCGACGGGGGAGCCGCCGGGCTGGGCACATCCCCCTTCAGCAAGATTCGCTCGCGCTTGAGCTCGGGGTCGGGGATGGGGATGGCCGACAAGAGCGCTTGCGTGTACGGGTGGAGGGGGCGGGTGAACAGTTCGTCGGTCCGCGCCTGTTCCACGACCTTCCCGAGGTACATCACGAGGACCCGCTGGCTCATCGCCCGGACCACGGAGAGGTGGTGGGAGATGAACAGGTAGGCGAGGCCCCGTTCCGCCTGCAGCACCCTAAGGAGGTTCAGCACCTGGGCTTGGACCGACACGTCAAGCGCGCTCGTCGGCTCATCGAGGACAATGAACTCGGGCGCCAGCGCGAGCGCTCGGGCGACCCCGATGCGTTGCCGCTGTCCTCCCGAGAATTCGTGGGGGAATCGCCAGAGGTGGTCGGGATTCAGCCCGACGTCCTTCACGAGCTCCTCCGCGCGCCGGTAGCGTTCGGAGCGGCTCCCCACGTGGTGGATGGCGAGCGGCTCGGCCAGGATGTCCCGGATCAGCTGCCGGGGGCTGAGCGAGCTGAACGGGTCCTGAAAGACGATCTGCAGCTTTCCCCGGAGGGGGCGCATCTTCCGCAGGGACCTTCGGTAGAGCGAGTACTGGTCGGCGATCGCGTCGATCTCTTCGAGAGCCTTTCGGGCCGCGTCCGTGAGGGGCGGCTCTTCCCCTCCGTTGTCGCCGCCCCCGAACGGGCGCAGGGTGTCGTACAGAGTGTTCAGCCGCTCTTCCGTTTCGGGGGGCGGGCGATAGAACGAATGACCGGAAGTCGGCTCGATCAACCGCAAGAGCAGGCGACCCACGGTGGTCTTCCCGCAGCCCGATTCCCCGACGAGCCCGACCGTCTCTCCTTCGCGAATGTCGAAGCTGACCCCGTCGACCGCCCGGACGTCGCCGAGGTGACTCGAGAGGAGCCCTCCGCGGATCGGGAAGTACTTGCGCAGGTTCCGAGCTGCAAGGATAGTGGCGCTCGTCCCGTCCTTCATGACCGCTCCATTCGTTCCTGAAGGGTCTATTCCACGGCGACCTGACCCTTGTATAAGAAGCAGGCGACGGTGTGCTCGACACCCTCGACCGTGGTCGGGGGCCGCTGTTCGCGACAGATCGGCATCGCGTAGGCGCAGCGCGGGTGGAATCGACAGCCGGTGGGGGGCGTGATCAGGTTCGGCACCGACCCCTTGATCGAGCTCAGCTGCTTATCGGGCTGGTCGACCCGCGGGATCGAGGCGAGGAGACCCTGGGAGTACGGGTGGAGCGGCTGGCGGAAGAGATCCCGAACGGGGGCGGTCTCCACGACCTGGCCGGCGTACATCACGCACACCCGTTCCGCGACCTCCGCGATGACGGCAAGGTCGTGCGTGATGAACAGGGTGGCCGTACCGACCCGCTCTTTGAGGTCGCGCATGAGCTCGAGGATCTGGGCCTGGATCGTCACGTCGAGGGCCGTGGTCGGCTCGTCGGCCAACAGGATATCCGGGTTCGCCGAGAGCGCCATGGCGATCATGACCCGCTGGATCATCCCCCCGGAGAGCTCATGCGGGTAGCTCCGGGCGACCTGGACCGGGTTCGCGATCGCGATCCCCTCGAGGAGCCCGACCGACCGCCAGAACGTCTCCTCGTCCAAGGGCCGGCGGGCATGTCGTCGGATACCTCGGATTTGGAGCCACCCTCCTCGGTACCGGGTGGCGAGCCGACGGCGGCGGATCGACCGCCGCTCGCCGTGGTCAAACGTACCGTCCCGCATCTCCTGCATGTACGAGACTTTGAGCTCGTTCTGGAGCGCGATGAGGCGCCGTTGCTGGATGAGATACGATCGCTGAACCCTACCGAGACGGAGCCGCCGAAGGTTTCGCTCGAGCACCGGGAGAGGGTCCCGCCCCGAAGCGATAGCTTCGCGGGTCGTGTAGAACGCTTGGGTGGCCATCGAGGGGGAGTGGAGCACGTCGCCCACCTTCTTGGCGATGGCCCGAACGGTCTCGGTCGGTTGCCCGGATCGAACGGCCTCGACGAGTTCTTCGAATACGGCGCGACGCTCCGGCGCGTGGGGGGTCGCGCGAAGCATCGCGTCGATGATCTCGTCGCCCCGATGGAGGAGGAGCGCTTCGCCCAGCTGGTTCGACACCGAGAAGATCGGATTCATGGCGGAGGTCGGTTCCTGGAAAATCATCCCGATACCGCCGCCCCGGACCGCCATCATTCGTTCCTGGTTCGCCTTGACGCGACGGAACGACCGACGGACCTTCACCCGATTCGAGCCCTTCATGGGCTTGAACTTGGCCTCGAGATCTATCCCGCGGAGCACGTTCGCTCCGCGGTAGAGGATGGTTCCGCCGACGATCCGTCCCGGGGGATCGGAAATGAGACGGGTGACGGAGAACGCCGTGACGCTCTTGCCACATCCCGTTTCGCCGACCATTCCGACGGTCTCGCCCCGGCGGATCTTGAACGAAACACCATCGAGCGCCTTGACGACCCCGTCGTACGTGTAGAAGTAGGTCTTCAAGTTGCGAACATCGAGGACAACGGCCTGCTTCGCCGGCCCGGCGGCCGAAGGCCCGGGCGAGGTTCCTGCCGCCCCTACGCCGGGGGTCGTCTCGGGCAGTATGGAAGACAAGGAGGGGGCGTCGGGGGAAAACGTCGTAGGGGTCGGGAGAGCCGTCGCCATGCCCGTCCTCCGCTACCTCCGTAGCCGGGGGTCGAGAGCATCTCGAAGCCCGTCGGAGAGGAAGTTGACGCTGATCGCGAACATGAACAGGGCGAACCCGGGGAAGAAGAACTGCCACCAGGGGATGATGCATTGGCCGAACTGGCAGGTGGTGAGGAGTCCGATCAGCGGGGTGACCGCGACAGCGGTGATCGACCCCCACTCGGGGAAGATTCCCGAACCGACCGACGTCGGAATGACCGCGAATCCAAGGAACACCAGGGTGCCGACGAATAGTGGGATGGTCCCGACGTCCAGCGAGACCTGGATGAAGACCGGGTAGACGCTGTTCGGGAGGATGTGGCGGAGGATGATCCTCCCGCGGCCCGCTCCGCAAGCTCGAGCGGCCTCCACGTACTTTTGTTCGCGAACCACCAAGACCTGCCCGCGAACGATACGGGCGTAGAACGGCCACCACACGACAACGAAGCCGATGACCAGGAGGCCGATCCGGGCGTCGAACGTCCCGAATACGGGGGAGACTTGGAGGACGGCGATGATGACGATGACGAACAGGATAGCCGGGATTGACAGGAAGATGTCGACGAGCCGCATCAGGACCTCGTCAATCAGCCCTCCGAAAGTTCCCGCGACCGCCCCGACAATCGCCCCGATGGCCGCTCCCGTTAGCACGATCGAGAGCGAGATGATGAGCGACCAGTCGGAGCCGCGCAGCATCCCGTCATAAAGATTGAAAAACGCATTGTGGGAGGGATCTATCGTGAGGGAGCCGAGCGGTAATGGCCCGCCCGAGAAATGCGATAAATCGAAGGTGGGCGGGATGATGCTGGGAAAGAACGAGACCCCGCCGGCGACCGGTGTCTGATAGCAGTTCGGTCCGGGCGCCGTGACACCCTGGGGGTAGGTACAGATCGGGGTCCCCGGAACGCAGGTCGATGCGCCGTTCGTCGAGCAGTAGAACGCCAGGCTCTGGGTGGGGATCGGCAAAGTGAGGGCATACAGGGCGATTAGAATCAGGGCGATAATGACCCCCAAGCCGAACATGGCAAGGCCGTTCCGACGCAGGTAGTAGAACGTACGAAGGAACTGCGCGACGTGGGGGTTCGGCCTTCGTCCCCGGCCCGGGGTCGTGGCGGTGGTCTCCTCCGTGGTCGCGGTCAGGGTGCTCTCCATAGTGGCCTACCCGAGACGGACCCTCGGGTCCAGATAGGCGTACAGAACGTCGACGATGATGTTCGCGGCGACGACGAGGTACGTGAAGAGAAGGACCGACCCAAAGACGATCCCATAGTCGAACGGGATGTTGATCGAAAGCGCCAGAAGCCGGCCAACGCCGGTGAGCCCGAACACGGTCTCCGTGACCGGGAAACCGGAGATGAACGTAGCGAACGTGAGGCCCAGCACCGTGATCGTAACGTTCAGGGAGTTCCGGCCCGCGTGCCGGTTGATCACAATCGCCTCGGGGACCCCCTTGGCGCGGGCGGTGCGGACGAAATCGAGGTTCATCACTTCGAGCATGCTGTTTCGAACGTACCGAAGTAGGCCGGCGATGGAGCCATAGGCGATGACGAACGCCGGGAGGATGAGTCGGATCAGCGTATCGGCGGCGATAGCCCACTGCCCGTGGTAGGCGGCGTCGACCGTGGGAAACCCGGTCGGACTACTGACGATGTTGTTCGCTAACCAGGAGGGAGGATTGCCGCCGGGGAAGCACTGGTTGGCGGGCCAGGAGTGGTAGAACTCGAGGTAGGTAGGCGAAGCAGCGCAGGTGAGCGAGTGCCAACCGTTGCTGGCCCCGATGAGAATGACGAACGCCATCAAAAGGAGCGACCCTAGGAGGAACGGGGCCAGTGCGTACCCTGAGAACGACATCACGCGGGAGGCCTGGTCGATTGGGCGGTTTCGGTTGGCGGCCGAAAGGTTCCCCAAGGGGATGGAAACAACGAGGATTAGGAGGAGGGATATCGTCGCGAGTTCCAGCGTGTAGGGGAGGACCTGGGCGAGCGCGGAGGTCACGGGCTCCCCGCCCATGAACGTGTACTCGGTATGCGTGCTAAGGTAACTGTTGAGATTGACCGTACCCCAATTGAAAGTGAGACTATTGTACATGTACGTGGCCCACTGGAGAGGAACCGGGTTATTCAGGCCCAGAACGCTCACGCAGTGAGTCCACCAAGGGTTGGGGCAATTGCTCTGTGTGGGGTTGCCCGGGCACGGGCCGGTGGGGCCGATGTCTCCGCTCCGGGGAATCGGGAAGTACGACACGCAGCGAAGTCCGGTCGGGAGAGCGCTGATCAGAATGAACGTAATCGTCATCACGCCGATGATGATCGGGATTAGAAGGAGAGTACGTCGCACGATGTACACCCACATCTGCATCGGAGTTTCTACCCCCACATGACGCGGGATGCGCCAGCCGATTGAGCCAAATCGAATCCAGTATATATACGGGCCGAGAACCTCGACTACACGATGGGCTCGAGGCTGCGGGTCGTCCGTCCAAAACCGCTAGAGCAGCTCGAGCTGGCCGGTCACCGGATCAAGGTCGTTAGCAGGCGCTGGGCCTAGCCCCAGGCAGGTTTTGGTACCGGGCGCGACCTCCGTCAGACCCGCATCCTCCACCCAGACGACGGGGATTCGCTTCCCGCGGACGTCGCGCTCGATCGCTTCGAGGTCGGCGAGTGTCGGGACTACGAGGGCGATCTTCTTCCCACCCGCAGCCAGCCAGGAGTCGAGCCCGGCCGGGTCCCTGCGCTCCGCGAGACGAACGAGCATCACCGCCGCGTGAGCCACCTGCACGGCGGCCTTCCCGGGGGTGAGCCGAAGTTCCCCCCGGAGGACGACGACCATCTTGTACTCCCCGGCCGGCCCCCGGGACCCTCGGCTATTCGGCATATTCCGCTTCCCGGCGGCTACGGAGTTCCTCGGTCTCCGACCGGACCCTTTGGAGGTGTTCCCGAATCTCTCGTTCCTCCGCGCTGCCGCGCGTGGATTGAAGTGCGCGCTGAAGCCGTCGTTCCTCCCGGCCAAGCCGGTCGAGCTCCCGGGTGAGCTCCCAGGCACCGGGTCCCCCGGGATCGGATTCGTCGGGGGAGCGGACCGGAGTTCCTCGACGGAAGGCGCCCCGAGCCACTCCCGCACCGAACGCCACGACGGCGACTCCCGCCAGCGCCGCCTCGAGCACCGGGTCGGACCAGTACGCCTGGAACCCTCCGGGGGCGGCGGTCAGGAGGACGTAGCCGACGAGCACGGTCAGGGTCAGGCTGAGCACGAACGAGAGGGTCAGGGTCTCGACGAATCGTGTCAGAGCCCCCCGGCCTTGGAGCTCCCACTCGGGGAACAAGGCCCGCGTCACGAAGAATCCCGGGACGAAGAACACGAGAAGGCCGCCCACCACCGCCTCGAGGCCACTGAGAACGGTCATCGCGTACCGGTCCGGTCACTCCGGAGGGGCCTCGCCGGCCCCGAACTGCTTTTCGAGCTGGCGCCGGAGCCGGCGGTTCGAGACTAGGCCGTGCGCGGCCTTACGGGTCGTCTCGTAATGCTTGAGCAACGCCCGAACTTCCTGAGGCTTGTGGCCGCTCCCGCGCGCGATGCGATGGACCCGATCCGCTTTGATCACTTGCGGGTCGTCCAGCTCCTCGGCCGTCATCGAGTCGAGGATTACCCGGAACGCGCGCAACCGCTTCTGGGTCTGCTCGAGTTCCTGGTCGTCGACCTTCATCGAGCCGAACCCGGGGAACGCGGAGAGGATCTTCGAGAACGGTCCCATCTCCCCCAACGAATCGAGTTGCGAGCGCATGTCGCGCAAGGTGAAACGGCCGCTCATCAGCGCCTTCGCGGCCTTCTCGGCGGCCTCCTTGTTGGAAAGCTCCTCGATCCGCTCGAGCAGGCTCTGGATATCGCCCATGCCGAGCAATCGAGAGACAAACCGAGTCGGGTCGAATCGTTCGAGTTCGTTGAGGTGCTCTCCGGTGCCGATGAACAGGATCGGAGCTCCGCTCACCGCGACCGCGGAGAGAGCTCCACCACCCTTTGCCGAACCGTCGAGTTTGGTGAGGATGACCCCGGTGAGCCCGACCGCCTTGTGGAACGCCTCCGCGCTACGGCCCGCGCTCTGGCCCATCGCGGCGTCCACAACGAGGACGACCTCGTCGGGAGCCAGGACGTCCTTGACCCGCTTCAGCTCCTCGATGAGGTCCGGGTCGATCCCGCTGCGGCCGGCCGTGTCGACGAGGATCGCGAGATGGGGCGGGAACTTCTCAAGCGCTTCGCGGACGATCTGCTCGGCACGCTTCTCGGCGCGGTTCGCATAGAACTCGCATCCGACCTTCTTCGCGAGCTGTTCCAGCTGGTCGACCGCCGCGGGCCGGTGGACATCCGCCGCGACGAGGCCGACCCGCACTCCGCGTTTTTGGAAGTAGCGAGCGAGCTTTCCCGCCGTCGTCGTCTTGCCCTGTCCGAATAGGCCGGCGAGCAGGATCTTCTTCGGACGAAGGTCAAACGGCCGGTCCTTTCCGAGGATCCCTCGGACCTCCTCGTAGATGATGCGGACGAGGAAGTCCCGGAGACTCACTCCCGCGGGAGGCTTCTCCTCCATCGCCCGTCGGCGGACTCGTTGGGTCAGCTCGATCGTGAGCTGCACGTTGACGTCCGCTTGGAGGAGGGCGCGCTGGATATCGCGGACGACCTCGGAGAGCAACGCCTCGTCCACGACCGAGCCGCGGGCGATCTTCTGGAGGACGCCCCGCAGCGATTTCCCGAGGGAATCGAGTACCATGGGACCGATGGGTGCCCCTGCACCCAGGAACCCCACGTGGGTAGAATATAAGTCGAGAGTGTGCACGCCCCGGAGCGACCCGGGCGTGCGACTCTGTCGCTCGCCACAGAACGCCCTTAATAGCCGGCAAGGCTCGGAAGTTGGGTCACCATGTCCGCAGAGGCGGCCGCCCCGCCCGCGAAGACCGCGCCTCCCAAGCTGAACCCAGTGCGGGTCCTGATCCACGAGGAGCCGGTCTCCGAACGGACCACCGACTTTCGGGAGGTGCTGCACGCCTACTCCAAGGAGGACGCGATCCTGGAGGCGAAGCGGTGCATCCAATGCCGCCGACCGTGGTGTGTCGAGGCGTGTCCGATCACCCAGGACTGCCGCGAGTACATCCGGCTCGTGGCCGACGGGGATTTCGACGGTGCGGCCCGGGTCACGCTGCGCGAGAACCCCCTCGCGACCTCGCTCTGCAAGGTCTGCTACCACTACTGCGAGGACGCCTGCGTCGTGAAGAAGAAGGGCGTCCCGATCGCGATCCGCCACCTGAAGCGCGCGTCGCTCGACTACGGAGAGAGTGACCTGGCCTACGTGCCGTCGAAGCCGAAGAACCAGCGCGTGGCGGTCGTCGGCGCCGGGCCCGCCGGCCTGATGATGGCCTGGGAGCTCGGCGTGCGGGGCTACTCGGTCACGGTCTTCGAGCAGGAGCACCGCTACGGCGGCCTCATGCAGACGATCCCGGCGTACCGCATGACGGACGCCGACGTAGAGGCGGACCGGGCGCGGTTCCGAGACCTCGACGTCACGTTCGTTGACGGGACGAAGGTCGGTCGGGACTTCCCCTTCGACAAGCTGATCCGGGAGGACGGATACCAAGCGGTCTTCCTAGCGATCGGAACCCCGAACCACCGCACGCTGGGAGTGCCCGGGGAGGACATCCCCGGAGTGCTGCCCGCGCTCGATTTCCTGAAGGAGGTCAACCGCGGAGATCCGGTCACCGTCGGCAAGGAGGTCGTGGTGATCGGCGGGGGGGATGTCGCGATGGACTCGGTCCGGACCGCCCTTCGCGAGTCCCACGGGGGCCGGGTGACGCTCGTCTACCGTCGGAGCCGCCAAGAGATGCCCGCGGACGCCGAGGAGGTCCACGGCGCGGAGCAGGAAGGGATACGCTTCTTGTTCCTCAAGGCGCCGCTCAAGATCGTCGGTTCCGGAAAGGTCGAGGGGCTGGTCGTTCAGGGGATGGAGCTTGGTCCTCCGGATGCCGGGGGCCGACGCACCCCCGTTCCGGTCCCGGGCTCGGAGGAGACGATCCCCTGCGACACGGTGATCATCGCCGTCGGGCAGAAGGCGGACCTCACGGGGGTCGGTTCCGAGCTTGACCTCAAGCTCACCTCTCAGGGATGGCCGGAAGGGAAGGGAAAGGGGTTCGAGACCGCCGTGCCGGGGATCTTTGCCGCCGGCGGTCGGTCGGTCGTCTACGCCATGGGGTCGGCGATGGACGCGGCGGACGCGATTGACGCGTACCTCTCCGCGAAGCGCGGGGATAAGGCCCCTCCCCGACCGGACCCGTTCGGTGGTACCGAGGGCTTCCACAAGCCGGCGGGTTACACCACCCCTATCCGAGTTTAGCTGAGGTCCCGGCCGCGCCCCTCGGGAAGCTTTTTCCGAGGTCCCGGCCCATCCCTACGGGATGGAGATCGCTGGAGGGAGACGCCCGGGGACGCGAGCCGTCGTCGTGTCTCTCGTGATCCTGGTGGCTATCGCCCTCTCGGCTCCTAACGTGTGGGGCCTCTCGCGGACACAGGTCGGAAAGAGCGAGGTCCAGCCGGCCACTTCTTCTCCTCTCAGCACTGAGGCCTATGCGGGAGAGGTCTACTCCGGGTCGTTTGCCGAACGAGCGGGGTTCGACGGCGCGCTTCTCTCCGCGGCATCCGAACTGGGGACGCCGAGCGGCCCCGTCCGGGCGGTCGTTACCTTCTACCCGAGCTCCCCGTCGTTCTTCGTTCCGCCGGCGCTCGGCAGTCGGTCGCTAAGCATCGCGGAGATTGCTGACGAGTACGGCCTGTCGCCCAGTGCGTACGCCTCCGCCGAGGCGTACTTCGAGTCGATGGGCCTCTCCATCGAGCACACCAATCCGACCCGGCTCTCCTTCACGGTGGAGGGACCCGCGTCGTCGATGGAACGCGCGTTCGGAACCGAGCTCGCGACGGGTTGGTACGAAGGTCGTGGCGTGACGTTCCCGCGATCGCCTCCCACGCTTCCGAGTCCGCTCATGAGCGAGGTCGCCTCGGTGGTGGGGTTGACGAGCGGCCTCGACCAGTTCTCAACGCCCGAGGGCCTCCCCGGAGTTCTCTCCACCGGCGCCACCGTGCCGAGCCAGTCGTCGGACCTGATCACGCCGGCCATCGCCCGACAGATCTACGACCTTTCCTCGCTCTACAACGTCAGCGGGTCCTCCCGGTTCGCTTCGGGCGAAGGGATCGCGCTGGTCCTGTGGGGCGACGGGTACGACCCGAGCGATATCTCCGCCTTCTTCTCGAGCGCGTACCCCTCGAGCTTCCCCTCGCCGAACGTCCGCGCCTTCAACTTGGACGGAGCTCCACCGCCCTCGAGCTCGGCACCGAACGACCCCAGCAAGGCCCCCCAGGAGCTGACGCTCGACCTCGAGTGGTCGGGGTCGATGGCCCCGGGCGCCACGCTCAACGCGGTCTACGTTCCGGATGGGCCCCCGAGCGACGGATACTCTCCGAGCGTCGCCGACATCACGGACGCGTTGACGAAGGCGGTGACCGGGATTTCCGGGGTCTCCGTCGTTTCGATGTCGTTCGGGACTCCCGAGAGCGCGAGCCAATCGCTCGAGGCCGCCTGGTCGACGGACCTCGCCACGGCGATGCAGGAGGGGATCACGCTACTCGCCGCCACCGGGGACGAGGGGGGCGACCAGAGCGCCGGTTGCACCGGCGGTCCCTCGACCGAGTTCCCCGCGATCTCACCGGATGTAATCGCGGTCGGCGGGACGGACCCTTCCCTGTCGCGAAACCTCCTCGGCCAGGTCACGGGCCTCGCGAGCGAGTCCGCGTGGAGTGGGAGCGGGGGCGGCTATTCCACACAGATCGGGGCGCCGTCCTGGCAATTGGTCGGCAGCGCCGCCGCACCCATCGAAGCGAACGGCGGCCACCGAGGAGATCCCGACGTCTCGGCCGCAGCCGCGTACAACTATCTCTACTACAACGGGCAGGGCGGGGTGGCGGCGGGAACCAGCTTCGCCACACCGCTCTGGGCGGGACTCATCGCCGAGATGAACGCCCTCTACGGGAACCGCCTCGGATTCCTCACTCCGCGCCTCTATTCGGTGGGGGCGAGCCAGGAGGATGGGCAGGACGCGGTCGGACTCGCGGACATCACGAGCGGCAGCAACTGCTTGGGACCGGCGACCCGCGGGTGGGACCCCCAGACCGGGTGGGGTTCTCCGAGGGCACTCCTGCTCTACGAGGACCTCACCGCGACATTCGTCAACCTAACGCTAGTCGCGACCCCCTCCCCCGTCGCTCCCGGCGGCACGATCACGATGGTCGTCCACCTCACGAACCGGACGAGCGGCGCTCCGATCGCCGGGGTCCCGATCGCCCTCCGCCTCGAGTCATCGTCGTCCGATGGGCCGTGCGCCGGGCTCTGGGGTTCGGCGGACATTTCGACCGACGCGACGGGGACCGCGACGTTCCAAGCCGGGGTGCCGTCCTGTTATCTCGGAGGTCACGGGACCGCTTCGGCGTCCGTCACCAGTGACGGGTACTACGGTGCCAACTCCACCACCGTCGACGTCAACCTCCTCGGTTTCCTCCCAGGGCTCGCCGGGATCGAATCGTACCCCCAGAACGTCATCGCGTTCGTCCTCCTCATGGCGATCGGCAGCGCGATCGGCTACGCGATCGGTCGCCCTCGACGACGCACGGCCGTGACCGTCCGTCCTCCCACTCCGCCCCCATCGACCCCACCCACCATGCCCGCCGTCCCCCCGGCGGCCCCAGAACCTCCCCCGACGATCGCCGGGGGCCCGTCCTCCTCGAGCCCTCCGACGACTGAGGTCAGCAGTTCCATTCCGCCCCCCGCTCCTCCCGTGTAGCACTCCTCGCCCATCCGCGCGGGGCTGACTCCCTCGGTGGCAGCTCGCCCCAAAAGACTTAATCCGGCCCCCTTCTCGTCCCCTCGTGCCCGAGGCATCGGGAGATGCCCCGGTCGGGGCGGCCCCGGTCGCTCTCTCGGGGCCTGAACGCTTGTTGCTCCAAGCCCTCCGAAACCGGGCCGACTCTCCCGTCGAGGAGGAGGCGCTCGGACGCGAGGTCGAACTCCCCGCCGACCAGGTTCGGGGAAGCCTGCAGCGCCTTCGGTCGAAGCACCTCGCGAACGTCGAGGAGGAGCACGAGACGATTCCTCGGCTCACCGCGAAAGGCGAGACGACGCTCGCCCGGGGCCTGCCCGAGCGGCGGTTCCTCGACGCCCTCCGGGCGCACGGCGGGAGCCTCACTCCCGAAGCGGTGACGGCGGCCGGGCTCGACGACGAGGAGCGGTCGGCCGCCATCGGGATTTTGCGGCGACGTGGCTGGCTTGCCGAGGGGTTCCCGTTCCGGCTGCGGGCCGATGCTCCGGTAACAGAGGGACCGTTGCCGGAGGAGACGGTTCTCGCGCAGGTCGCGAAAGGGACCCCCGAGGCAGACCCGCCGATCGTCGACGCCCTCGAACGTCGCGGGCTCGTTCGACGCGAGCACCGCTCGATAAAGCGCTGGTCGGCGTCGGAGGAAGGGCGTCACCTTCCCCTAGCCTCGGAAGGCGAGGAACTGCTGGGTTCGCTCACTCCGGAGCTGCTGCGCTCGGGTGGTTGGCGGGGCCGCACGTTCCGGCCCTATGACGTCCGCGCTCCCGTCCCCTACCTCACGGGGGCGAGGCCGAACCCGTACCTCGCCTGGCTCGAGGAGTTCGAGGACGTCCTCGTCGGGCTCGGGTTCGAGCAGGCCGAGGGACCGCTCCTCGAGACCGAGTTCTGGAACAACGACGTCCTCTTCATGCCCCAGGACCATCCGGCGCGGTCGATCCACGACGCGTTCTCGGTGGAAGGGGTCGAAGGGCGACCCCCGCCGCCGGAGCTGCTCGCGCGCGTGGCGGCCGTGCACGAGGGTCGTCCGCTCCCCGGTGCGACGACCCCGCTCGGTCCGGGCTGGCCCGGACCGTACGACGTCCGCGTCGCGGTCCGTTCGGTACTGCGTTCGCAGACGACAGCCGTCTCGTCGCGCTTCCTCGCCCGACGCCCTTCCCCTCCGTTCCGGATGTTCTCGATCGACCGCAACTTCCGCCGGGAGGAAGTCGACGCCCGGCACCACCTTGAGTTCGGTCAGTGCGAGGGGGTGATCGGGGAGGCGGGACTCGACCTCCGACACTTGGTCGGGGTGTTCACGACACTCGCCGAAGCGGTCGGTCTCCGCGAGATGAAGATCCGGCCGAGCTACTTCCCGTTCACGGAGCCGTCGATCGAAGGATATGTCCGCCATCCCACGCTCGGGTGGATCGAGGCGTTCCCCGGCGGCGTGCTCCGCCCGGAGGTCGTCGAGCCACTCGGCATCGAGGTGCCGGTGCTCGCCTGGGGGATCGGGATCACGCGGCTCGCGATGGTCGCGCTCGGCTGCAACGACATCCGCGAGCTGTTCCAGGACGACCTTTCCGCGCTCACCGGGGGAGGCCCGTAGCGATGCCGCGATCGGTACTGGACGTGGACCGCCTCCACGCGGTCACGGGTCGGACGTTGCGCCCGACGGAGCTCGACGACCTTCTCTTCGGCTCGAAGGCCGAGGTCGAGGGGCATCTCGGGACCACCCTCACCGTTTCCGTCACCCCGGACCGGCTCGACCTCCTCTCGGAAGGCGGATTGGGCCTCTACCTCCAAGGCGTGCTCGGAACGGCGCACGGAATCCCCTCGTACCGCGCCCCTTCGATCGACGAAGGTGGAACGGGGTTCGAGGTCGACCGTTCGGTTGAAGCGATCCGCCCGGCGATCGCCGGGGCGCTCCTCCGGGCGCCGGAGGGTCGAGCGCTCGACGCGGGGCTGCTCGCGGAAGCGGTCCGGTTCCAGGAGATCCTGCATGCCACGATCGGTCGCAACCGCCGCGCCGCGAGCCTGGGCATCTACCCGGTGGAGCGGTTCGAGTTTCCGGTCCGATACGCGCTCGAACCGATGCCGTCCGTTCGGTTCGTCCCCCTCGACGGCTCCGAGGAGGTCCGTGGGGACGAGTTCTTCGCGAGCCATCCGATGGCGGCGACCTACGGGCCGTTCGGCCGTCTCGGCGACCGTTGTCTCGTGCTCCAGGACCGCCATGGCATGGTCCTGAGCCTTCCGCCGGTGCTGAACAGCCGCACCGCGGGCGAGGCCCGAGTCGGGGACCGCGTGCTGTTGATCGAATCGACCGGGACGCGCGAGCGGACGGTCGCCGAGTCGGTCGGATTGCTCCTCGTCCCGTTCGTCGCCCAGGGCTGGTCGGTCGCTCCGGTGCCGGTCGTCCGCCCGGACGGAAGCCGGTCGGACGGGGTGTCGACCGTGGGGCCTCACGCCGTCGACCTCCCTTCGTCGGTGCTGCGGACCCTCGGGGGGGAGGGACTTTCGGCGTCGCAGGTGGAGCGTCGCCTCGCCGAATCCCGGCTCGTGGGTCATCCTCACTCCGGAGGATGGAAGGTCGACGCTCCCCCGTGGCGGCCCGACCTCACGACCGCGGTCGACGTCGGCGAGGACGTGCTCCTCGCAGAGGGGGTGCGTCCGGAGGAGGGAGTCATGCCGCCGAGCCGGACGCGCGGTCGCTTGCGGCGCGAGACCGTCTTCCGTCGGCGGTTCGCCGCCGCCATGCTCGGGCTTGGCCTCGCCGCTCCCCATACTCCGCTTCTCGTCTCGGAGGCGGCGGTGGCGCGCGTGGGCGGAGCTGCCCCCCTCCACCTCAAGAACCCGGTCTCGGCGGAGTTCGCGTTCATCCGAAACCGCCTGCTGCTCTCCCACCTCGAGGTGCTCGCCCACAACACCCGGCACGGCTACCCCCAGAGGTTCGGGGAGGTCGCCCCCGTGATCGTCGTGGCGCCGGGCTCGGAGACGGGAGCCGAGACGCACTACCACGCGGGCATGATGGTCGCCTCCGACACTTCCGGGTTCGCCGAGGCGGCGTCGATGGTCGATTACCTGCTCCGCACCGTCGATGTCGCCGGAGTGAGGGAGCCGGCGGAGATCCCGGGGATCACCCCAGGCCGGGCCGCGCGCACCCGGGTCGCCGGCGAGGCCGTGGCCGAGCTCGGGGAGGTCGCCCCCGCGGTGCTCGCCGAGGTCGGAGTTCCGGTGCCGGTCGCGTGGGCCGAGGTCGACTTGACGGCGCTTTGGCCGCTCGTCGCCCGTCCGGCAACCCATTAATAGCGCGCCCCGGTCCAACGGCGATGGCCCGGGCCCGCTCCTCCTCGTCCGCGGCGCGTCGCCGCTGGCAGAAGAACGCCCGGCGGGCGATCGGCTCGCGGATGGAGGGGGGCCGCCTCCCTCTCCTCGTCGAGCCACCCGCCGAGCCGCAAAGCGCGTTCCTCGAGCAGGTCGGATTTCCCGGCGAGCCCCCGTTCACCCGAGGCATCCAGCCGACGATGTACCGCGGTCGACTCTGGACGTTCCGGCAGTACTCGGGGTTCGGGAGCGCCCGCGCGACCAATGAGCGGTTCCGCTTCCTCCTGAAGGGCGGCCAGACCGGGCTCTCGGTCGCTTTCGACCTGCCGACCCAGAACGGCTACGACTCGGACCACGTCCGGGCCCGGGGAGAAGTCGGTCGATGCGGCGTCCCGGTCGCGACGCTCGGGGACATGCGGACCCTATTCCGGGGTATCCCCCTCGACCAGGCGACCGTTTCGATGACGATCAACGCCACCGCTCCGACCCTGCTGGCCCTCCTCATCTCGGTCGCCGAGGAGAACGGAGTGCCCCGCTCCCGTCTCGGAGGCACCGTGCAGAACGACGTCCTGAAGGAGTACATCGCACGCGGGACGTACATCTACCCGCCGGCGCCCTCGATGCGCCTCACGGTCGACCTCATCGAGTTCGCGACCCGGGAGATGCCCCAGTGGAACTACATCTCGGTCTCGGGCTACCACATGCGCGAGGCCGGGGCTACGGCGGTCCAGGAGGTCGCGTTCACGCTCGCGAACGCGATCGCCTACGTGCGAGCCGTCCGAGAACGGGGTCTCAACCTCGACGACTTCCTCCCGCGGCTCTCGTTCTTCTTCTCCGCCGACCGCAACTTCCTCGAGGAGGTCGCGAAGTTCCGGGCCGCCCGTCGTCTCTGGGCCCGGATCGTCGGCGAGGAGTTCGGAGCGAAGTCGAACCGCTCGAAGCAGCTGCGTTTCCACACCCAGACCGCCGGTTCGAGCCTGACCGCGCAGCAGCCCGAGCTCAACGTCGTGCGCACCACCCTCGAGGCGCTCTCGGCGGTGCTCGGCGGCACGCAATCCCTGCACACGAACGCGCTCGACGAGGCGCTCGGCCTTCCCACCGAGGCGTCCGCACGGCTCGCGCTGAGGACCCAGCAGATCCTCGCCGAGGAGTCCGGGGTCGCGAACACGGTCGACCCCCTCGGAGGCGCCTACGAGATCGAGTATCTCACCGACCGGATTGAGCGCGACGCCCAGGAGTACCTCGACCGGATCGACCGGATGGGGGGCGCCCTCGTGGCCATCGAGCGAGGGTTCGTTGCCGGCGAGATTGCGAAGGAGGCGTACCGCGTGGCCCGGACGCGGGAGCGCAGGGAGGAGATCGTGGTCGGCGTAAACGACTTCACCGAAGGGAATCCCTCGTTCTCCCTGTTCCACGACGCGGGCGGGACCGCGCTCCAGGGCCAGCGGATCACCCCGGCCGAGGAGCGGCGGCAGGTCCAGGGTGTGCGACGCTGGCGAGCCGAGCGCGACACAGCCGCCGTCGAGCGCGCCCTCACGGAGCTGACCACCACCACCGAACGCGGGGCCAACGTGATGCCGGCCGTCCTGTCCGCCGTTCGCGTGGGGGCGACGCTCGGCGAGGTCTCGGACGTCTGGCGCTCGGTGTTCGGCGAGCAGCCTCCGTCCACGGCGATCTAGCATTCGCGAAAGGAATCGATCATGAAGCTCGACCATGTCGGAATCGTCGTTGCGAGCCTCCCCGAGGCGATCGACCGGTGGCGTCCGATCCTCGGAGCCCCGCCCTCCCCTCCGGAGGTGGTGCCGGGCGGTGGGGTGCGCGTCGCCTTCCTCACCGCGGGGGAGCCCCACGTCGAGCTCGTGGAACCGACCGGGCCCGACTCTCCAGTGTCGAAGTTCCTCGCGTCGCGAGGGGGCGGGATCCACCACCTCGCCTTTGCGGTGCCCGACGTGGACGCAGCGCTCCAAGAGGTTGCGCGTCGGGGTGGGCGTCTCATCGACACGAAAGGAAGACCGGGCGCGCGAGGGCGTCGGGTCGGCTTCTGTCATCCGACGGCGTTCGGCGGGGTGCTCGTCGAGTACGTGGAGGAGCGACCGTGAGCCGCATTGTCTCGGCCGACCTATTCGGGGTGTACGATAGCCGGGCCCGGATGACCGTCGAGGCGACGATCGCGCTTGGCTCCGGCGCCCAGGGCCGGGCGGGCGCTCCGAGCGGGGCGAGCACCGGGGCGCACGAGGCGGCCGCGTTCCCGAAGGGCGGGGTGGCGGAGGCGCTCGCCACCTTCGAGAGTCGCGTCGCTCCCCGGCTGCGAGGACTCGACGCGGACGACCAACGCGAGGTCGATGACACGCTCCACGAGATCGACGGCACCCCCGACTTCTCGGGAATCGGCGGGAACACCGCGACGGCGGTCTCGGTCGCCGTGGCGATTGCTCGCGCCGAGGAGACGGGGCGGCCGCTCTGGCAGGTGCTCGCGCGGCCGAACGTCGACGGCCGCACGTTCCCGGCGATCGCAGGGAACTGTATCAACGGGGGTCGGCACGCGATCGGGGGCCCCGACATCCAGGAATTCATCGCCTTCGCTTCTTGTCCCCGCCCCGAGGACTCGATTCGGGCGGTGGTCCGAGTTCACGGGCTGATCGGGGAGGAGCTCCACCGGCGGTTCCCGAAGGCGGCGCTCGGCCGAGGCGACGAGGGTGGCTGGGTCGCCGCGGTGTCGAACGTCGAGGCCCTCGAGATCCTGTCGGACGCCTGCGCGAAAGCGCGCGATGAGCTCCGCCTCGACGTGCATCCCGGTCTCGACCTGGCCGCGAGCGAGTTCTTCGAGGACGGGAAGTATCGCTACCACGAACAGACCCTCGACACGGAGGGCCAGATCGGCTTCGTCACGAAGTTGGTCGAGCGGTACGGCATCAAGTACGTCGAGGACCCGTTCGAGGAGGAGTCGTTCGAGGCGTTCGCCGCCCTCACCAAGGCGGTGGGCTACCGGACACTCGTCGTCGGAGACGACCTGTACGTGACGAGCGAGGCCCGGCTCCGCACCGGAATCGCCCAGAAGGCGACCAACGCGATCCTGGTCAAGGTCAACCAAGTCGGGACTCTCACCGATACGTTCCGGACCGTCGACCTCGCCCGGGGCCAAGGGATCGCGACGGTTACCTCCCATCGCTCGGGCGAGGTGCCGGAAGGGTGGCTCGCCCACGTGGCGGTCGGGACCGGCGCCCGGGGGCTCAAATGCGGGGTTCTGGGCGGAGAACGCATGGCAAAGCTAAATGAACTCCTGCGGCTCGGCCGCGCCACCGGAACCTGACGACATGCCCGACGACGACGAAACGGTGACCCAGGAGCCCATCACGGCGAGCGACGGCCAGGACATCCAGCCCGGCGAGCTCCTGATTCCCGAGGACACGTACCTCACTTCCGGCGTCCACATCGGAACGCAACAGAAGTCGGCGTCGATGCGCCGATTCGTCTTCAAGGTCCGATTCGATGGGCTGCACGTCCTCGACGTGCGCGAGACCGACCGCCGAATCCGTCTCGCCGCGAAGTTCCTCTCCCGTTTTCCCGGGGACCGGATCCTCGTCGTCTCCCAGCGCCAGTACGGCCAGAAGCCGGTGCGCGTCTTCGCCAAGACGCTCGGGGCGGTCTCGTTCGCCGAGCGATTCGTCCCGGGCTGCCTCACGAACCCGAACCTCGAGGAGTATTTCGAGCCGAAGGTGCTGGTCGTCACTGACCCGGCGACCGACCAGCAGGCGCTCAGCGAGGCCGTATCGATCGGGATCCCGGTGGTCGGGCTCTGTGACGTCAACAACGAGACGCGGAACGTGGACCTCGTGATCCCCGCGAACAACAAGGGACGGGTCGCGCTCGCGACCGTCTACTGGCTGCTCGCGCGGGAGGTGCTGAAGGGCCGCGCCGGCGCCGCCGAGGTCGACTACCCGCTCACGATCGAAGACTTCCAGGCGGCCCTGTAGTCCTTTTCTCTCTTCCGGTCGCCCGCCGGCTCGCATCCTCACCCTCTGAACTTTTATCGGCCGGCCGCCTACATCGAACGTGGGAGCGGCGAAACCCGGCCTCCTTGAACTGCTCTCCGAACACGGGGTCCCCGAGAAGGGAGCACGCGTTTACCTCGCCGCCTGTCGCGGCGGGGCGATGACGGCGAGCGAGCTCGCGCGCGTCTCGGCGGTGAACCGGGTCGATGCGTACCGCTTCATCAAGCAGCTGAGCGCTGAGGGGCTGCTTCGCGCGACGGGGAGCCGACCTCAGCGGTTCGAGGCCCTGCCCCCGGATGACCTCGTGGACCGGTGGATCCACCGGGCCTCCGAGCGTCTCCGCCAGCTCGAGAAGGACCGGGACCGAGTCCTCGCCGAGTGGGAGGAGGGGCGCAACGAGCTCGACGAGCACGACCCGCGCAAGTTCGCCGTGCTCGAGAGCACCGAGGCGATCCGACGGTTCCTCCTGAAGCGGATTGGCGCGGCCGAGCGAGAGATCTTGGTGAGCGCGAGCGAGCGGTCGCTCTCCCGGTTCGTCGACCTCGGCCTCGACCGAGCGTTCCGGGAGGCGAACAACCGGGGTGTGAAAGTGCGAGTGGTCACCGAGGTGCTTCCCCAGAACCTTGTCGAGGCGAAGCATTTCGCCGGGTTCAGCGAGCTGCGGCACTCGAGCAATCCGGTCGCGAACCGGGCGGTCGTGATCGACCGGCTCGGCTCACTCGTCTACGTCTCGAGTGAGGACGGCCTCGGGCGTTCGGGCGGGGAGCAGGTCGCCCTCTGGTCGTCCGCGCCGATGTTCCTCCGCCTCGCCCGGGACTACCACCGACGGCTCTGGACCCCGGCCACCCGGGCAGAGGCCCGGTTCGTCGAGCTCGAGACCCCGTCGGAGGCGGTCCTTCCCGTGGTCGCGGGGAAGGAGTCCGTACCGTTCCAGCGTCTCAAGGAGGTCGCAAAGCTCGGCATGCGGGCCTCCGGCGTCCGGGAGTTCCACCTCCAGCTTCCCGAGCTCATCGAAACGATCGCCCGCCAGCTCGGGAAGGAGATCGCGGACCGCATCGAGGGGCGCTCTCCCGAGGAGGTCGCCCGGGCCCTCGGCCTCTACTACGAGACCCACACGATGGGCCACCTCAGTACCGTGCGCGACCGACCGCTCACCCTGCGGGTCACGGGTTGTTTTGCCTGCACCGGAGACTCCCCCGAGATCGGCCGCGTGATGTGCCCGGAGCTTCTGCGCACCGTCCTCGAAACCCGCCTCGGTCAGCGCTGGGAGGTCTCGAAGCCGGACCCCACCAAGCACGCGAGCCGCGGTTGCGTGTTCACGGCGACCCCCGTCTGACCGGGCATGCTACACCACCTCATGGTGTAGCATGTGTAGCATACAAACGATACATCGAACGGACGAAGCTATATATAGAAGCCGCCGTTTTGGGAAGGCTACAAACCATGAAGACCAGCTCTCCCGCCCCTTCGGGGCGTCATCCGCGTGCGGCCAGCGTGAAGGCTCCGAACCGTCCCGTCTCCCTGACGGACGAGGCGGCGGTCACCCCGCGTCCCCCGGCCGACGTCTGCCCGAACTGCGGCTCCTCTCACCTCATCCGGGACGAGATCCGCGGCGAGATCGTCTGCGCCGACTGTGGGCTCGTGGTCGACCAGAGCGCCCTCGTGAGCGACCGGGGCCAGCGGGGTTCCAAGGAGGACACCGGACGCGAGGCGCGCGGCTGGGGACCCGTCATCTCGCCGTTGATGCCGGATAAGGGCCTTTTTAGCGAGATTGGCGTTCCGACCCGGGACTTCCAGGGGAACTCCCTTTCGCGCAACACGTCGCTGAAGTTCTACCACCTTCGGAAGCTCAATCACCGGCTGCGGGCCGCCCGGACGCACCAGAGGAACCTCGTGGTCGCGCTCGGCGAGCTGAACCGGCTCGCGGGCGTACTCGGCCTCTCTCGGGAGGTCAAGGAGTCCGCGACGTACATCTACCGCAGGGCGCTCGAGCACAAGGCGACCCGCGGGAAGAAGATCGTCGCCCTCGTGGCCGCGAGCGTCTACGCCGCCTGCCGGCAGTGCCATGTGCCGAGGACGATGAAGGAGATCATCGCCCACTCGAAGGCGACCAAGATCGAGGTCGGGCGCGCCTACACGCTGCTCGCTCGCGAGCTCAAGCTCGGATTGAAGCCGGTCGAGCCGCGGGACTACCTCGTGCGGTTCACGCAGGACCTGAACCTCTCCAAGGAGGTCCGCCAGAAGGTCCTCTCGCTGCTCGAGCAGGTCGAGCAGGTCTACTCCACGAGCGGAGTTTTGCCGAACGGGATCCTCGCGACGATCATCTACATCGCATCGAACCTGATGGGCGAGCCCCGGAGCCAGGACCGGATCGCGGCGGTCGCGAACGTGACGCCGGTGACGATCCGCAATCACTACAAGGAGCTCCTCGAGCTCCTCGGGCTTCCGAAGAACCTCACGAACCCCCAGGCGCGCGGGACGCTCCCCACCGGTACCGAAGAGGTCGCTGAGAAGGTCGACCTTGGGGCGCCGGCGGCTGGCCACTAGACTCGGGGCCTCCTGCGCCCGGGGCGTGACCCCGGAAACCAGATGAACCCGCGGGCCGCTCGCGGACCGTGGCCGCGGTTCCGGCGCTGAGCTACTCGTCGTACCGAACGTACCAGGAGTGCCCGCTCCGCTGGAAGTTCCTCTACGTCGACCGGCTTCCCGAGGCGCCCCGAGGGTACTTCACGTTCGGGCGCGTGATCCACTCGGTCCTCGAGGAGCTGGTCGCGCCGCTCGTCGTTCCCTCGGCCCGTCGCGCCGGGGAAAGCGACCGCCAACGCACGCTCGATGAGTGGCACGCCCATCCGGGGACACCGGCCGCGGAACGGTGGATGACGGTCGACGAGATGCTCGCCGCGTACGACCGCACTTGGTCCGGCGAGGGGTACGTCTCCGCCGAGGAGGAGTCGCGCTACCGGGCGCTTGGACGAGAGCTGCTCCTGCGGTACTACGAGTTCCTGGTCCAGCAGCGACCGGTCCCGGTCGCCGTCGAGGAGCACCTCGAGACGCGATGGGATGGGATTCCGGTCCACGGCTACATCGACCGGATCGACCGGACGCCTTCCGGGGGGCTCGAGATCGTCGACTACAAGACGTCGCGCGACCTCTCGAACGACGACGCCCGCGAGTCCGACCAGCTGAGCCTCTACCAGGTGCTGGTCGAGAAGAACTACGCGGAGCCTGTCCACGGATTGACCCTCTACCATCTCCGGTCGCTCACGCCCCTTCGAGCCCTGCCGCGAGAGCGGTCGGAGCTCGCCGGACTCCACGACCGCTTGGGGAACGTCTACGACGGGATCCGGGCGGAGGCGTTCGAGCCGACCCCCGGTCGCCACTGCAGCCGGTGTGACTTCCGCGACCGGTGTCCCGAGTTCCGGGCCGTTCCAGCCGCGGAGGGGCAGCGGCTTCGTCTGCTCGTGGACCGGTTCGAGGCCCTCCGGACCGAGGAGAACCGCCTCGAGTCCGAGCTCCGACGTACGGCCGAAGAGCTCCATCGGGCGGCGGAGCAGCTCGGGGTCCACCGGGTCCGGGGGAGCCGGTCCGTCGCGGTCCGCCGTCGGGAGGAGGCGTGGCAGTACTCTCTCGACCACCTCCGTCCCCTGCTCGAAAGCTCCGGACTCTCCTCCCGGGTCTCCTCGGGCACCCCCGAGGAGGTCCGCCGATTGGTCCGCGACCCCGACGTCGACCCGGAGCTCCGCCGCAAGGTCGCCGAGACGGGGGCGCGTCGCGTGAAGTGGTACTGGGAGCTCGAAGACGGATCCTCGGAGAGCTAACTCCCTCTCGTGCGCGCAAAGGCTATGTTGCGTTCCCGGTACCTCCCCGTATGGGGATTCCCCTCGCTTCTGAGTCGCGCCTCGCTCCTTTGAAGGGACGCGCACCGACGATCGCGACCTTGTGCTCGCACTCGTCGCTCCAGATCTTCCACGGGGCCCGGGCCCTCGGCTTTTCCACGCTCGGGATTTCGGTCGGCCCTCCCCCGAAATTCTACGATGCCTTCCCGCTCGCTCGTCCGGACCGGTTCCTCTCGGTCCCACGGGCGAAGGACCTTCCGGCGGCCGCCGAAAAGCTCCGGGAAGCCGGAGCGATCCTCATCCCGCATGGCTCGTTCGTCGAGTACGTGGGTACCGAGGCGTTCGGCTCGCTGGACGTCCCCGTCTTCGGCAACCGGGCCGTGCTCGGCTGGGAGTCCGACCGGGAGAAGGAGCGCGAGTGGCTCGAGTCGGCCGGGGTCCCGATGCCGAGGCGGTTCGACGCTCCGAGCGAGGTCGACGGGCCGGTGATCGTGAAGTACTACGGCGCGAAAGGGGGGAAGGGATTCTTCCTCGCGAAGAACCGCCGGCAGCTCGAGGAGTTCACCCCCACCGGGCCCCACGTGATCCAGGAGTATGTCCTGGGGACCCGCTACTACATGCACTTCTTCTACTCCCCGCTCTCCGACCGCGGCTATCGCGTCGGGCACGGCTCCCTCGAGCTCCTCGGCATGGACCGCCGGGACGAGGCGAACATCGACGAGCTGTACAAGCTGGGCGCTCAGGAGGAGCTCCTGAAGGCGGGGATCCGCCCGACCTTCGTCGTGACGGGAAACGTCCCCGTCGTCCTCCGTGAGTCGCTCCTTCCCGCCGCCTTCGAGGTGGCGGCCCGCATCGTGGAGCGGTCGATCGAGCTGTTCGGGGGCATGGTCGGGCCGTTCTGCGTCGAGGGGATCATGACGGAGGACCTCCAGTTCAAAGTCTTCGAGATCTCCACGCGGATCGTGGCGGGGACGAATCTCTTCATTTCCGGAAGCCCGTACTCGGACTTCGTGGAGCCGGGCTTGTCCACGGGCAAGCGGATCGCCCAGGAGATCTCGCGGGGCCAATCGCAGCAGCGGCTCGCCGAGATCTTAAGCTAGCGGAGTGAGTCGGAGCCCGCCGAGGGAGACGTCGTTCCGGGTCGCGAAGGTGGGTCGATGCCGTCCGCGATCTCTTCGGTCCACCTCGGGAAAACGTACCCGAAAGCCCGGCCGGGGAAATTCGCGCTCGACGACCTTTCCCTCGAGATCCCGACCGGCCGCGTCTACGGGCTGATCGGTCGGAACGGGGCCGGCAAGACGACGTTCATCCGGATCGCGGCGACGCAGCTCGCGCCGACGCAAGGGACCGTCTACGTCCTCGGCCATGACGTGCGGCACGAGGAGCGGGCGATCCGGACCCGGATCGCCTGCGTTCCCCAGGAGTCGCGACCGCTCTACTTCCTCAATTCCGAGGAGGTGATCTACCTCTATCTCAAGCTGCGCGGACTCGACCCTCAAGAGGCGCGACGTCGGACCCAGGACGCGATGGAGGAGCTCTCGCTCCTCGAGATCCGACGGACGCTCGTCTCCCGTCTCTCGGGCGGATTGCGACGCCGACTGCTCTGCGCGATGGTCCTCGCGTCGGACGCCGACGTGATGTTCCTCGATGAGCCGACGACCGGACTCGACCCTCTCGCCCGTCGCGAGGTCTGGCAGGCGATCCGGCGCGCGAGCCGGGAGAACCGGACGATCGTCCTCACCACCCACTACCTTGACGAGGCGGAGGCGCTCTCGACGCGCCTCGCGCTCATCGAGTCCGGAAAGCTCCGGCTCGAGGGGACGCCCGAGGACCTCCGCGGACGGGTGCGGTACCCGTACCGCGTCACGATCCAGGGGTCGTTCCCGCGCGAAGAGCTCGCGTCGTACGGCAAGGTCTCGGAGATCGAGGGAGGAACGCTCCTGTTCACTCGGGAGCGCGAGGCGCACGAACTGGCGCAGCGGGCGCTCGCGCGGGGGCTCCGGATCTCGATGGGCCCGGTGAGCTTGGAGGACATCTTCCTCGACGTGGTCGGCCGGTCGATCGACGAGGACACCGAAGCGTCCGAGCCCGAAGAGCAGACCGCCGAGGCGAAGGCATGAGCGAGCGGAACCGGCTCCGCTCCATCTTCACGCTCGTTCAGCTGAACGGCCTCATTCCCATACGCACGACCCCGCTCTACATCCTGAACACGCTCGCCTCTCCGCTCTCGTTCCTCTTCTTCATCTTCATCGTCTCCCGCGGGGCCTACCTCGACTACGGGATCACCGGCGGGATGGTCCTCACGACGATGACCGTCGGGACGAGCCTCCAGTCCGACCTCACGCACTACCGCCACGACCTCAAGTTCCAGGACATCGTCGTCGCCTCCCCCGTCGAAGCGCCGACGTACGTGATCGGGATGGCGTTGAGCGAGCTCGTCTACTCGCTCCCGTCCCTGGCCGTCTTCGTGGCGCTGTTCGTGGCGTGGGGGCACCCGACGGTGACGAACCTGACAGTCCTCTTCGGCGTGTGCATCCTCGTCTGGGCGTTCGCGAGCGCGCTCGCCTTTACCCTCGCCACTTACTTCCAGGACGTCCGAGAGACGTTCCTCTTCAGTCCGATGATCTCGCTGGTCCTCACGGTCCTTCCTCCCGTCTACTATCCCATCGCGGCGCTCCCGTCGTGGGCCCGGACGGCGGCGTTGATCTCTCCGACGACGTACGCGGCGGGCTTGGTGCAGGGCGTCTGCGGCCTCGCCCCGCTCACGCTCTCGGGCGCCGCCGTCGACTGGTCCGTCCTCCTCGCATTCACGGCCGCCCTGTTCCTGCTCGCCGCGTTCAAGGCGCGCTGGAAGGAGCCCTGAGGGCCCGGCGGAGAGTTCGTCAAGCGCCGGGCGAAGCCCGACGCGCGAGTCCTTATGTATGGGCCGACTGGTGGAGCCGCGATGCTTTCTTTTGCGGACAGTCGAACGTTCGACTTGCCCGATGAGCGGTATTCTCGATGCCTTTTCTGCGGAAAGGAGCTCGTGCTCCTCCCGGAGGACCGCCGCGGAGGGGCCTGCTTCGATTGCCTCGCCCTCTCCATCCGTCCGGCCGCTCCGTGCCCGAGCTGCGGCGTGATCATCCCCGGCGAAGAGCGGGCCGTCGGCTGCGCCAACTGCCGGTGGTATCCGCTCCGCGACTAGCGTCGTCCCCTGCCGCTCCGCTAACCTTATCGGGAGAAGTCGGTCCGTCGGCCCAGGGCGTGCCGAGGTGGCTCAGTCCGGTACGGCGCGAGTCTGGAAAGCTCGTGGCGGAATACGCCTCGGGAGTTCAAACGCCGAGGACGGCCGACCCGTCTCGGCGGAGATTCTCCCCCTCGGCGCTCCCCCTTCGGTCGGGCGGCCCATCGTGGGGAGGGGCCGTCACGCATGACGGTCCCGGACCGGGCCGCGACCCCGGCGCTCCTCCAGGTCGACGCGATCCTCTCCCGGCTCTCCGGTCGCCCGGCGCTCGCCGAAGTATGTCGGTTCCTTCGACACGCGTTCGCCCATTACCCCTGGGTCGGCATCTACCGGGTCGACGGGACGGACCTCGTCCTCGACGCCTGGGACGGCGCTCAGGCGACCGAGCATACCCGGATCCCGATCGCCCGCGGGATCTGTGGGCTGGCGGTCCGCGAGCGCCGACCGGTCGTGGTGGACGACGTCCGGTCCGACCCGAACTACCTCGCCTGCTTCCTCGAGACGCGCGCCGAGATCGTCGTGCCGATCGTGCACGACGGTGAGATCGTCGGTGAGATCGACATTGACGGGAACTCGGTCAAGGCGTTCGACGAGTCCGACCGGCGGTTCCTCGAGAAGGTCGCCGCGAAGCTCGGCGACGCGGTGGAGCGGTCGGGCGCCGAGCTGCCGCTCGGCTGAGCGCTCGGACGATCGTCGCGAGCGCGGCGGAGAGCGCTTCGCGCCGGTCGAACGGAGCGAAGTGGGGCCGCCGGGCCGTCCGGCGACGGCGCTCGGCCGCACGGGCGATGCCCCGGAGCGCGCGCCCGAGCTCGTCCACGACCGGGAGGTCGGCGGCGCGGCTGGTCCGCGACAACGGGTTCAGGTCGATCGAGATGACCCGCTTTCCGAGAGCCCGTAATGCCTCGGTCCGGTCACCGTCCTCGAGCGGTACTAGGCACACGTCGGCCACGAAGATCCCGCGGCGGTCGACCTTCGCTCGGTCGGAGGGGAGGCCGGGAATCGTTGCCGAGGGGCGCACGCCGAGGACCGAACCCACCCCGGCGGCGCGCAGCGCGTCCGCGACCTGGTGCGCTCGGGCCGGCGTTCGGTGGAACAGATTGACCTCGACCGCGAGCCTGGGCACGGCTCGCGCGAGGGCCGCCACCTCGACCGCCGCCAGGGCCGCCACGTTGCCGTTGACGCTGACGACCGGCCGGCGGGCCGCAAGGAGCCACTCCGCGGCCACCTCCTCCGCCCTCCGGGCCGAGGGGCTCGTCCGTTCTCCCAAGAGGTAGTCGAACGCCTCGCCCCGGCCCTGGGCGATGAGCCCCTCCGGGACGACGAGACCCCGGCGGTGGGCCTCGGCGAGGCGGTGCCGCACTTTCAGGCTCGCGTACCGGGGATGGCGAGTAGAGAGGCGCATCGCCCGCGTCGCTCAGTGCTGCTCGGGCGATGGGTCGCTCGCGGTCGCCTCGGACGGCGGTCGACGACCCTCGAGCGCGGCGATCCGCTCCTCGAGCGGAGCGATGGCGTCCTCGATCGCCTTCGTGAGCGTGAGCTTCAGGCTCTCCTCGAGGGCGACCAGGTCCCGTCCGAGGTCGATGATCCGCCGGGCGTTCTCGTTGAGGAGGAGCCGGCTCTGAGTCGAAACGCGATAGGTGTCGGAGAGGTCCTTCGTGAGTTGGTGGGACGACTGGGCGAACGTCTCGATTGACGCGCCGACCGGCTTCCACTTCTCATCGAGGTTCGCGAGGAGGGTCGTCGTGAGCTTCTCGGAGGCGACCTGGACCCCGGTCCCGACCTCGCGAGAGACCCTCTCTCCGAGAGAGGACTCCATCCCTTCGAGACGGGTCTTGACCTCCTGGCCCATCTCCTGGTTCCCCGACTCCATGCGCTGGAGCCGGTCTTCGACCGACTGGAGGCGAGCGAGCAGGTTCGAGTACGCCGTGCCGACTACCGTGTCGATGTGAGCGCTGCTCAGCTCCTGGCTCCGGAGGAGCAGGTGGAGGACCCAGTGCTCCTTTCCCTTCGCTTCGGCGAGCGGTCCCCGGTCGATGCGGTCGCGCGCGTCGCGATCGTCGATCAGCGCCTGGAGCTCCTTGAGGACCTCCATGCGAAGGAAGGAGGAAGTACCACTGGGGTTCGCCGGACGCCCGGCCATCGGAGCAGGATGGGGTTCCCGATGCTATATACGTTGGCCGGGGAAGGGCATCATAAGGCGAGTACCGGGGCCGCATGGGGCTCCCGGCCGATGCCCGCGGTCCGAGCACCCAGGAGGTGCCGACTACTCCACGAACTCGCGTCCGAGCAGCTCCCGGGCGACGATCAGGCGCCGGATCTCCGAGGTCCCCGCACCGATCTCGAGGAGCTTCGCATCCCGGGCGAGCCGCTCGAGCGGCAGCTCCCGCATGTAGCCGTACCCGCCGTGGACCTGGACCGCGTCGAGCGCGACTCGGGTCGACGCCTCGGAGGCGAACGTGAGCGCCGTCGCCGCCGCCCGGAGGGATCGCGGCTCCGTCCGCACGGAATCGAGGGCGGCGTACATGAGCCACCGGGACGCCTCGAGGTCCGAGTGCATCGCCGCGAGCTTCGCCTGGATGAGCTGGAACCGCCCGATCTTCTGTCCGAACTGCTCGCGCTGACGCGCGTACGCCACGGACCGATCGAGGCACTCGGCCATGATGCCGACCGGGATCGCGGTCAGGACCGCGCGTTCGACGTTGAGGCCGCTCATCATGATCCGGACCCCGTCGTTCTCCCGGCCGACCAGTTGCTCGCGGGGAACCTGAACGTCCTGGAATGCGAGCTCACCGGTCGGTGAGCCGCGCATCCCCATCTTGTCGAGGCTCTTCGTGACCGTGAACCCGGGGCTATCGCGTCGGACGAGGAAGGCGCTGATGCCCCGCGCGCCCTTCTCGGGAGCCGTCTTCGCGTAGACGAGGAGGGAGTCGGCGACCGGGCCGTTCGTGATGAACTGCTTCGTCCCGTTGAGAACGTAGTGATTCCCGTTCCGCTCGGCGCGCATCCGGATGGAGACCGCATCCGAACCGGCGTCCGGTTCCGTCAGGGCGAGCGCACCCACGGCCTCTCCGGACGCGATCGGCGGCAGGAAGGCCGCGCGCTGGTCGTCGTCCGAGTTGCGGGCCACGTTGTCCGCGAACAGGTTCGAATGCGCCCCTACGCTCAGGGCGAGGGCCGGTGAGACCCGAGCGATCTCCTCGAGGACGAGCACCTGCGCGAGGTACCCGAGGCCGACTCCCCCGTACTTCTCGGGCAGGGTGATTCCGAGGAAGCCGTGGGCCCCTAGCTTCGCAAAGACGTCCCGGGGGAAGTAATCCTCCCGGTCCATCCGCTCCGCGACCGGCGCGATCTCCTTGCGGGCGAAGTGGCGGGCCGCTTCCCGAAGGTCGAGGTCCTCCCGGGAGAGAGCGAGGTCCATGCCCGGGCGACAATGCCCTAGGCCATACGGTTGTTGGGGCGGTTACGGGCGCCGACCGGGGACCTCTCGGCGCTGAATCCCGATGTGGAGCCGCCATGTGGGTCGGCGCTCCGGAAAGTCCGACCGGTAGTGCGCCCCCCGGCTCTCCGTGCGCGTGAGGGCGGCGCGGGCGATCAGCGATGCCGTGAGCACGGCGTTCGCCACGGGTCCGGCGAGCTCGGCCGGGCTGTTCGGTTCCGCCCGACGGGCGAGGTCGCTGAGCTCCTGGAGGGCGGAGCGAAGCGTGCTCCCGGTCCGGATGATTCCGACATCCTCCCAGAGAAGGTCCCTCACTCGGTCGAACGTCTTCGGGAGGTCGGCCCGACCGGTCCCGGCAGGCCAGGAGAGCCGAACAAGTCGACCGGGAGTCGAAGGGCCGCCCGGCACCGGACGGACGAGCTGGCGAGCGACCCTTTCCCCGAAGACGAGGCCCTCGAGGAGCGAGTTACTCGCGAGGCGATTCGCACCGTGGACCCCCGTCGACGCGACCTCCCCGCACGAATAGAGGCCCCGGAGGCTCGTTCGCCCCTCGAGGTCGGTCGTCACGCCGCCCATCATGTAGTGGGCGACCGGAGTGACCGGGATCCAGTCCCGGGAGG
>Ga0187815_10000175_pt1 | contig 32577 bp, 29 predicted proteins | sample NC_S_5_FD_132962 | JGI IMG/M metagenome (GOLD analysis project Ga0187815, IMG submission 132962) | Wetland sediment microbial communities from Neuse River Estuary, North Carolina, USA - ASW-S_5 | ecosystem: Environmental > Aquatic > Freshwater > Wetlands > Sediment | place: USA: North Carolina... | reverse complement strand
CCGATCACAGGTCTACCAAAACACAGTTGCTCCCCGGTGAGCGGCGGTTCTTGTCACCGTTGCCGTCCCCGCACAGGCGGGCCGGATAGACGCCACGGTCGCGGCGCCAGGACCACACGACTTCGCCGTCCGCTGCGAACGTTTCGCCCGGCGAGCTGAGCCAGCCTGACGCCGCAGCGTCCATCGCAACCCGCACTACGTTCCGGGACGATCGCGCGAACGTCCCTCATGGTGGCGCGGGCTGGGCGGGGTTAGACCACGGATTTCAATTTCTGTAAAGCAGAATATTTTTCATCGCGGGGGCTTGACACTAATTCCGCTAACCCGAACTGATTTGCCCGTCGGGCTGATTTTTGCGAGGCCTTGAGCAAGCGCTGGTGTCATCCTTTCGGATGACGCCTTCTAATTGAAAAGCCTGCGGGGCTGTGGCAACGGGGTGACACCGTTTGGAACCGGAATCCGGTACGTTTGCCTGATATCAGACATTGGCAACGTTCGGGCAGGGGGCCCTCATGAAGCGGATTTTCTTTGGAGTTGTGGCGCTTGCGTCATCGGTTGCGACCAGTGCGTATTCGGCGCCTCCTGCCGTCTACAAGGCTCCTCCTCCTGCCGTCTACAACTGGAATGGCTTCTATGCGGGCCTCAACGTTGGCTACAGCTGGGGTAGCTCCTCCACCACCCAATCTTTCAGCGACACCGCCAGTGGCGCTCTTCTGAGCGCGACCAGCGGCCGCTTCAACATGGACGGCGCCATCGGGGGCGGGCAAGCCGGCTATAATTGGCAGCAAATGAACTGGGTCTTCGGTTTCGAAACGGACATCCAGGCCTCGGGCCAGAGGGGCAGCGGACGCGCTATCTGCGCTGGCGGCACGCTGGCTGCTCCGCCGTTCAACGGCGCGTGCACACCAGGGCATGTTGGTGACACGGCGCCCTTCCACACCCCAGGTTTGCCGGTGAATTTCGACCTCAGTCAAAAGCTGGAGTGGTTCGGCACGGTTCGCGGTCGCGTCGGCGCGCTCTTCACGCCGACCATTCTCGGTTACGTCACGGGCGGCCTGGCCTATGGTGAAGTGAGCACGGCCGGCACGGTGAGCGGCACCAACATCACTGGACCGCAGGGCACCAATGTCGTGATCGTGACTCCGGTCGCTGCGTCATTCGGCGATCGCAGCACCCGCGTAGGCTGGACCGTCGGCGCCGGGCTCGAAGGCGTGATCGCCGGCAACTGGACCGCCAAGATCGAGTATCTCTACGTCGATCTTGGCAATGTCTCCGGATCGTTTGTCACCCCGGTCACGGCTCCCAGCGGCGCTCCCGTGACCGTGCGCTACACCTCGCACATCACGGACAATATCTTGCGCGTCGGCTTCAACTATCGCTTCGGCGGGCCGTAACCCGTTAGCCAGCCAACAGCCGCTTCGGCAGACTGAAAGCGAGCCGGTAAAGGGGCAGGGCGTCCACGTTCACATGATCCTCCGCGGGCAGCGACTTGCGCGCGTGATGGAGCGCGTTCCGGACAGCGGCTTCATCCAGTCCTTCTAGCAGCAGCAGCGCGGCGAAGGAGCCGTCATTGCTGCGCATACCTTTCTCGCTGGTCGGAATCGAGGTTTTCGCGCCGTCGGTGAGGAGAAGGCGCGTCGCGACGATCCGGTCTAGCTGCGCGATCTCGGCCGTGAGGGCAGCGGCATCGAAGACCGGCGCTGCGTCGAGCCGCAAGGGCGCGACGATGCCGCCCTGGCCCAGACCCGCCGCTGCGGCAACACGCCCGCCGCCGCGCGCAAAGTTGCCAAGACGCGGCATGATGCGCTGCGACCACGGCGTCGGCGCGTTGAGCCGCGCCAGATAGTCGGCACCGCCGACCACGTTTTCATCTTCGAGTTCGTAGAGGATGAAGTAGCGGTTCACAGCCGTGCCCAGCGCGCGGAAGATACGGCAAGCCAGGAAGCCGTTGATGCCGACGCGCTCCGCGGCGTGTTCACGTGTGATCCAGTGCGCCCAGTCGGTCTCGTCGTCGACCGTCAGGTCGCTCCAGATAGCGAGATAGCCTGCCCCCTGCATGCGAGCCCCACACAGCAGTACACTTCCTGAACTTGGCGATCTGCTCATGGTCCGACGCGCAGGTCTTACTTGTCAACGGCGCCGATCGCGACCACAATACAAGCTTAGATTGCATATCCGGATGTATTTCAATTGGAGGGCATAATGGCTATCGAACGGTATCGGGCACGCAGGGGCGTTGAAATTCCGCACGCGGCGGCGGCAGCGGCTGCTCACGGCGGAGGCTATACGATCGAAGTTCAGTTTTTGGGCGGACTGACGCCCAAACAGAAAGCCGCCTTCAAGCTCGCTGCCAACCGGTGGACACACGCCATTGTCGGGGATTTGCCGGACGTCATGGTCGGGGGCGAAAAGATCAACAACCTTCGCATCACCGCACAGGGGACCGAAATTGACGGCGCAGGCGAGGTTCTGGGCCAGGCCGGGCCGGACCGCTTGCGTCCAAAGAGCGCCGGCGCCGCCGCATTCCTGCCAGCGACAGGCGACATGCAATTCGATATTGCCGATCTGGCCGAGATGGAAGCCGACGGCACCTTGAACGATGTCATCACGCACGAGATGGGGCATGTGATTGGCATCGGAACAATCTGGACGGAGAAGAAGTTGTTGAAGGGCGTCCGCAGCAACAATCCGACGTTCGTCGGTGCCAACGCGATGCGCGAATACGCCGCGCTTCGTGGCTCCGCAAACCCGCTACCCGTTCCCGTGGAAAACACGGGTGGAGAAGGGACGGTGGATTCGCATTGGCGAGACAGTGTTTTCGGAGCGGAATTAATGACTGGGTTCGTCAATGAAGGCGGCAATCCGATGAGCCGGATGACGATCGCCAGCTTGCAGGACCTCGGGTATCAAGTGAATATGGCGGTCGCGGAGCCCTACCATTTGCCTGACCATCTGCGGATGGCTGAAGCAGGAGTGGCTGCTGCGCACGCGGAAAAAGTCAGGGGCATCGTGCTTCGGCGCATTCCGATAACGTTGCCCGATGAAAGCCTTGCCCCTTAGGCGGGGCTCGCATGCACTTCAGAGGATACCAGGTGATGAAGGGCATGAGGCGACCTGAAGCGATTGTGCTTCCAGATTCGTCGCTGGTTCCGACGAATGTCATCACTCCTGCGCCAAATCAGTTCACGCATGAGGTGACAAGGTCGCAGCCGTTCTATGCCTCGTTTGGTGCAGTTGACGAACCGCCGACTGGACAGTTCGACGCGGGAACCAGGGTCGTGCTGCTCTACTACGACGGCAAGGATTATTGTCGTGTAGCCGACGGGACCGGCCGCTACGTCGAGACACGCTTTGACGGCTTGCGCAAGCTGGAAACGCAGTAGCGCAAGCGGTGCATACGCGGCCGATGGTCCTCGCCTTCGGCCGTCATCGCGGCAGCAGTCCTTCACACCACCTTGTGCTGGCGAAGTTCGGCGATCTCGTCATTGGCAAAGCCGAACTCGGCCAGCACTTCCTCGGTCTGCTCACCGAATTCCGGCGGACGCGCCGCCATTTTGCTCGGCGTGCGCGACAGCGTCACGGGTTGGCTGACCAGCTGGATGTGGCGGTTCTCGTCGTTCGGCACGTTCTGCGCCATGCCGAGATGCTTGACCTGTGCATCGTCGAACATCTGGTCGATGGAATAGATGGGACCGCAGGGCACGCCGGCGGCATTCAATTCCTTCACCCAGGTTTCCGTCGACTTCTTCTCGGTGAGCTTGTTAATCACGGCGTTGAGCGCGTCGCGGTTCTTCGAGCGGGCGGGCGCGGCGGCGTAATCCGGGTCGGTGATCAGCTCCGGCGCGCCGATCGCCTGTGCGCAGCGCTCCCAGATGCGGCCGCCCGTGGTGGCGATGTTGATATAGCCGTCGGAGGTCTTGAATACGCCGGTCGGAATGGAGGTCGGGTGATTGTTGCCGGCCTGCTTGGCTACTTCCTTTTCCATCAGCCAGCGCGCGGCCTGGAAGTCGAGCATGAAGATCTGCGCCTGCAGCAGCGAGGTCTGCACCCACTGACCCTCGCCGGAGACGTCGCGCTCCAAGAGCGCGGTGAGGATGCCGAGCGCGCAGAACAGTCCCGCGGTGAGGTCGGCGACGGGAATGCCGACGCGCATCGGGCCGCCGCCGGGCGCGCCCGTCACCGACATCAGCCCGCCCATGCCTTGGGCAATCTGATCGAAACCCGGACGCTTGTGATAGGGGCCGTCCTGGCCGAAGCCGGAAATGCTGCCATAGACGATGCGTGGATTGACCTTGCGGACGCTCTCATAGTCGATGCCGAGCTTGGCCTTCACGTCGGGACGAAAATTCTCGACGATGACGTCGGCCTTCCTGGCCAGCCGCATGAACACCTCAAGACCCCTGGGATCTTTCAGGTTCAGCGTCATGGCCCGCTTGTTGCGGTGCAAATTCTGGAAGTCCGAGCCGTGACGCGGGCCGCCGGGCTGCTCGCCAGCGCCATCCTCCAGAAGGGCGTCGACCTTGATGACGTTGGCGCCCCAGTCGGCGAGCTGCCGAACGCAGGTCGGCCCGGAGCGGACGCGGGTGAGGTCGAGCACGGTGAAACGGGACAGGGCCTGGGAAGCGCGCGGGAAGGGCATGGAATTTTCTCGTTCTGTAGCCGACCGGAAGCGTCTGAATTTGGCTTAAACAATTTCACCGACATTTCCAATGGCGAGGTCGCAAGGGCTGCTCCGCGCGGTTGCATGGGGTTCCGGCGTGGCCGCCTGCTTCCGGGGTGTTTTGCGGGCTTTGCTGTTATCGACAAATCCTCGTCCGGATGTTAGCCGCCTATGACCAGCCAGAGGCCGAAAACGTGATCCAGTGGGCACCACTCGCCGACGCTTCCACGCAGGTGCGCGGATGAAAGGCAGCCGCGCGCAACGGCTGTTCGACGGGTGGGGCGCAAGTCTCACGCAGCTGCTATTGGGGATCACGCAGCAGGTCGGTCTCGTTCCGGTCTTTCTGCATTTCACCTCGAGCGTCTTCCTGGCCGCCTGGCTGGCGCTCTATGCGGCGGGCAGTCTCGTCGCGATTGCGGATTCGGGCCTTCATTCGCGCGCGCTGAACCGCTTTCTGTCGTTCAAGGCGGGTGTCGATCCGGATGGGCGGACCGCGCGCTACTATGCGGCGATGCTCAGGCTGTATTTCGTCGCGGCAGGCCTGCTGATCGCAGCAAGCCTCGCCGCGATTGCGATCTTCCCGCCCTCGCGCCTGCTCGGATTCGCCGGCGTGCCGCACTTCGATGCGGCCTTCGCGCTGATGGTTGCGGGAATGCTGGCGGCGCTGCCTTCCAATGTCGTTGCCGGACTATACCGGGCGCGGGGGCTCTACGGCCGCGGGGTCTGGATTCCCTGCGCGGCGCAGGCGGTCGCGCAGATCGGGCAGGTCGTGGCGATCGTGACGACGGGCGATCTCGTGATGATCGCGATCGCCTATGTCGCGCCGCAGATCGTGCTTGCCCTCTATCTCATGACCATCGACGCGCCGCGCTGCTTTCCGTTCCTGCGCGCGAGGCGCCGGCATGTCACGTGGTCCTGGCGGTGGGCGATCGGCCAGTATCGCCTCGCGTTTCCGTTTGCGATCGCCAGCAGCACCGAAATCGCGCTGCAGAATCTGTCGGTCCTGCTGGTCAGCGCGCTCGTGTTCGACCGTGTCGCCGTCGCGCAATGGGGCGTCACGCGCGTGGTGGCTGGCCTATTGCGTGCCGTGTGCACGCAGCTGACGCAGCCGCTCGCCATCGAGCTCGGTCATGACCATGCCGTCGGCGACACCGCACGGCTGAGGTCGCTCTACGCGCGCGGCTCCGTGCTGCTGACCTTGCTAACAAGCGCGCTGGTGTCCGGCCTGCTGGCGTTCTGGCCCGACTTCTTCGCGCTGTGGACCAAGGATGCCATCCCCTATGACGCCCACCTGACCTTTACGCTGTTGGTCGGAACCGGCATCGCTGCACCGGCGATGCTGGCGCTCGGCTACAGCTACTGCAGCAATCGCGGCGAGCTGCTGGCGCGCGTCAAGGCCGTGCAGCTCGCGCTGTTTCTGCTGCTGGCGCTCCTGCTCACGCCGCAGCTCGGACCGCTGGGCATGGCGATCGCCATCGTCGCGAGCGATCTGTTGGTGCAGTTCGGATGGCTGGGCCTCACCGTCATGCGCCAGACGCTTGCCAACCCGCTCCGGCATATCCTCATGCTGGCCCTGATCGTCGCGGTCGTGATGCCGGCGGGATGGCTGCTTGGCACCTTGATCCGTTCCGCCGTCCCGGGGACGGGACTCGTGCACTTCGTGGTGGAATGCGCCCTGTGGCTCGTGGTGACGGGACTGGCGGCGCTTCCCTTTCTGCGCGCCAATGTGCGCGCGCGGCTGGAAGCCATCATTCCAAATTAGGCAGCAATTCCGGTGACTTGACACGATGTGCGGCGTGCTCCAAATACCGCTTGGATTGGGCGGGATTTTGGGCTTTGCCGGCCAATCGGGCCTGTTGACGGCCGCCGGTTTGCGGACCGAGCGAACCGGCGCCTTGTTAGTCTCGTCCGGTTCTCTCCTGAGCAGTTGGCATCATCATGTGTGGAATTGCCGGGATCGTTAATCTGCGCGGCCGGCCCGTCGAACAGAGCGAAATCCGCAATCTCACCGATCAGATTGCGCATCGCGGACCCGATGGCGCCGGCTACTGGTTCAGCGCGCGGCGCCACGTCGCGCTGGGCCACCGCCGCCTTGCCATCATCGATCCCGGTCCGGGCGGCTACCAGCCGATGGCGTCCGCCGACGGACGCCATGTCATCGTCTACAATGGCGAGATCTACAACTTCCTCGAGCTCAGAAGGGAGCTCGAGGCGATCGGCGAGAAATTCCATTCCGAGTCCGACACGGAAGTGATCCTGGCGGCGTGGCGCAACTGGCGCGAGGGGATGCTCACGCGCTTCAACGGCATGTGGGCGTTCGCGATCTTCGACACGCAAAGCGGCGAGATGTTCCTCGCGCGCGACCGTTTCGGCATCAAGCCGCTACTTTACGCGCTCACGCCGGAGCGGTTCGTCTTTGCCTCCGAGCACCGCGCGCTGGTGCGGAGCGGATTGATCAGGACCTCTGTTGATGCCGACGTGGCGCGGCGGCTGATGCTGGACGCTTTCGGCGTCGAGGGCAGCGAGCGGACGCTCAGCCGCGAGGTGCATCGCCTGCAGGCCGGTCATTTCATGTGGCTGCGCGACGGCAAGCGCACGATCGGGCGGTGGTGGTGCACCGTCGATCATCTGCCTGACATACCGAAGACCGAGGACGAGCGCGTCGAGCAGTTCGGCGAGCTGTTCCGCAGCGCCGTGGCATTGCGGATGCGCAGCGACGTTCCGATCGGCACCTGTCTCTCCGGCGGCTTCGACTCGACCGCAGTGATCTGCGAGATGGCCGAACATGCCCGCGGGGGAATGGGGCCGCGCGACAGCACAGCCTGGCGCCACGCCTTCGTGGCGGCATTCGCGGGGGCCATAAATGACGAGCGGCCGATGGCGGAGGAAGCCGCCAAATGGGCCGGCGTGGCGCCGACCATCATGGAGATCGGCCGTGACGATGCGACACGCGAAATCGAACGCATCCTCGACGACAATGACGATGTCTACATCTCGCTGCCGAGCGCGGCATGGCTGCTCTACCGCGAGCTTGCCAGGCACAAGGTGCTGGTCTCGCTCGATGGTCACGGCGCCGACGAGTTGATGGGCGCTTATCGCCAGGAGGGGCAATCGCTCGCCTATTACCTGCGAAATTCGCTGGCCAGGCTGAGCTCGGGCTCGTCCGCGCTCGCGCGCTGGGTGGACGTGTCGCGGGCGATGATAATGATGGGCCGGGGATGTTACTTCCTGCGCGGCGGCCTAGCGAAGATACCGCCGCAATTTGCCCTCACCGGCGAGGGCGACACGTTGCCGCCGGAGTGGGATGCGCTCAACCGGCGCCTGTACCGGATGTTCCATGGCACGGTGCTGCCGACCATTCTGCGCAATTTCGACCGCGTCTCGATGGCCCATGGCGTCGAGGTGCGGATGCCGTTCATGGACTGGCGGCTGGTCACCTATACGATGGCGCTGCCGGGGACGAGCAAGTCGTCCGACACGCACACCAAGTGGGTTGCCCGCCGGGCCATGCAGGGCAGGATGCCGGAAGACATAAGAATGGGGCGCCGCAAGATCGGCTTCAACTCGCCGATGCCGGAATGGCTGAACGGGCCGCTTGCGGAATGGACCCGCGCGCTGCTGAATCAGAAGGTGCCGGCCTTCAGCGAATTCGTCGATGAGGCAAGGCTCGTCCGCAAGGTCGGGCATTTGAACGGAACGAAGGGCTGGGACTGGCAGTCGGTCGGAGCGATCTGGCCCTATCTGAACATGAAATGGTCGCTGGCGAGATTGTGAGACGATGAGGCAGTTGCTGAACCTGGTCGACGCGCTGCTCGGCTGGAACGTCCGGCGATCTGGCGCGGTCAGCACCGGGCAGGGCGCGTCCGTGGTGTGGCGACGCATTCGGCAGGTTTCCGGCAACCGCCTGTCAATCGGAAAAGGCTCGATCATCCAGGCCAATATCCGCTTCGAGGATCGCGGCGGCGAGATCAGGATCGGGGATCGGTGCTATATCGGAAAGAGCGATCTGGTCTGCTACCGCAGTATCGTCATCGGCGATGACGTGATCATGTCGTGGGGAATCACCATCACCGATCATGATTCACACAGCCTCGATTGGGAGCATCGCAGGAACGATGTGCTGGACTGGGGCAAGGGCCAAAAGGACTGGGCCCATGTTGCGCACGCCGGCGTCGTCATTCGGGACAAGGCCTGGATCGGCTTCAATGTCAGCATCCTGAAAGGCGTGACCATCGGCGAAGGCGCCGTGGTCGGTGCCTGCTCGGTCGTCACCCGCGATGTGCCGCCTTATTCGGTCGTCGTCGGCAATCCCGCCCGCCAGATCCGCGAACTCGGGAAATAGCGAGGCTAGTGCGGCATATGCGTCTTTTCCAAAATGGTGGACTGTATCCGTCGTATCTGCCGCGGCTGAATGAGCTTGCGAGAGGGGCATTGGGATTTGAGGAACGGCGCCGCATATTCCTCGACGACCGGTTCGGCGCCCTTCATTTCCTGAAACCCGTGCTCGACGGCGATAAACGTGCCTTCTTTACCAATGGTGACGATGAGGTACTGCAGCGGGCCTGGGCGGCCGAGAACGGACTGCAACCTGACGCTTCACTCGAAGCCGTCCTGCTGGCGCAAATCGAGCACCACAAGGCCGAAGTGTTCTACAACCTCGATCCCGTGCGCTATGACAGTGCATTCTTGCGCAAATTGCCAGGGTGTGTCCGCAAATCAACTTGCTGGCGCGCGGCTCCATCGGGTCGTGCCGATTTGACTGGGTATGACGCCGTAGCAGGCAACTTTCCGTCGATCCTGGAATTCTGGCAAGGCCAGGGATGCAAGACAACGCTTCTCTTTCCGGCAATCGATCCGGCGATGGCCGAGTATGGTCATGGCGAACGGCCGATCGATATTCTTTTCGTCGGGGGCTACTCCAAGCATCATTCGACGCGGGCCCGAGTTCTGGAGCGCGTCGCCGGCCTGGCGGACAGATGGCGGGTTACCTACTGCCTGGATACATCGCGCCTGACGCGACTCGCCGAAAGCGCGCTCGGCCGCGTGCTGCCGCTGAGGAAGCATCGCCGGCCGCAGGCGATTGTCGACATCGCAAAACCGCCGGTGTTCGGCCGTCAGTTCTACGAACTGATCGGCAAGTCGAAGATATTGCTCAATGGAGCGATTGACATGGCCGGCGCCGATCGCGGCAACATGCGCTGTTTCGAGGCGATGGGCTGCGGAGCACTGCTGGTCTCCGATGCCGGCAACTACCCAGCGGGGATGAAGTCCGGAGAGACCATGCTGACCTATGATTCCGCTGACCTGGCGCCCGAGGTGATTGCCGGCGCCCTCGAAGATTGGCCGCGCTCAACGCAATGTGCCCGCCAGGGCCGGGAACAGATTTCCGCGCTCTACAGCAAGGATCGGCAATGGCAGCAGTTTGTCGACCTCGTCGGGCTGATCTAGGCGTGCTAGAGCACCCGCTGGAACGGTCAGCCGACCCTCGAATCGTGGAAGTTCACAGACCGGTATTCAGCCAACAAGCAGCATGCGCCTGATCTCGAAATTTCGTCGGACCAATTTCGATCTCATCCTGCAGCGACTAGCGGGCCGGGCGACGTGTGAGTTGCATCCAGGTGCAACCCTGTATCCAAGGGCGCGAATCCGCAATGCGCGCGGCGACAGCGGCAAGATTGTAGTTGGCGCTCATACCCACGTGCTGGGTGACCTTTCTACCTTCGCGCATGGCGGTGAGATCCGGATTGGCAAGTGGTGCTACATTGGCGAGGCGAGCCGCATCTGGTCGGCCGCTTCCATCGAGCTTGGTGATCGCGTGCTGGTGTCTCATTCCGTCAACATTTTCGACAGTCTGACGCACCCGATCCAGGCAGCGGCGCGCCACGCGCAGGTGAAGAGCATTTTCGAGGAGGGGCATCCGCTCAGCTTGTCACTCGACGAAAGCCCGGTCCGCATTGGCGACGATGCATGGATCGGGGCGGGCGCCATGGTCTTGCGCGGCGTGACGGTGGGTGAAGGCGGCATCGTCGCCGCGGGGGCCGTGGTCACCAAGGATGTCCCACCGTATGCGATCGTTGCCGGCAATCCCGCTGTAGTGGTTCGGGAGCTCTCGGCCGATGAGCGCTGAGATCGAAAGTATGACCTGGGAATCGGCGGTGGTCTGGCTGCGCAACCAGCCCGACCGGCGCCAGCTCGTGCTCGACGCCTATTACGACGACCCGTTGCTGGCGGCGGCGAAGCGCTATCACGCGAGCGATGAATGGCGCGAGATCGCCGCGCTGCTGCGCGGACGGAACGGCAAGGCGCTCGATGTGGGCGCCGGGCGCGGGATTGCGAGCTACGCGCTCGCGCGCGAGGGATTTGCCGTTACCGCGCTCGAGCCGGATGCCAGCGCCGTCGTCGGCTCGGCGGCCATCCGGTCGCTGGCCGCGGAGGCGGCGCTGCCGATCGATGTGATCGAGCAATGGTCCGAGCGCCTGCCGTTTGCCGACGGCGAATTCGACGTGGTGTTCGCAAGGGCCGTGCTGCATCACACCAGCGATCTCGGCCGCGCCTGCGCCGAGATGTTTCGCGTGCTGAGGCCGGGCGGCATTTTCGTCGCGGTGCGCGAGCATGTGATCAGCAGGGAAGGTGATCTGCAGGCCTTTCTGGACGACCATCCGCTGCATCATCTCTACGGCGGCGAGCACGCCTTTCTGCTCGACCGCTATCTCGGCGCGCTCGCAGGCGCCGGGTTCAAACCGGTCAAGGTGCTCTCGCCGCTGCAAAGCCCGATCAATCTCTTTCCCTACACGTTCGATACCTTGCGCGAGGCGATCGTGGACCGTGCGTCGCAAAAAGTGCCCGGCCGTCCGTTCTGGCGCATCGCGCTAAGCTCCGACCGCGTCTTTGCCGCGCTGCTCTCGCTCGCTTCCCGTTTCGACAACCGGCCGGGAAGGCTCTATTCCTTCATCGCCCACAAGGCTGCGTGATGTCCGTTTGGGTAACAGGAGCCAGGGGTTTCATCGGCGGCCATCTCGCGCGCGAGCTGGCACGCGCCGGTCACGCCGTGCACGGCATCGGCCACGGCGCGCTGGAAGAGGCCGAGTGCAAGCGGCTCGGCTTGCAGGCCTGGATCAACGGCGAGATCGAGGCGGCCAATCTCGACGCGCTGGCCGCCAGCCACGGGCTTCCCTCGGCGGTGTTCCATCTTGCGGGCGGCTCCAGCGTTGGGCTCGCGATCGCGCATCCGCTGGAAGACTTCAACCGCACAGTCGCCAGCACGGCGCGGCTGCTGGAATGGCTGCGCGTGCATTCCCCGCAAAGCCGGCTGATCGCGGTATCGAGCGCCGCGGTCTACGGATCCGGTCATCCGGGCCCGATCCCCGAAACGGCGGCGCTGACGCCGATGTCACCCTATGGTCAGCACAAGCTGATGATGGAGCAATTGTGCCGAAGCTACGCGCTGAGCTACGGCATCGCCAGCACGGTGGTGCGGCTGTTCTCGGTCTATGGCGAAGGACTGCGGAAGCAATTGTTGTGGGATGTCTGCTGGCGGCTTCAGGAAAACAGCCGCGAGCTCGTGCTCGGTGGAACGGGTGAGGAAATCCGCGACTGGTGCGACGTGCGGGACGTGGTACGGCTATTGGTCATGGTGGCTCAATTGCCGCAAGTCGAGCCCTTCCGCCTGATCAATGGCGGCTCGGGCGAGGCCATGCGCGTTTCGGAAGTCGCGAGCCTGTTGGCGGGACACTGGGGAAAGGTCAGTGTCCGCTTCTCCGGAAATGTCAGGGCTGGCGATCCCTTCAGCCTCCTTGCAGACGATACCGCGCTGCGTGCAACGGGATTTGCATGGCAGGTGCGGGCCGCGCAGGGAATCGCCGATTATGTGCGGTGGTTCAGGGATCGCGCCCGTGGCTGAGCGCGAGCTGCGACGCGTTGCATTCACCTATATTTCCCGCAGGCGATGGGCCGGCGGATACAACTATCAGCTCAACCTGTTTGCGGCGCTCGCCCGCTACTGCCCGGGCAGGATCGTGCCGGTGCTGTTCGCCGGGACGAGCGAGCCTGCAGCCGAACTTGCGGCGCTTGCGAATGTTTCCGGCGTCGAGGTCGTGCAATCGGAGGCGTTCGACAAGCCATCCGGTGGACTCGCCGCGGCGCTGCTGACCGGAATCGATCGCCACGCAGCGGATGCATTCCAGGCGAAGCGCATCGACGCCGTGTTCGAGAACGCGCGATTCTTCGGCTGGCGGTTGCCGATCCCCGCGCTGGCATGGTTTCCCGACTTCCAGCATGTGAAGCTGCCGGGATTGTTCTCGCCGATCGTCCGGTGGCGGCGCGATCTCGGATTTCGCGCGCAGATCGCATCCGGGCGCTGCATCCTGCTCAGCAGCGAGAGTGCGCTGGCCGATTTCCGGGCCGCGTACCCGCGCGCGTCGAACGCGGTCGCGGTGGCGCGCTTTGCAACCGAGCCGTCACCTGATCTCCTGACGGCGGATGCTGCTGCTGTCATCGCCGAGTATCGTTTGCCGGAGAGGTTCTTCTACCTGCCGAACCAGTTCTACCACCACAAGAATCATCGACTGGTGATCGAGGCTTTGACCATCTTGAAGCAGCGCGGCGTCGATGTCGTTGTCGCAGCGTCGGGCAGCACGGTGGAGCCGCGCAAGACGGATTATTTCAGCGGGCTGATGCGCGAGGTGGCCGAGCGCGGCATTGAGACGAATTTTCGTTATCTCGGCCTGATCCCGCTGGCTCACGTCTACGCCTTGCTGCGCAGCTCGATGGCGCTGATCAACCCGTCGCGATTCGAAGGCTGGAGCACGACGGTGGAGGAGGCGAAATCCTTCGGGGTGCCGATGATCCTGTCGGGCCTTCCGGTGCATCGTGAGCAGGCGGGAGCAAGCGCGAGGTATTTCGACGTCGACGATGCGGATGCGCTGGCCGGGCATCTGGCGGCGGTCTCGCAATCGCCGGAGCCGGCGGGCGTGCGCAATCTTCTGCCCGGCCTCGACAAGCGGGTCGCGGCCTTCGCAGCGGATTTTGTTGCGGCCGTCGAAAGATGCGCCGCTCAGTTCGAGCGACGATCCTAGAGCATGATCCCGAAAAGTGGAAGCCGGTTTTCGGGAAAGATCATGCTCAAACAAAAGGATAAAGCGGGATGACGATTCGAAGAAAAGTCATCGCGCTTTAGCGCCGCATCATGATCCGAGGCTCTTCGCCTGAACGAAGCTCCGGGAGCCGTAGTTCCTGTCGATCCACGCCCGGTAGGCGCCGGAGGTGATGTCGCGCCACCATTCCTCCTGGTCGAGATACCAGTGCACGGTGCGCGAGATGCCGTCGGCAAAGCCGACATGGCTGCGGTTGCCCAGCTCGGTTTCGAGCTTGCGCGCATCGATGGCGTAGCGATGGTCGTGGCCGGGACGGTCGGTGACAAAGGAGATCAGTGAACGGCAGGTCTTGCCTGATGCCGCCGGGCAGGATGGAAAACGGGCAGCCAGCCTGGCGTCGGCGGCGAAGGCGCGGTCGATGGTGTCGCAGATCAGGCCGACGACATCGCGGTTGTTGCGCTCATTGCCGCCGCCGATGTTGTAGGTCTCGCCGATCCGGCCACCCTCGATCACGTTCATCAGCGCCTCGCAATGGGCTGAGACGTGCAACCAGTCGCGCACGTTGGAGCCGTCGCCATAGATCGGCAGCGGCTTGCCCTCGAGCGCGTGGATGATCATCAGCGGGATCAGCTTTTCCGGATGTTGATACGCCCCGTAATTGTTGGAGCAATTGGTGATCAGCGCCGGCATGCCGTAGGTGACCGCGAACGAGCGCACCAGGTGGTCGCTGGAGGCCTTGCTGGCGGCGTACGGCGAGTTCGGCCGGTAGGGCGAGGCTTCCGTGAAGGCGGGATCGTCAGGACCGAGGGAGCCGTAGACCTCGTCGGTCGATACATGTAGGAAGCGGCAACGCTCGAGCGTCCCCGCCGCGCGCCAATGATCGAGCGCTGACTGCAGCAGGGTGAAGGTTCCCATCACATTGGTCTGCAAAAACGCCTCGGGGTCGTCGATCGAGCGATCAACGTGAGACTCAGCGGCAAGGTGCGCGACCCGCGTGAAACGGTGCTCCTCGAACAGGCTGCGGATCAGTGCGACGTCATTGATGTCGCCCTTGACGAAGACGATGCCGTTGTCCGCGATCAGCGGCTCGAGGCTGCGCAGATTGGCCGCGTAGGTCATGGCGTCGACGACGACCAGCCTGTCGGAGGGCCGTGCGGCGCGCCACGCATGCACCAGGTTCTGGCCGATGAAGCCGGCGCCGCCGGTGATCAGGACGCTGTGCATCTCAACCTCTCGCTGACTGTTCCCTGCAGCCACTTCCGCCGCCGTTTCGGATCAGATTCTTGCGCCCGCCGGGGCCAGCCTGCTCATCTGAGCCGCAGTGGTAGTCGGTCGGATTCGGGCGGTCAATATGGCGGAAAATCCCGAAAGGAAGGCGGCTCAGAGACGTGCAAAGACGAACAGCGGCACGAGGAGCGCAAACGCACCGGCCGTCAGAACGGCCAACGGCAGTCGGCTGACGTCGAAGAAGGTATGAAAAGTACGAGGATCGAACGCCGCCGGATTTTGATAGTAAGCGACGCTGATGAGAGACACGAGACACATCACGACGTGAACGCACGCGAGAACGCCCAGTTTGTAGCGTTCCCGGTCGTGCTGAGGAGGTGTGGCCATCGACGTTCGCAACAGGTCTGTCGAGCGGGATAGCCCAATCGCCACGGTCGCACAGCCTGAGCTTTGCGCGCTTCCAGTCGTTTGGCGGCTCCCGGCTGGCCGTTCCTCAAAGGGGCGTCAAACGCCTTGATTTGCTGCGACTTTCTTGAATATAGACAGTGATCTGTGCTGGCTCGCCGCCGCCCCGGAGCCGCCAACGGACCGTGACCGCCGCAAAAGGAAGCCCCATGATCAGATTCGGCCTGCTCGGGTGCGGGCGTATCGCCAAGCGCCACTCCGATCTGCTGGGCGGCAACCACATCCCTGGCGCGAGCATGGTCGCGGTCTGCGATCCCATGCGCGCGCGTGCCGATGCCATCGCGGCGAAGTTCGGCGTGCCTGCGCATTACGACATCGACGACTTCCTGGCGCGCAAGGACATCGACGCGGTGGCGGTGCTGACGCCGAGCGGGATGCATCCGGAGCACGTCATCGCGGCCGCCAAAGCGGGCAAGCACGTCGTGGTGGAAAAGCCGATGGCGCTGCGGCTACAGGACGCCGACGCCATGATCCGCGCCTGCGACGAGGCGGGCGTCAAGCTGTTCATCGTCAAGCAGAACCGTTTCAACGTTCCAGTGGTCAAGGCGCGCGAGGCCCTGGAGGCCGGTCGGTTCGGCCGCCTCATCCTCGGCACGGTCCGGGTGCGCTGGTGCCGCGACCAGGCCTATTACGACCAGGACGCCTGGCGCGGCACCTGGGCCTATGACGGCGGCGTGCTCACCAACCAGGCGAGCCATCATGTCGATATGCTGGAATGGTTCTTTGGCGACGTCGTCAGCGTGCACGCCCGCGCCACCACGGCGCTGGCGAAGATCGAGACGGAAGACACGGCGGTGGCCACTCTGAAATTCAGGAATGGCGCGCTCGGCATCATCGAGGCCACGACGGCGGCGCGCCCGACCGATCTCGAAGGATCGCTCTCGATCCTCGGCGAGAAGGGCACCGTCGAGATCGCAGGCTTTGCGGTGAACCAGATCCGGCACTGGCGCTTTGTCGGCGAGTTACCGTCGGACAAGGACGTGGTCGAGAAATTCTCGGTCAATCCGCCGAACGTCTACGGCTTCGGCCACCAGGCCTATTACCAGCACGTCATCGAATGCCTGACCAATCAGCGCGCCGCGCTGGTGGACGGGCTCGAGGGCCGCAAGAGTCTCGAACTGATCTCCGCGCTCTACGAATCGATCGAGACCGGCGAGGAGGTGGCGCTGCGCTTCACGCCGCGGCGCAGCCGGCTCGGTATGACCTCGTGAACACTCCGGAACTGCACCAGGCCGGCATCCGTGACGTCAACTTCGGCGCGCGCGTCAAGGTGGTCGAGCCCTGCAATCTCTACGGCTGCAGGATCGGCGACGATTGTTTTGTCGGTCCCTTCACCGAGATCCAGAAGGGCGCAGTGATCGGCGCGCGAACGCGGGTGCAGTCGCATGCCTTTGTCTGCGAGCTCGTCACCATCGGCGAGGATTGCTTTGTCGGTCACGGCGTGATGTTCATCAATGATACCTTCGCGAGCGGCGGGCCTTCGGGCGGCCGCAAGGAACTGTGGCGCGAGACCGTGATCGGCAACCGCGTCTCGATCGGCTCCAATGCCACCATCCTGCCGGTGCGCATCGTCGACGATGTCGTCATCGGCGCGGGCGCGGTGGTGACCAAGGACATCACCGAACCCGGCTTCTATGCCGGAAATCCGGCGCGCCGCCTGCGCGGGAAATAAGGACGTCAATATGCCGGTGCCCTTCGCCGACCTGCAGCTGCAGTACCAGACCATCAAGCTCGAGATCGATGACGCGATCGCCGCCGTGATCCGCGACTCTTCGTTCATCCGCGGCCCGCATGTCGACCGGTTCGAGCGCGAATTCGCCGAAGCCGCAGCAGTCAAGCATTGCGTTTCCTGCGCCAACGGCACCGACGCGATCTGGCTCGCGCTGAAGGCGTTGAAGGTGAAGCCCGGCGACGAGGTCATCACGACGGCGCATTCCTGGATCAGCACATCGGCGATGATCAGCCATGCCGGCGCCACCGTGGTGTTCGTGGACACCGACGGGGCCACATTCACGATCGACCCGGCGGCGATCGAGGCGGCGATCACGCCGCGCACAGTCGGCATCATCCCGGTGCATCTCTATGGCCAGCCGGCGGACATGGATGCGATCATGGGAATCGCGAACAGGCACAAGCTCTGGGTGATCGAGGACTGCGCGCAAGCGCATCTGGCGCGCTACAAGGGCCAGCCGGTCGGCACGTTCGGTCAAGCCGCGACCTATTCCTTCTATCCCGGCAAGAATCTCGGTGCGATGGGCGATGCCGGCGCCGTCGTCACCAACGACACTGCGTTGGCCGAACACATGACCATGCTGGCGCGCCATGGTGGCCTCGCGAAGCACCAACACCAGATCGAGGGCATCAACAGCCGTCTCGACGGGATGCAGGCCGCGATCCTGTCGGCGAAACTGCCGCATCTCGCAGGCTGGACCAGGGCGCGTCAGGACGCCGCCAGGGTTTACGATGCGGGGCTGAACCAGATCGAGGACGTCACGGTGCCTGCGGTGGCGCCCGACCGCAGCCATGTCTATCACCTCTACACCATCCGCCATCCGCGACGCGATGCGCTCGCCGCGCATCTCAATGCCAATGGTGTGCAGACCGCGGTCAACTACCCGACGGCGCTGCCGTTCCTTGCGGCCTACGGCCGCTACCAGCACCGGCCCGAGCAATTCCCGAACGCGATTGCCGATCAGGGCAAAATCCTGTCACTGCCGATGTTCGCGGAGATCACGCGCGAGCAGCAGGACGAGGTGATCCGGCTGGTGCGCGACTTCTAACGCTCGTCCGCGATCACCTTGCCGTCGTTGGGCAGGGAGCCCGCGCCCACCAGTTCCACATTGCCGCCGAGCTTGGCGATGCTGCGCAGCGTCGAGGTGAGTTGATCGCGCAGTGCGTCGCTCGGGGAAGCGCATTCCGCCCGCAGCGTCATCACGTCGGATTCGCCGGAGCGGCTGACGACGAGGCGTAGCCGGCCGAGCTCGGGATGGCGTTTGCCGATCTCGGCGACCTGCTCGGGGCGCACGAACATGCCCTTCACCTTGGTCGTTTGATCGGCGCGGCCCATCCAGCCCTTGATGCGCATATTGGTGCGGCCGCACGGGCTCTTGCCCGGAAGCGCTGCGGTGAGATCGCCGATCGCAAGCCTGATCCAGGGGTGGTGGGGATCCAGCGAGGTGACGACGATCTCGCCGACATCGCCCTCGGCGACGGGATCGCCGGTGCCGGGCTTCACGATTTCCAGGATCAGGTCCTCGTTGACCGTCATGCCCTCGCGCGCCGGCGTTTCGAATGCGATCAGGCCGAGATCGGCGGTGCCGAAGGCCTGATAGGCCTCGACCCCGCGCGACTTGATTTCCTCCTGCAGCGACTTCGGGAAGGCCGCGCCGGACACCAGGGCGCGCTTGATGGAGGAGACGTCGCGCCCTGCGGTTGCGGCCGCATCGAGCAGGATCTTCAGGAAGTCCGGCGTGCCGCTGTAGCCGACCGGCCGATAGGCCTCGATCAGCTCGAACTGCGCCTCGGTATTGCCGGGACCCGCGGGGATGACGGCGCAGCCGAGCGCGCGCGCCGACGCATCGAAGATGAAGCCGCCCGGGGTGAGGTGATAGCTGAAAGTGTTGAGCACGACGTCGCCGGGACGGAAGCCGACCGCATACAGCACCCGCGCTCCGCGCCAGGGGTCGGCCTGGGCCGCTTCCGGCTCGAAGATCGGGCCGGGGGAGGTGAATAGCCGCGCAAACGAGCCAGGCGAGGCCTTGACGAACCCGCCGAAGGGTGGGGCTGCCCTGTGCAGGGCGGGGAGTTCCGCTTTGCGTAGCACCGGCAGGCGCGCCAGCGCGGCCCGGCTGGTCACGGATGCCGGGTCGGTGCCCTTCAGCCGCTCGGCGTAGGCGGGCGCTTCCATGGCCTTGCGCAGCACGCCAGGCAGCCGGGCGAACAGGTCAGCCTCGCGGCTTGCGGGATCGCGCGTTTCCAGGGCGTCATAATGCTCGGTCATGGCAGGCTCCGGCCGATTGCGGTTCGGCGTTGGCGTGGTATCAGACGGTTTTCGGCGGTGCCGGGGGGTGTGTCGGGAATAGCAATGGGTGATCCGTCCGCGGCCACAGATGCCGGCGACATCGTCGTCGCGCTGAAATCCTTCATCATCGAGCGCTCCCTGCCGCTGTGGTCGGACGAGGGCTGGGATCGCGCGGGCGGCGGCTTTGTCGACCGCCTTGGGCAGGACGGCCGTGCCGACCGGCTGGCGCCGCGGCGGACGTTTGTGCAGGCGCGGCAAATCTATTGCTTTGCCAAGGCCGCCCAGATGGGCTGGTACCCCGATGGAAAGGAGATCGCGCTGAAGGGGCTCGATCACCTCCTGAGCAAGGCCAAAGCGCCTGACGGCCAGCCGGGCTATGTGCATCGGCTCGATGCGGATGGCGCGGTGCTCGATGCCAGGCGCGACAGCTATGACCACGCCTTCGTGCTGCTGGCGCTCGCAACGGTCTATTCGCTCGACCGCGACGCGCAGGTGCGTTCCGAAATCGACGCGGCGCTCTCATTTGTCGACACCAGGCTGCGCTCGCCGCACGGTGGCTTCGCGGAAGGGTTTCCGGCGACGCTGCCGCGGCGGCAGAATCCGCAGATGCACCTGTTCGAAGCGATGATCGCGTTGTTCGATGCCACGCATGATCTGGTCTTCCAGCAGCGCGCCGGCGACTTCTACGGCCTGTTCGTGGCCAATCTCTACGACAAGCAGACGCAGGCGCTGGGCGAATATTTTGAGGAAGACTGGTCGAGGATCGAGCCTGTCGTAGTCGAGCCCGGCCACCAGGCCGAATGGGTGTGGCTTTTGAGGGGCTTTGAGCGCATCACCGGCTGCCCGACGGGGCGCCCGCGCAGCGAACTGCTCGCCACTGCGCTGCGCTACCAGGACGCGGCGACGGGCTGCCTGATCGATGTCGGCGACACCGCCGGCAACATCACGCAGCATACGCGCCGCCTGTGGCCGCAGACCGAGATCGCAAAGGCGTGGATCGCGCAGGCGGAGTCGGGGGAAGAGGGCGCCGCGGACAAGGCGCGTGCGGCGCTGGCGCAACTCGAACGGCATTACCTCCGCCATCCCGTGGCCGGCGGCTGGTACGATCAGTTCGACCGCGACGGCACTTCGCTGGTCGCGACCATTCCGGCGTCTTCGTTCTATCATGTGCTCTGCGCCGTGACGGAGGCGGACCAAGTGCTCGGCTGAACCTTGATTCTTGTTTTGACGCGTTCTCTTCACGCGTACCGGTCTCCACTTCACTCGAAACGCTCTGGGCGGCTCACAGCCAGCGCTTGCGCCGCTTGAAGCTCTTCAGGTTCTTGAAACTCTTGCGCTGATCGCCGGCACCGCCGAGGTAGAATTCCTTGACGTCCTCGTTGTCGCGAAGCTCACCGGCAGAGCCGTCGAGCACCACCTTGCCCTGTTCCATGATGTAGCCATGGCTTGCGACCGAGAGCGCGGCGCGTGCGTTCTGCTCCACGAGGAGAATGGTGACGCCGAGATCGCGGTTGATCTCGCGGATGATGGAGAACACCTCCTTCACCAGGAGCGGCGACAGGCCCATCGACGGCTCATCCATCAAGATCATCTTCGGGCGCGCCATCAGCGCGCGGCCGATCGCCAGCATCTGCTGCTCGCCGCCGGAGAGATAGCCGGCGAGCCCCGTGCGCTCCTTCAGGCGCGGGAAATACTTGAAGACCATGTCGATGTCGTCGTCGACCTCGCGGTCGCTGCGGGTGAAGGCGCCGAGCCGCAAATTCTCCAGCGAGGTCATGTCGGCGATGATGCGGCGGCCCTCCATCACCTGGAAAATGCCGCGACGAACGATCTTGTCGGGATCGATGCCGTTGATGCGCTCGCCGTCGAACAGGATGTCGCCGCGGGTGACTTCGCCGTCCTCAGTCTTGAGCAGGCCGGAGATCGCCTTCAGTGTCGTCGACTTGCCGGCGCCGTTGGCGCCCAACAGCGCGACGATCGCGCCCTTGGGCACTTCGAGGCTGAGGCCTCGCAGCACCAGGATGACATCGTCATAGACCACCTCGATGTTGTTGACGGACAGCAGAGGGGTGGCCGTGGTGGTGGCAGGAGCAGGGCGTATGGCTTCTACGGTTTGGGTCATCGTTGTTTCACCGAGCTGTCGTCACCCGCGTTTGTGCGCAACTGCGCACTAGAGCGGGTGACCCGGTATTCCAGAGGCGCCTGAGTTCAACCGAGAAGCCGCGGCGTACTGGATCCCCCGCATTCGCGGGGGATGACATTTGCGTACCGGGCCACTGCCGAAGCCGCGGCCCAAGAGCTCACCAGCCCAGCCATTCCGGCTTGCGGGGCAGGTCGATGGTCTTGACCTTCTCGAGCTTGATGGTGCCCTTGCTCATGAGGTCGTTGAGATCGCCGTCGGTCGCGCCCGCGACCTTCATGCGATAGAGGTCGACCTTGAGCGTGCCGCGATGGTCCTTTTCGGTCCAGGTCGAGGCGTTGCAGACGCCTTCCATGCCGGCAGGGACCCAGTCCTTCTTCTGGTGGAAGCCCTTCGCAACGTTCTCGCCGGTGGCGCCACCGTTCTTGACGGCCCAGTCGATCGCTTCCTTGGCATAGAGCGCGCTGCAGACGCCGGCAATGTAATGCACCGGGCGATAGGCCTTGCCGCTCGCATCCGAGATCTTGGAGATTTCCTGCACGGTCTTCATGCCGGGCGCGTTGCCGCCCCAAATCACCGGCGTACGCAGCGGGAACACGACGCCATCCGCGGCGTCGCCGGCGGTCTTTGCGGCGTTCTCATCCATGCCCCAGACATTGCCGAGGAATTGCACGTCGACGCCGGCGGTCTTGCAGGCCTTCAGCACCGAAATGTTGGAGGCGGCGGTGTTGCCGAGATAGGCATAGTTGGCGCCGGAACTCTTCAGGCTAAGGCACTGCGCGGAGTAGTCACCCGGCGTCAGCGCGAACACGATCGGCGGCAGCACTTCGAAGCCGAGTTCGTTGGCCATCGCCTCACCGGCGGCCTTCGGCGCGTTCGGATAGGGATGGTTGCCGCCCATGTGGACGAATTTCGGTTTGCCGCTCTTGCCCTTGGCCTTCCAGTCCTCGGCGGCCCAGGTGATCAAGGCGCGCATCGCATCCGAATAGCTCGGACCGTAGAAGAAATTGTAGGGCGCGGGCTTGGCCTTGCCGCTGGTGCCTTCCGGATCGGTCAGTGCTGCGGCGTAGGAAGCCGAGATGTAGGGGATCTTGTCGTTGGCGACGAAGCCGGTCAGCGCTTCGGTGTCCGCGGTGCCCCAGCCCATGATCGCGGCGACCTTGCTGTCCGGCGCCGACCATTTCTTGTAGAGCGCGATCGCGCGCGGCACCTGGTAGCCGTAGTCGTTGGTGTCGAGGGCCACCTGCTTGCCGCCGATGCCGCCGTTCTTGTTGATCCAGGCAAAGGTGTCGGCCACGGCCTGGCCGTAGGGCGTTCCAACGTCGGAAGTGGCGCCGGAATAATCGGCAAGGTGGCCGACCGCGATCTGAGCCTGGGCGGTGGCGGAAACGCCGCCGATCAGGAGCGCCAGCGAAGCGGTGCTCAAAAGGGATTTCAACGTCATTGTGTTTTCCTCCTGTTATTCGTTGACCTGTAGTCGAGCCCGCCTCAATGCGAGAACGGGTAGAGTTTCCAGTACGCCTTGATCTGCCGCCAGCGATGGGCCAGCCCGTCGGGCTCGAACATCAGGAAGCCGATGATGATCAGGCCGATCGCGATCTCGCGCAGGAACGTGATGTTGTTGTTGAGCGACAATGCCTTGTCGATCGCGCCACCCTTCAACCAGTGGCTGAGCCATTCCATCGATTCCGGCACCAGCACCACGAAGGCGGTGCCCATCAGCGTGCCCATGACCGAGCCGGTGCCGCCGATGATGACCATGGCGAGGAATAACACCGAGCGCTCGATGCCGAAGCCTTCCTGCGAGACCACGAGCTGGTAATGCGCGTAGAGCGCGCCGGCGATGCCGGCGAAGAATGCGGCAAGCCCGAACGACAGGGTGCGGTACTTGGTGAGGTTGATGCCCATGATCTCTGCGGAGAGATAATGGTCGCGGACTGCGACCAGCGCCCGGCCGTCGCGCGTGCGCATCAGGTTGGTCACCAGGATGAAGCTGATGAGGACATACGCCAGAACGACGTAGAAATATTGCCGGTCGCCGCGCAGCGTGTAGCCGAAGATCGAGAACGGGTTGGCGCTGGCCGGCACCGAGCCGCCGGAAAACCATTCGGCGCGCGAGAAGAAGTCGAGCAGGATGTACTGCGCCGCCAGCGTTGCGATGACGAGATAGAGCCCCTTCAGCCGCGCCGCCGGCACGCCGAAGATCAGGCCGACCAGTGCGGTGACGACGCCGGCGAGCGGAATGGCGAAGAAGACGGGGATCGGGAAGTTGTTGTTGATGTAGGCCGAGGTGAACGCGCCGAACAGGAAGAAGGCGGCGTGCCCGATCGAGATCTGTCCGGTGAAGCCGACCAGTACGTTGAGGCCGAGCGCTGCGATCGAGAAGATGCCGATCTGAATCAGGATGCTCAGCCAGTAGCCATTGAACACCAGCGGCGCAAGGCAGATCAGCACCACGCCCAGGATCGCCATGTTGCGGCTGGTCTTGGTCGGGAAGATCGTGGTGTCTTCCGCGTAGGTGGAGCGGAAGTCGCCTGCGGGGATGAGAGTGGGACCTGCCATGACTTACACCCGCTCGATGTCCTTGGTGCCGAACAGACCGTAAGGCTTGATCATCAGGATGATGATCAGCACGTAGAACGGCGCGATCTCGTAGAGATTGCCCCAGTGCAGATACTGGCTGTCGACATATTGCGCGATGTTCTCGAGCAGGCCGATGATGATGCCGCCGAGCACGGCGCCACCGATCGAATCGAGACCGCCGAGAATGGTCGCGGGAAACACCTTGATGCCGTAGGCCGCCAGTCCCGAGGAGACACCGTTCACGACGGCCACTACGACGCCGGCAACCGCGGAGACGACCGCCGAGATCGCCCAGGCCATCGCGAACACGCTTTTCACGGAAATGCCGAGGGATTGGGCGACCTGCTGGTTGAAGGCGGTGGCGCGCATGGCAAGGCCATATTTCGACGAGCGGAAGAACCAGGCCATGGCGACCATCATGGCCAGCGACACCACGAGGCTCATGACATAGACGGTCTGGATCTGCAGGCCGAACAGGTCGACCGACTGGCTCTGGAACACGCGCGGAAAGGGCTGCGGGTTGACGCCGAAAATCCATTTCAGCGCCGCCTGGAACACGGTCGAGAGTCCGATCGTCACCATGATCACGGAGATGATGGGCTCGCCGATCATCGGCCGCAGGAAGATAACCTGGACCGCAATGCCGAAGATGAACATGAACACCAGCGTCATGGGCATGCCGATCCAGAACGGCATCTGGTATTTGGCGAGCAGCGCCCAGCACACCCAGGCGCCGACCAGCAGCAGCTCGCCTTGCGCGAAGTTGACGACCTGCGTCGCCTTGTAGATCAGCACGAACGACATCGCGACGACGCCATAGAGCGTGCCGACCACGAGGCCGTTGATGATGAGCTGGATGAGGAACTGGGTGTTCATGCGGGAATACCGACGCCATTCTTACCCTCTCCCCTTGTGGGAGAGGGTGCGTGCGCGAAGCGCAGGCGGGTGAGGGGTTGTCTCCGCATCGGAATTGTTGGGAGAAGACCCCTCACCCAAGCGAGATTGGTTCGACCAGCGGTGCTGCCCTCTCCCACAAGGGGAGAGGGCGCATCAACTGGCGTCGTTAAGTGGTGCGGTCGCCTCATCATTCCGCGGCCTCCGCCATCGCTGCGCGCGCAAGGTCGACCACCTGCAGCGTGGTGCGGATGCGCTGGGTGGTGCCGTCCTGGAAGCGGATCACGGTGTCGACCGGGATATTCGACTCGCCGCGATAGATCGCGTCGATGATATCCGCATATTTCTCGTTGATGACGCCGCGGCGGACCTTTCGGGTGCGGGTGAGCTCGCCGTCGTCGGCATCGAGCTCCTTGTAGAGCAAGAGGAAGCGGGAGATGCGCTGCGCCGGCGGCAGCGTCGCGTTGACGGATTCGACCTCCTTTTGCAGCAGCGCATAGACTTCGGGGCGCGAGGAGAGGTCGGTATAGGTGGTGAAGGCGATGCGCTTCTTCTCCGCCCATTTCGAGATGATGGAATAGCGGATGCAGATCATCGCCGCGAGCTTTTCGCGTCCGGCGCCCAGCACTACGGCTTCGGCGACGTAGGGCGAGAATTTCAGCTTGTTCTCGAGATATTGCGGCGAGAAACGCTCGCCGCGCGAGGTCTCCGCCAGATCCTTGATGCGGTCGATCACCACCAGTTGCTGGTTGTCGTTGTAGTAGCCGGCATCGCCCGAATGCATCCAGCCGTCCTTGATGTCGGCGGCGGAGGCTTCCGGGTTCTTGTAATAGCCGAGGAACATGTTGGGATGGCGCACCACGATCTCGCCGACGCCGTTGACATCGGGATTGTCGACGCGGATTTCGATATCGTCGGCCATCGGAACCCCTGTTGTGTCGGGGTCGACCTCGCCTTCGGGGTGCAGCGTGTAGGCGCCCAGCAGTTCGGTCTGGCCGTAGAGCGTGCGCAGCGGCACGCCCATCGCCCGGAAGAACTTGAAGGTGTCGGGGCCAAGCGCGGCGCCGCCGGTCGCCGCCGAGCGCAGGCGGGTGAAGCCGAGGCGGTCACGCAGCGCGCGGAACAGCAGCGCGTCGGCGAGAGCCGAATGCTTGCCCTGCGCCAGTGCAGCAAGCCCGGTCTTCATGCCGATGTCGTAGAGCCTTTGTTTCAGCGGCGAAGAATCCATCACGCCGGCGCGCACGTCAGCGGCGATCGATTCCCATACGCGGGGCGCGAACAGCACGAAGGTCGGCGCGATCTCGCGGAAATCGTGCATCATCGTCTCGGGTTCTTCGACGAAGTTGACCTTCATCCGGCACAGCAGACCTTTGCCGAGCGCATAGACCTGCTCCATGATCCAGGGCAGCGGCAGCACCGAGACGTATTCATCCTCCGGTCCCTTGGGATCGAAGGACAGGTACGTCGCGCAGTGGCGCAGCACGCGGCCGGCGGCGAGCATCGCCAGTTTCGGATTGGCCGTGGTGCCCGACGTCGTGCATAGGATGGCGCAATCCTCGCCGTTGGTCGCGTCCACGAGCTTGTCATAAAGGCCAGGCTCGCGCGCGGCGCGCTCGCGGCCGAGCTGGGCAAGCTTGTCGGCTTCCATCAGGCGCGGATCGTCATATTTGCGCATACCGCGCGGGTCGGAATAGACGATGTGCTCCAAGTGCGGCACGCGGTCGGCGAGGTTGAGCAGCTTGTCGACCTGCTCCTCGTCCTCGGCGAAGACGAGGCGCGCTTCGCCATAGCTGAGGAGATAGGCGGCTTCCTCGTCGAGCACGTCGCGATAGAGCCCGAGGCTCATTGCGCCGATAGCGTGGGCGGCAACTTCAGCGGCGACCCAGTCCGGCCGGTTGTCGCCGATAATGCCGATGACATCGGCGCGGCTGAGGCCGAGCTCGACCATGCCGAGTGCAAAGTCGCGCACGCGGTCCTGGTAATCGTTCCAGGTAAAGACGCGCCAGAGGCCGAAATCCTTCTCGCGCAGCGCGATCTCGCGGCCGTGCTCCTTCGCGTTGAGACGCAGCAGCTTTGGATAGGTATCGGCCTTGGCGACGCGGGCGGCGTAATCCATCATGCCGCGCACTCCGGAGTGGCGGGCTTGTCGTCGGGATCGACCAGCACCTCGTCCTCCTCGCCGAGATAGGCGCGCTTGACGTGGGGGTCGGCGAGCACGGCGGCAGGATCACCCTCGGCGATCTTGCGGCCGAAATCCAGCACCGTAACGCGGTGGGAGATGTCCATGACCACGCCCATGTCGTGCTCGATCATCACGACCGTCATGCCGAACTCTTCATTGAGGTCGACGATGTAGCGGGCCATGTCCTCCTTCTCTTCGAAGTTCATGCCGGCCATCGGCTCGTCGAGCAGGATCAGCTGAGGCTCCAGCGCCATGGCGCGGGCCAGCTCGACGCGCTTGCGCAACCCATAGGGCAGCGTGCCAGCGGTCGCCTTGCGCACCGACTGCAGGTCGAGGAAGTCGATGATCTCTTCCACCTTGCGGCGGTGCTCCAGCTCCTCGCGGCGGGCGCCGGTCAGCCAGTACAGCGATCCCGTGAGAAAATTGTTCTTCAGGAGGTGATGCCGCCCGACCATGATGTTGTCGAGCACGCTCATGTGGTGGAACAGCGCCAGGTTCTGGAAGGTGCGGCCGATGCCTAGCGAGGCGCGGGCGTTCGGGTTGAGTGAGGTGATGTCCTTGCCGCGATAGAACAGCTGGCCCTCGGTCGGCTTGTAGCGGCCGGAAATGCAGTTGACGATCGATGTCTTGCCGGCGCCGTTCGGGCCGATGATCGAAAACAGCTCGCCCTCCTTCACGCCGAAGGAGACCTCGGTCAGCGCACGGACGCCCCCGAAGCGCAGCGATACCCCGCGCACTTCCAACGTGTAAGACACTCATTCCCTCCGGGATATGGCGCCTGTCCCGGCGCTCTTTATCTTCGGTTTGCCATCGCGGCGATGACCTTACATCGGTGGTCCAAGTCAGGCCATCCGACTAATGAGGCTGGTGATCACCGGCCCTCATGCGTGGTAACGCCGCACCCCGCGTTCGCGCCATTGGCAGCATTCAGCGAGGTGGCCCTCCATAGGGCAATGCGATAGTTTGAAATGTCTTTTGCCTGACATTTGGTCAGGAATTTTCACCGCAGCTTTCAGCTCTGTTGCAGTGCAACAAGCCGGCGGTTGGCGGAACTGGATGGTCAGGGCGACGGTCGATGCGTTCATGATTGCTGCCGATTACCTCAAGCGCATCGCGGCATGGTCGCGCGAACTGAACGAGCGGGAAATCGAGGTCGCCCGCGCCGGCATTGTGGAGAAATCCTACGCCGCCAACGAGCATATTTTCATGCGCGGCGACCCCTTCGACTACTGGACCGGGATCGTCACAGGCCTGGCGCGGATGGGAACGGTGTCGAGCGGCGGCAAGGCGGCGAGTTTCGCGGGCCTCACGGCGGGCGCCTGGTTCGGCGAGGGCTCCGTGCTCAAGAGCGAGGCGCGTCGCTACGACGTGGTGGCGCTGCGTGACACGCGGCTGGCGCTGATGGACCGCACCACCTTCTTCTGGCTGTTCGAGAACAGCGTCGCCTTCAACCGCTTCCTGGTCCGCCAACTCAACGAGCGGCTCGGCCAGTTCATCGGCGCGCTGGAATACGGCCGCACGCTGGATGCGACCGGCCGCGTCGCCCGCTCCATCGCCTCGCTGTTCAACCCCATCCTCTATCCGGACCTGACGCGCCATCTGGAGATCACCCAGGAGGAAATCGGAGCACTGTCAGGCCTGTCGCGGCAGAATGCCAACCAGTGCCTGAAGCGGCTGGAGAAGGAGGGTCTGCTCCGGCTCGAATATGGCGGGGTGACCATCGTCGATCTCGAACGGCTGCGCGATTACGGGGAGTAATCTTGACTGTCGGAAGTGGCTCCAAGCGCCTGATTTTCAACCGACTTTCGCATTAGACTTCCCATCGGGCGGATGCTATGGCCTGCGCCGCGCAAGGGCTTCCGGCGCACCGACAAATGGGCTTGATTGCGCCCCGGACCGGCAGGCTCCTGGAGAGACGATGACCGCTCAAAATTCCAAGCGCGTTGCGCTGATTACAGGCGTCACGGGGCAGGACGGCGCCTATCTCGCCGAATACCTGCTCGGGCTCGGCTACATCGTCCACGGCATCAAGCGGCGCTCGTCCTCCTTCAACACCGCGCGCGTCGATCATCTCTACCAGGATCCGCACACCGGCAATGTGCCGTTCCTGCTGCACCATGGCGACATGACGGACTCGACCAACCTGATCCGGTTGATACAGCAGATCCGGCCGACGGAGATCTATAATCTCGCCGCGCAAAGCCATGTCGGCGTGAGCTTCGAGAGCCCGGAATACACGGCCAATGCCGACGCCATCGGCGTGCTGCGCCTCCTGGAGGCGATCCGCATCCTCGGGATGGAGAAGGAGACGCGCTTCTACCAGGCCTCGACGTCGGAGCTTTACGGCCTCGTGCAGGAGGTGCCGCAGAAGGAGAACACGCCGTTCTATCCGCGCTCTCCCTACGGCGTGGCAAAGCTCTACGGATACTGGATCACGGTGAATTACCGCGAGGCCTACGGCATGTTCGCCTCCAACGGCATCCTGTTCAACCATGAGAGCCCGATCCGCGGCGAAACCTTTGTCACGCGCAAGATCACCCGTGGCGTGGCACGTATCGAGACGGGCCTCGAGGAAACGCTCTATCTCGGCAATCTCGAAGCCAAGCGTGACTGGGGCCATGCGCGCGACTATGTCGAGGGCATGCACAGAATCCTGCAGGCCGATGCGCCCGACGATTTCGTGCTGGCGACCGGCGAGACCCATTCGGTGCGTGAGCTGGTGGAACTCGCCTTCGCCGAGGTCGGCCGGACCATCGAATGGCGCGGCAAGGGCAAGGACGAGATCGGAATCGACACCAGGTCCGGCAAGGCGCTCGTGCGCATCGATCCCGTCTACTTCCGGCCGACGGAGGTCGATCTCTTGATCGGCGACGCCAGCAAGGCGCGGGAAAAACTCGGCTGGAAGCCGAAGACGACGTTCAAGGAGCTCGTCAGGGAAATGATGGCCAGCGATCTTGCGGTCGCGCGTCGGGAGGCGGCCAATGGCAAGGATCCCGTTTGAACTGAGGGGCAAGTCGGTCTATGTCGCCGGGCACCGCGGCATGGTGGGCTCGGCGTTGGTGCGCCGGCTCGCCCGCGAGGACGTTGAACTGCTGACGGCCCCGCACAGCGAACTCGATCTCTGCGATCAGGCCGCGGTGTTCGACTGGTTCGCCAAGCGGAAACCGCAGGTCGTATTCCTGGCCGCGGCGAAGGTCGGCGGCATCCTCGCCAACAACACGCTACGTGCCGAATTCCTCTACGAAAATCTGGCGATTGCGGCGAACGCTATCCACGCCGCCCATCTCAACGGGTGCGAGAAACTGATGTTCCTCGGCTCGTCCTGCATCTATCCGAAACTGGCGGCGCAGCCGCTGCGCGAGGACAGCATGCTGACCGGCTCGCTGGAGCCGACCAACGAGCCCTACGCCATCGCGAAGATCGCCGGCATCAAGATGGCCGAGGCCTATCGCAGTCAGTACGGCAGCGATTTCATCAGCGTGATGCCGACCAATCTCTACGGGCCCGGCGACAACTATCATCCCGAATACAGCCACGTCGTGGCAGCGCTGATCCGCCGCTTCCATGAGGCCAAGGTATCCGGCGCGCGCAACGTCGTGGTCTGGGGCACCGGCACGCCGCGGCGCGAATTCCTCTACGTCGACGATCTTGCGGATGCCTGCGTCCATTTGATGAAGAATTATTCGGATGCCGGGCTGATCAATATCGGCACCGGCGAGGACATCACGATCGCCGAATTCGCGCGCGTGGTGGCCGCGACCGTCGGCTATAGCGGCGAGATCAGCTTTGACACATCGCGCCCCGACGGCACGCCGCGCAAACTGCTCGACGTCAGCCGGCTCGCCAGGCTCGGCTGGTGCGCGAGCACGCGGCTGGAAGAAGGGGTTCGGCTGGCATATCAGGCCTATCTGGCTGAATCCCGGCAACCGCAGCCGGTTTCCCTCTAGCGGCTCTTCACTAGAACGGACTTTCCGCAACGTCGGCTCCCCACATGACGGATTCCTTCGTTCCCAGACCGGTGCGGCAGGGGTTGCCCGCGGCCAAGCTGCCGTACTGCTCGTCCAGCACGACCAAACGGTGTCGGCCTCGGCGCCCTGCGCCTCGATCACACGAGCACAAAGTCGGAGGCACGCAACTGGTTTAGGCTTACGTGATCAAGAATGATCATGTTGGCCGGATTGTGTGGATCAACGATGATGGTGTTGCCTTGACCATCGTCCGAGGCGTAGTGCGTCAGGATATCCCTCACGCTCCCGAACGTTGACTTGTCGAGTTGCAATGTGTCGGCCTTTTGGAAGTCCGTGATCTCGTTCTTTCCGAAATCGCCCTTGAAGACGAATCGATCAGGTCCATTGCCGCCGGTCAGGATATCGCCGTTGCCGCCAATCAGTACGTCTGCCCCATTTCCTCCGACCAGATGCTGACCGCCCAGGGCCCCGTCCAGGACGCCTTTGCCGTTGCCGCCAGTGATCGTTTGCCCGGGTGTACCGGCGAAATAGGTCTGCCCGTTCGAAATGATGGTGAATGTGAGAGTCGACTGCACAACGCCTCCATGACCATCACTCTCCGTGAAATGGAAAACGTCCAGCGCCGTCTGATCGGAGGCACCTTGGGTCGCCTTATAGGTATAGCTACCGTTACTGTTGAGCACCAACGTTCCGTAGGCGCCGGTGACGGCCGTGCCAACGCTTCCGCCGCTCATGGCCGTGACAGTTAGCTGATCGCCGTCCGGATCTGTATCGTTCGCGAGCACGTTCCCGCTGGACGTCGCTCCGACTTTCACTCCGGCGATGTTGTCGAGCACGTCCGGGGTACGATTGAGCGTAATGTCGAGATGAGCGGATGCAGTGCCGCCGCGGCCGTCACTTTCGGTGTAGGTGAACACGTCGTGCAGATGGCTTCCCGTTGGTCCCGAGAGGTCCGTTACCGTGTAGCTGAAGGAGCCGTCCGCGTTCAGGATGAGGTTGCCGTGAGAGCCCTTGCCGACAAAGGGCGTGACCGTAAGAGTATCGCCATCGGGATCGGTATCGTTGCGGAGGACATTTCCGGCCGCGGTCCCTCCGATGCCGGTGGTCGCCGTCGCCACATCGTCTACGGCAATAGGTACGTGGTTTGTGACGGGGGCGGGAATGACCACGTCCTGCTCGCTGGTGACGAGGTTCCAGCTGAAGGTGGATGGCGTGCCGGGGGTGCCGTTGGGCAGCCGCGGCGTGGTGGTGAGGCTGACCTGCTGGTAGGTGAAGACCAGCATGTCGTGGCCGCTGCTGGTGTCGTGGAAGGTGGTGAGCGTGACGTCGCCGAGCTTGAGGTCGT